>Ga0194122_10004912_pt1 | contig 12709 bp, 10 predicted proteins | sample TA2MahCa10mmetaG_FD_155487 | JGI IMG/M metagenome (GOLD analysis project Ga0194122, IMG submission 155487) | Freshwater microbial communities from Lake Tanganyika, Tanzania - TA2015021 Mahale Deep Cast 10m | ecosystem: Environmental > Aquatic > Freshwater > Lake | place: Tanzania: Lake... | reverse complement strand
CTTCTCCATCGGCAGGAGAACCTCCCGGATGTATTCCTCCATCTCGTCGGTCTTGATCCGGCGGTTGATGGTGTCCCGGACCTTCTGCTCCTGACCGGCGAGGGTGTGCAGGACAAACCACTGGGTGTTCATGGGCAGGGAGGACTTCGCGCGAACGGTTTTGGGGAGGTGGGGCGACGACCTGGGGCCGGCGGAGTCGACGATGCAGGGTCGGGTGCTCGGGAGCCGTCCGGTCAGGAGGGTTTGATGATGAACTTGACGAAGATCGAGACGAACCAGTCGGTGCCGGTCGTGAAGACGCCCAGAAGGCCGATCACGACGAAGATCAGCACCGTGGACTGGATGAGCTCCTCACGGGACGGCCAGTTGCACTTCTTGAGCTCCTGCTGGGTGGCGGCCACGTAGGCGGCGAGGCGGGCCAGCTGCCCCTGCTTCCAGGCGAAGGCGAAGATCGCGCCGATGACGGCGAACCAGATCAGGAACGGAAGATAATCTTTCACAGTTTTTTGGCGGAGGGGGAGGGATTCGAACCCCCGGTGAGCGTCAGCCCACAGCGGTTTTCAAGACCGCCGCATTAGACCACTCTGCCACCCCTCCGGGAGGTTGGCAGGGCGTGAGGGACTCGAACCCCCAACCAACGGTTTTGGAGACCGCTACTCTACCAATTGAGCTAACGCCCTGTTCACTGATACCGAATTGCCGACAGTATATTACCGACAACGAATTACCGACAACGAATTACTGAGACCGACCGATTCAAACACCGCCGACCTCGGGGGAAAGGACTCATTCACTCGGAACGATGCCCCACCCCCCTCGACCGGTTGAAACCTCAGGCGATCACCTCGGCGACGCGACCCGCACCGATGGTGCGGCCGCCCTCGCGGATGGCGAAGCGCAGACCCTTCTCCATGGCGACCGGAGCGAACAGCTCGACCTCCACGGAGACGTTGTCACCGGGCATGACCATCTCGACACCCTCGGGCAGGGTGATCGAACCGGTCACGTCGGAGGTGCGGAAATAGAACTGCGGGCGGTACTTGGTGAAGAACGGCGTGTGGCGGCCACCCTCGTCCTTGGTCAGCACGTACACCTCGGCCTTGAACTTGGTGTGCGGGGTGATGGAACCGGGCTTGGCGAGCACCATGCCGCGCTCGACGTCTTCCTTCTTGGTGCCGCGGAGCAGCACGCCGACGTTGTCGCCGGCCTGGGCGCTGTCGAGCAGCTTGCGGAACATCTCGATGTCGGTCGCCGTGGTCTTGCGGGTCTCCTTGAGCCCGACGATCTCGACCTCGGACATCTTGTTGATGACGCCGCGCTCCACACGACCGGTCACGACGGTGCCGCGACCCTCGATGTTGAACACGTCCTCGATGCACATCAGGAAGGGCTTGTCCTGCTCGCGGACCGGCTCCGGGACGAAGGTGTCCAGGGCGTTGAGCAGGTTGGCGATGGCGGCCTCGCCCTCGGGCTTGCCGGCGATGGCGGCGGTGGCCGAACCACGGACGATCGGGGTCTTGTCACCGGGGAAGCCGTACTTGTTGAGCAGGTCGACGATCTCCATCTCGATGAGCTCGAGCAGGTCGGCATCGGCGAGGTCGACCTTGTTGAGGAACACCACGATGCTGGGCACGCCGACCTGGCGGGCCAGGAGGATGTGCTCGCGGGTCTGGGGCATCGGGCCGTCGGCGGCGCTGACCACCAGGATGGCGCCATCCATCTGGGCGGCGCCGGTGATCATGTTCTTGACGTAGTCGGCGTGGCCCGGGCAGTCGACGTGGGCGTAGTGCCGGTTCGGGCTCTCGTACTCGACGTGCGACACGGCGATGGTCACGGTCTTGGTTTCATCACGGACGGTGCCGCCCTTGGTGATGTCCTTGTACTCGATCATCGGGGCCAGACCCTTGCGGTTCTGCACGGCGACAATCGCGGCGGTGAGGGTGGACTTGCCGTGGTCGACGTGACCGATGGTACCCACGTTCATGTGGGGCTTCGTCCTGTTGAAGGTTTCTTTAGCCATGTGTCGTATCGTTTTCTGTTCTTCGTTTCTGAAATTCTCTTCCCGGGTCTCCACGGCGGGGTGACCGCCCGGATGGAGCCCGCGATCGGGTTTGAACCGATGACCTCGTCCTTACCAAGGACGTGCTCTGCCAACTGAGCTACGCGGGCACTCTCCGGCCGCATCGCACCCCGGACCCCGACCCGCCAGCTGCCTCAGGACCCCGGGTCCCGCTGCGCGCCGCCGGATCTGCCGGTCGGTCGCCATCTTTCGACGGCAAAAAGTCCGATCTCCGATCCGGTGAGGACCAGAAACCGAACACGGTGCATGCAACGCTTCGATTGAGCCGCAATGGATAGGAAACCCGGGGCGGGGTGTCAACAGAGTTCTGGGGCCACCGCGAGGCCGCCGGCGCCCGGGCCCCCGGGGATCCCGGGCGCCGGGCGCAAAGCCTGTCCGGAACCTCAGAGCCTGTCGACAGGCTCTCAGGCGTTGAAGACCGTGCTGCCGTCGCTCACCGCCGGCTTCGGGATCCGGACGATCACCTTGAGGATGTCGGACAAGACGAGGATCGGCTCCTGGGTGGAGTCGATCTGGTGGATCAGCTCGTCGGGGTAGCAATCGAGCACCGCACGGGTCTCCCGGCGGTAGGTCTCCAGGCGGTTGCGGATGGTCTCGACATTGGCGTCGTCGAGACGGTTCTCCTTCAGGGCGCGGCGCTGCAGGCGCACGATGAGCTTGTCCATCACCGGGCAGAAGAGGTTGAAGATGGCCTTGACCTCGAGGTGGTCGCGCATGATCTCGGCCTGTCGCGCGTTGCGGGGGATGCCGTCGAGCAGCAGCGTGTCGGCCTCGGGATTGAAGCGCCCGGTCGCCGCGAGGCCGTCCATGGTCTGCTTCCAGAGCTGGATGGTGGGCTCGTCGGGCACCAGCCGCCCGGTGGAGGCGTATTCGACGAAGACCCGGCCGAGCGGTGAGTCGACGCGGAGGTTCCGGAAGGCGTCGCCGCAGGAGAAGTGCACGAAGTTGGGGATCTGCCCGAGGATCTTGCCTTGGGTTCCCTTGCCCGCACCGGGGGCGCCGAAGAGGAGGATGGCCCGATATTTCATCGAGGGGGGTGGGTCGGCCGGAGGCTTCCGGGGCCTCAGGCATTCCGGTCGCGCAGCTTCACCTCGAGCACCTGGGCGAACTCGACCGGGGTCTCCGCCCCGTCGGCCGCCTTGAGCACCAGGTCCGCGCCGCCGATGCGGGTGATGCGGGTGGCCACCGTCACCCCGGCGGCGGTGGTCACCTCGAGCACCAGGTCCTTGTCGGCCTCGGAGGCCACGACCTTGAAGAACGAGGGGAACTGCGTCTCGAAGAACCGTCGGTTGAAGGTGGTCTCTCCCCGGCGGAACTGCCTCGGGAGCCCCTCGTTCGGCGCGGGCGCGTTGCGGGCGGCCGTGCTGGTGGAGCCCGGGGCGTGGGCGGCCGACGCCGCGGAGGACGCCCCCGGGGCGGGCACACTGAGCGACTGGGCCGCGACCGCCTCGTCGGTGGCGCTGACAACCTCCTCCTCCTCGCGCCGGGGCAGGGCCAAGAAGATCGCCGGCCCGATGACCGGGAGCACCGCCGAGAGGCCGCAGACCAGCGGCACCGGCTGCCAGCGGAACCGGGCGATCTCGAAGGCGGCGTAGAGGTTGGCCAAGTAGAGCAGGCCCAGCAGCATCATGCCGTTGGGGGTCGTCAGGGCCGCATACACCCCCTTGCCGGCGATGTCGGCCGGCGGCCGGGCCACGCGGTCGGGCTGGCGGACGTCGATCTTGCGCGCCTCGGCACGGGCGATTTCCTCGGCCGGGGGCTCCAGCAGCGGTTCCACGAACTTTCCGGCCCGCGGATGGCCGGCCAGGGCCTTGAGGGTGGCCTCGTCGAGCTTGGCCCAGTCGATGCGGGGCGAGAAGGTGCCGGTGCGCTGGCGCACGATGAGCCCGTCGGCGTCGGCGGCCGAGACCTCGCCATCGTACACGTCCCCGGTGATGGTCCGGAACTCCCCGCAGACCACCCGGGAAACCAAACACAACAGCACGGTCCACCAGCAGAAGAGGCGCATGATGGTCGGGAGGTTGGCAAACCGTCCCGACGCGGGGAACCAAATTCCTGCGAACCCGGGCCTCAGGCGGCGGGACCGGGGCGCCCGGCGGCGCTCAATGGCCGTCGCGGGAGGCCACCAGATACCCGTCGAACTCGTGCCGGACATGCGGCGGCACCCGGGCACGGAACCGGGCCTCCGGCCCGGAGTAGTCCTGCTCGACCACCTGCGCCACCGCGTGGAGGCGGCTCATGGCCTTCTGGTCGTGGTGCGGGATGCGGATCTCCACGAGGTCGCGGATGGGCTTGAGCATGGCCCCCAGCTCGGCGAAGAACGCCTCGAAGCCGAGCTTCCTGCGGGCCGAGACCGCCACGGCCTTGGGAAACTGCTGGCAGTGCATGGCCGCCAGCTCGGCAGCGCCGGCCTTGTCGGTCTTGTTGAAGACCATGAGCGTGGGCTTCTCCTGGGCCCCGATCTCGGCCAGCACGGCGTTGACCGCATCCATCTGCTGCGGGGCATTGGGATGGCTCGAGTCCACCACATGGATCAGGAGGTCGGCCTCAACGACCTCCTCCAGGGTGGCCTTGAAGGCCTCGACCAGCCCGTGCGGGAGCTTGCGGATGAAGCCGACGGTGTCGCTGAGCAGCACGTTCTGGTTGGAGGGCAGCCGCAGCCGGCGCGTGGTCGGGTCGAGCGTGGCGAAGAGCATGTCCTCGGCCATGACCTCGGCCCCCGTCAGGGCGTTGAGCAGGGTGGACTTGCCGGCGTTGGTGTAGCCCACGATCGAGGCCAGCGGCCACTGGTGGCGCTGGCGGCCCTCGCGCTGGGTGGAACGCTGCCGCCGCACGATCGTCAGCTCGGAGCGGATCTTCTCGATGCGCTCCTGCGTCTTGCGGCGATCGGCCTCGAGCTGCGATTCGCCCTCGCCGCCGATGGAGCCGGTCGATCCGCGCTGGCGGGAAAGATGCGTCCAGTAGCGGGTGAGCCGCGGCATGAGATACTGGAGCTGGGCCAGCTCGACCTGGAGCTTGCCCTCCCGGGTGCGGGCGCGCTGGGCGAAGATGTCGAGGATGAGGCCGGTGCGGTCGATGACCTTCGCGCCGAAGAGGCGCTCGAGGTTGCGGGCCTGTGCGCCGGAAAGCTCGTCGTCGAAGAGGACCGTGTCGGCGCCGGCGTCCCGGGCGGCCTTGGCGAACTCCTCGGCCTTGCCCGCACCGATGAAGGTGCCCGGATTCGGGGCCTCGAGGCGCTGCACCCCCTGGCCGACGACCTCGACCCCGGCGGTGGTGGCCAGTTCGGCGAGTTCGTCGAGGGAGTCGGCCACGTCCCAGGAGGAGTGGCTCCGCAGCTCGACCCCCACCAGGAAGGCGCGCTCGGACTTTTTGTCCACGGTGTCGATGAGGGCTTTCACGAGGGATGGGGCACGGTCAGGACACCCTAGCAACGAGACGCGCTTCGGGCCACCCCCGCGATGCGCCCGCGGGCGCCGGTTCCAGGGCGGATGCCCGGATCCGGGAAACGACTTCGGCCTTGTTCGCCCCCACCGGGTGCGCCAAAGACTCTGGCCATGCACGTGCTGCTGGCGACCAGTGAGCTCAATCCCTACTCCAAGACCGGGGGGCTGGCCGACATGGTGGCGGCGCTGGCCAAGGGGCTGGCCGGTCCGGCCGGACGGGGCGTCCTGCGGATCTCGGTGGTCTCGCCGCTGTACCGCGGCGTGCTCGGGTCCCACTCGGGCATCGAACCGACGCCATGGCGGCCGGCGATCCGGATCGGGGACTCGCTGGTCGAGGGCCGGTTCCACCGGAAGGCCCTCCGGCCGAACCTCACGCACTGGTTCGTGGAGCAACCCGGATTCTACGACCGGGCCGGCCTCTACGCCGAGGCCCAGCGGGACTACGCGGACAACGCGGCCCGGTTCCTCTTCCTCAGCCGGGCGGCCCTCGTGCTGGCCCGGCACCTGCCCGACCCCCCCCGGGTCGTCCACGCCCACGACTGGCAGACGGGCCTGGTGCCGCTCCTGGCCCGGCATGAACAGCTGCAAGGCGGCTGGACCCAGCCGCCGCGCATGGTGTTCACCATCCACAACCTGGCCTTCCAGGGGTCGTTCCCGCTGTCGAGCTGGGACCTCACGGGCCTGCCCGCCGACTGGCTCCATATCGAGAGCGCCCGGCATCACGACCGGGTTAACTTCCTCAAGGCCGGACTGACCCAGGCGCAGGCGATCACGACGGTGAGCCCGACCTACGCCCGGGAGATCCTGACCGCCGAGCACGGCTGCGGGCTCGAGGGCCTGCTGCTCAAGCGCTACAATGACCTGGGCGGGATCCTCAACGGCGTGGACACCGAGGAGTGGAACCCCGCCACCGACCCCGACCTGCCGGCCCGCTTCCACGCCGGAGACCTCTCGGGCAAGGCGGTGTGCAAGGCGGCGGTGCAGCGCGAGATGGGCCTGCCGCAGGATACGGCCGTGCCGCTCCTGGCCAACATCTCGCGCCTGACCGACCAGAAGGGCTCGGAACTCATCGCGTCGACGGTGCGGGCGCTGCTCAAGGCGGGGGAGGTCTTCCAGTTCGTCCAATTGGGCAGCGGTGAGCGGGCGCTCGAGAACGCCTTCCGGGACCTTGCCCGACGCTTCCCCGACCGGGTCGCAGCGCGGATCGGCTTCCACGCCGCGCTCTCGCACCGCATCGAGGCCGGGGCCGACTTCTACCTCATGCCCTCGCGCTTCGAGCCCTGCGGGCTCAACCAGCTCTACTCGCTGCGCTACGGGGCGGTCCCGGTGGTCCGGGCGACCGGCGGCCTGCAGGATTCGGTGGTCGATCCGCGCGAGAACGCCGCGCTGGCCACGGGCATCAAGTTCACCCCGTACACGGAGGCCGCGTTGCGCCACGCCGTCCTCAAGGCGCTGGCGCTGTGGAAGGACCCGGCCTGGTTGGGACACCTGCGCCACAATGGCATGACGGCCGACTTCTCGTGGGACCGCCAGGCGGCGGAGTACGTGGCGCTCTACGAGTCGGTCTGCCGGGAATAGGCCGGTAGCCGGGCGGACTCCGGGCCGGCCGCCGCCGCCGGGGAGGGAACTCCGCCAAGTCCTTCGGATGTGCCACCGACCAGCCCTTCGACCCGACTCCCGACCGGCCCCTGACCATACAGCGTCGTCCGGCGGCGCGGCACCCGACCGACCGAACGGATGGCCACCTCGATCTCCGCCGGGGTGAGGCTTTCGCCGAAGGGTCCGCCGCTCTCTCGGGTGATGCTCTCCTCGTACAGGGTGCCGCCGAAATCGTTGCAACCGCTCCGGAGCATGGCGGCCGCACGCTCCGGACCCAGCTTCACCCAACTGGTCTGGAGGTTGGGGATCTCCCGGCCCAGGAACAGGCGGGCCAGGGGGTACAGGCGCTCCACCCGGGCTTCGGCCGCCTCGGCGATGGCCGCCGGCTCGATGCCCGCCTCCCGCGCCAGTTCACGACCCAGCCGATTGCGATGGGGCATGAAGGCCAGGGGCACGAACTCGGTGAACCCACCGGTGCGCCGCTGGAGATCGCGGAGACGGCCCAGGTGCCGGACCAGGTCTTCCCAGGTTTCGCGATGCCCGAAGAGGACGGTCGCCGTGGAGCGGAGCCCCACCCGGTGGGCCGTCTCGATGATGGACTCCCACTCGGCGGCCCGCAGCTTGTCGGGCGACAGGCGGTCCCGCATGGCGTCGTCGAGGATCTCGGCGGCCGTGCCCGGGACCGATCCGAGGCCGGCCTCCCGCAGCCGCTCGAGCACTGCGCTAGCCTCCAGCCCGCTCTTGCGGCACAGCGAGTGGATTTCCATCGGTGAGTAGGCATGGAGGTGGACGCCGGGCAAGGCACGCTTCAGGGCTCGGAGGAGTTCCTCGTAGTAGTCCAGGCCGAGGTCCGGGTGGATGCCGCCTTGCAGGCAGACCTCGCTGACCCAGGGCGTCTGGAGCACGCGCTCGACCACCGCGCCGACGCTGCGCGTGTAGGCCTCGGGGTGGCCCGGCGGCCGGTAGAATCCGCAGAAGGAGCAATTCGTGGTGCAGACGTTGGTGAAGTTGGCGTTGCGGTTGACCACGTAGGTCACCTCGTCGCCGTGGAGCCGGAGGTTCAGGATGTCGGCCGCCTCGCGAATTTCCTCCTGCGCCCCACCATCGGCCTCGGCCAATCGCAGCGCGTCGTCGACCGACAGCGGCTCCTCGCGCAGGGCCTGGGACAACAGGTCGACCGGGCCGCGAGGGCGATGGGGCCGGGTGGAGCGCCCAGCGGACACCACCGGGAGAGGCTCCGGCGATGAGACCTCCCGCACGGCCTTCCGGGAACCCGCACGTCGGTCTTCCACGCACCCCTCGGGCGTCCCGTCCGAGCCGGACCGCGATGGGCGATCGTCGGGTGAGCCGGCCCGAGCCTCCAACCCACGCTGGCGGATCACCGCGGCGACCCGGGCCGAGATCCAGCCCTTCTCGATGAAGGGGTCGTACACCGGCCACCTGTGGCGCAATTCGAGGCCGTGGCGGCGGCAGGCCTCGGCATAGTGGGCGGGCGGAGCCCAGGGGTGGAGGGGATTGACCCAATCGCCGTCGGTGCTGATGCCACCCAGGTCGTCGATCCACGGCAGCAGCGCCTCCCAGTGCGGATGGATGTTGGGCGGAATCTGCACGGCCACCCCGGGCGCAACCCGGCGCCAGTGCTCGATGAGCTCGCGGTAGTCCTCGAGGGTCGGCGGCGGCGGCACCGGACGCAATCGGGACCCGTCATTGGGGATGAAGTTCTGGAGGATGATCTCCTGCAGGTGCCCGTGGCGTGCGTGGAGTTCGGCCAGGGCGTCGAGCGACCGGAACCGCGACGCCCGCGACTCGCCCAGGCCGATGAGGAGGCCGCTGGTGTAGGGCACCCGCGCGCGGCCGGCGGCCTCGAGCGTGCGCAGGCGGCCCTTGGCCGATTTCTGTGGGGCGACCGTTCGGTTGAAGGCCTCGTCGATGTTCTCGAGCATGAGGCCCATGGAGGCGTTGACCTCAGCCAACCGCTCGAAGTCGCCCTCCGACATGGCCCCGAGGTTGGTGTGCGGCAGGAGCCCCACCTCCAGCGCCCGTTCGCAGGCGTTGCGCACCAGCTCCACGAACCCGCCGAAGCCGCGCCCGGCGATCTCGGCCCGCAGGTGCGACAGCGAGTCCGACGCCTCGCCCGCCAGGAACAGGATCTCGGTGGCCCCGCCCGCCCGGGCCTGGGCCAGGAGTGCTTCGATGCGCGCCTCGGGCATCAACCCCTCCCGATCCCGCCGGTACCCGCAGTAGGCGCAATCCCACGGACAATCCCGCGTGAGCGGAATCGTCAGCGACGGCGAAAAGGTCACAGCCCTCCGGATGTTCAAGACCCGCACGCTACCCTGCAGTTCCCCTCATGCAATCTCCAAAGGGGTCGGTCCTCACTATTGACACAAACCGGCATTCGCCGAGGTGTTCCTCCGGATTTTCTGAGGCAACGAGGTGCATGGTGGCGCTCCGCGGGATCGATCCTGCGTCCGCAGGGAAGCTCGGGAAGACTCGGCCATGGCGCTTTGCGCCGGAAGTCAGGGTGTCCGCTTCCAGAGCGGGCTCCGGACCGATCCCGCCACGGTGGGATTTGGCCGGTTGCCGAGGCGACAGGGCTGGCGCTTGGGATGAGGCCTCGTTGAGGTTGCTTCGCGACACTCCGGTCCGTGACCATCACCAGGCTCATCATGTCGGCCGGTGGGAGGTCCCGCCTCGCAACCCCAATCACGGAACCACAACCACGACACGTCCGCAGGTTAGGTGTAACTTTGAGCTTCGGAAACCCCATGGAGGAGGTGAATGAACATGGAATCCCCGCCAGCCGCTTCATCGGATCCCTCATCGGCGCCCGCGTCGCGGAATTGTCCGCGATGCCATTCCCCCATTCCCGAGCGGGCCCCGGGCGGCCTGTGCCCGCGCTGCCTCCTCGATGGCGCCAGCGCGCCGACCGACGCCGGACTCGGACCGCAGGCCTCGAGGACTCCAACGCTGGCCGAGATCGCGTCGGCCTTCCCGGACCTGGAGGTGCTCGGCCACCTTGGTTCGGGCGGGATGGGCTGCGTGTATCGGGTGCGGGAACGGGATTCGGGCAGGATCTCGGCCCTCAAGGTGCTGCCCCGGGAATTGGCCGCCGATCCGGCCTTCGTGGAACGCTTCGAGCGCGAGGCCCGCACGCTCGCGCGGGTGCGGCATCCCCACATCGTGGGCGTTCATGGGTTCGGGCAGGCCGGTGGGTTCTGCTTCCTGCTGATGGAGTTCGTGGACGGGGCCAACCTCCGCCAGGCGCTGCGATCGGGGCGCTTCACCCCGCATCAGGCGCTGGCGCTCATCCCGCCCCTGTGCGAGGCGTTGCAGGCCGCCCACGCGCAGGGAGTGCTGCATCGGGACATCAAGCCGGAGAACTTGCTGCTCGACGCCGAGGGCCGGGTGAAGATCGCCGATTTCGGCATCGCGAAGCTGCTTGAGGACCCGGCCACGCCGTCGACCGGAGCCTACACGCTCACCCGCACCGGGGCCCGGGTCGGGACACCGCATTACATGGCCCCGGAGCAGGTGGAGACACCCGAGCAGGTGGACCACCGGGCCGACATCTACTCGCTGGGGGTGGTCTTCTACGAGCTGCTCACCGGGGAGCTTCCCCTCGGCCGCTTCCCAGCCCCCTCGATCAAGGCCGGCCTCGATGCCCGCGTGGACGACATCGTCTTCCGGGCGCTGGCCAAGGAACGGGAGCTACGCCAGCAATCCGCCGATCAGGTGAAGGCGGAGGTCGAAGGGTTGGGTGGAACCGAACACGAGCAGCGGAACAAACCGTCGAAGCGAGTCCCGGTCTGGAGCCGCTTCGGCCCATGGACGAGATCCCGGGTTGTCGGGGCGGTCGCGGTCGCGCTCCTCGCGACATGGGCTCTACTGACCGTCACCGTCCGTTTCCTTCAGCAAAACAGGGCCCGCGCGAACCGGATCGCCGGAATCAACCGGCTCAAAACTCTCGGGATGGCCCTGAGGATCGCGGAGGTGGACGGAGTACCGGTGACAAACGATCGAGTCGCGTTTCCGGCAACAACAACTAACCCCAAGAACGACAAATCCTTCTTGATCTTCCCATCTGGGGAGACGAACCCGGCGCCCGACGAGATGCTCGCCGTCTCTCCCCCGGATCCGAACACGAACGATCGATTAGTCCAAAATTATGACGGATCGGTCGAACAGCTGTCCGAAGCGCAATTCCGTGACCGCTTGAGCAGGGCCAGCCCGTCGATCCAGGCGGCTTGGGAGCGGTCGCAGATTCCGGAGTTCTCGCATCCGGATCTGGTGACGGATCCACGAACCGGGAAACCCTTCCTGATCTTTGCAACTAGGGCTACGAACCCGGCCCCCGACGAGATGCTGGTGGTGTCTCCCCCAGATCCGCACACGAACCATCGATTGGTATTGCTTGGGGACGGATCGGTCCAGCCGCTGTCTGAAGCGAAATTCCAGGACCGCCTGAGCCGAGCCCACCCGTCGGTCCAGGCGGCTTGGGAACGGTTGCACCGAAGACCCGCCAATCCGTCGCCCCATCGAAGCACGACCCCATGACCGACTCTCGATCGCCCATCGCCGGCTTCGCCCCCACGCGCTGGTCGCTGGTGGCGCGAGCGCGGGGCACGACGGCGGAAGCCCGGACGGCCTTGTCGGAACTGTGCGAGGCCTACTGGCGACCGGTGTTCGAGACGCTCCGGCGGTGGCATGGCACCGACGACGAGGCGCGCGAGTCGGCCCAGGAATTCTTCGCCCATGTGCTGGCCGGCGGCCGCCTTGCGGGGGCCGACCCGGCCCGCGGACGATTCCGCTCCTACTTGCTGGGCGCGCTCCGGCATTTCGAATCGGACCTGCGTGAGCGGGCCTGCCGACTCAAGCGCGGCGGCGGCGTCGCAATCGCGTCGCTCTCCGAGGACGAAATCGCCGAGCCGGCCAGCCCAAGCCTCGACCCGATCCGCTTCGACCGGGAGTGGGCTTTCACGGTGGTCGATCGGGCCCTGATGGCGGTGGAGACCGACCTCCGGATGGCAGGCCGGTCGGCCCACTTCGAGCGCCTGAAACCCGCGCTGGTCGGAGACGATCTTCCGTCGCCCTCGGACCTCGCCCGGGAACTCGGGCTCACCGAAGGCGCGCTGAAGGTGGCCATCCACCGCCTGAGGCGACGATTCCGGGAGGCGGTGCGGGCCGAGATCGGCCAGACCCTGTCCGAGGGCGACGATGTGCAGGAGGAGCTGCGCTACCTCATCGAGGTGTTGGCTTCAACGGGAGGCTGAATCGAAACGAACTACTTCCGGGCCCATCCAAAGGGGTCTATTCGAAAAGTTCCTGCTGCACCGGACCGGGTTCCGGCTCGGGTCCGGGATCCGACGAGCCCCTCAACAGGCCCTCGCGGTACCGGGCCTCGGCGTCGGCACCCCGGAAGGTGTGGCCCTTGCGGCTGCCATGGCGCAGGTACACCCGGCGCGACGCCTCACGGGCGGCTCCGCTGGACCGCACGCGGGCGATGCGCTCCTTGGCCTCCAACACCGCCCGACGCGGATCGACCCTCGGGGCCGGATAGTCGACGCCGATCACGCACCCGGCGGCC
>Ga0194122_10004909_pt1 | contig 12715 bp, 9 predicted proteins | sample TA2MahCa10mmetaG_FD_155487 | JGI IMG/M metagenome (GOLD analysis project Ga0194122, IMG submission 155487) | Freshwater microbial communities from Lake Tanganyika, Tanzania - TA2015021 Mahale Deep Cast 10m | ecosystem: Environmental > Aquatic > Freshwater > Lake | place: Tanzania: Lake... | reverse complement strand
AGAGCGCCGACAATATAAACCCAACCCCGCATCTGACCTCTGGATTCAGAAATATCTCCGAAATAAGTATTTCAATTTCATAGACAACGAAGGCGCAAGCGACGCCTTTTTCGCAGTGATTCGTGACGCACTTCTCACGCAAGGACGCACAATGACGATTCTGGAATTACGCAAACAACTTTCCGAGGAAGTCACCGAAGCAGTGTTTCAGTATTACCGAGATAAATTTGCTTTGTATCACGGGTTGACGCGAACACAAACGAAAGAAGTGAAAGAACTCGTGAATCAATACAATGACGTGAAACGCAGGATATCGAGTATCCACGACCGCGCGCAGCAACAACTGATGATTGCGGGGGCGAAGAAACTCGTGATTGAACACAATTTGAAACAGGATGAAATGAAATATACAAAACTTCTCTCATCGCGGTATGATTATATGCGGGAAGTCCGCAACGTTCAACAACTGAAAGAACGGATGATGACGTCGCTTTACTGGCCAGATGCGTGGGCCATCGCCACAATGGAGCGGGTGCTGAATATGAAGTTCGTCATTTTCTCTCGGGATGCGTATGAAGCAGGTGATATTGATAATGTTCTTCTTTGTGATAATGGCGCCGGGAATCACGAAGACAATGAAATCATATGCCAGACGACGGCAAGGACGGCGAAAGGTGTCTTTGAACCCACCGCATATATTCTGGTAGGGAAGGGGTCGTCTCTCGCAAGCGTGACCGGTGAAGGCAGCAGCGGCAGCGGAAGTCCGCGAAGCCGGAGCCCGCGTAAACCAGGCGCACGCACGATGAACCCTGATTCTAAATCTACGAATTATACCTTAATTACCTACAAAACACACGGTGTTCTCGCATTTTCCGAACTGCCTTATGATATCAAACTCCTCATCACGACGAAATGCTTGGAGAATCAAACGTGTGGATACAGTGCGATTCCGCAATTCCGTCTATTTCAACGTGAACTCGGGATTCGCGTCGACGATATACCAAACGAGAGTTTGGATGATTTATTGGAAGAAATCCATACGACAGGCGGTGGTAGCAATAGCGCGAGAAACCCTGCGAATTTATACACCAATGATATCGTATTCCAATTTTATGCGAAATCCAACCCGAATGCGCTGCCTGGAACAGGTCCTGGCGAGAGAATCCCCGAGACGGAGAAAATCCACTTTCATAAACTCTCATCATTTGACAATTGGCGGCGTAAACTCTCGAATTTCTGGAATGAACCATTTATGTTGGACGGACATACGTGGCAAAGTGTAGAACATTATTATCAAGGCAGTAAATTCAAGAATAACAACCGCGAATTCTATCTGAAGTTTTCTCTAGATTCACGGTCGGAACTCTCTGCCGACCCAGTTCTTGCGAAGGCCGCAGGAAGCAAGAGTGGGAAACTCGACCATCGCACGGTGGTTCGTCCGAGCAGGATTACAATTGACCCCGACTTTTTCAATCACGGACGCAGTGAGCGAGAGATGGAGAACGCTATGTTTGCGAAATTCTCTCAGAATAAGAATTTAAAGGATTTGTTATTGGCGACGCGGAATGCGAAACTCGTTCAGTATCAACGAGGAGCGCGCCCTGAAGTTTATCAACACTTAATGCGGGTTCGCCACAAATTACGGACGGGCGCGACCCGGTAAGGCGTTTTCCTATTTACAATGTCGTCAATTAGCATACACTAAAATACGATGTAAACCCGCCCTGTAAGACCGCAAATATAAGCATAATCACGACGATTCGAACCCAATCCGTATATCCTGGATTTGTGAAATGAAACCCTGCGAGAGAAGCAGTGCCATTGCTGTCATATTTGCCATTACTACCACGCCCTTCGTGATATTTTCCGATGTTGTAATGTATCACATTTTCAATAACATTTAACACTATGAATACTAAAAACGAAAAAATGAATATATGAATTGTTCCTGGTTTAAAGTATTTCTTGAAGATGAGTTCGAACATTTCAAGGTTTGTATTATTGTATTATTGTATTATTGTATTATTGTAATATTGTATTATTGTATTATTAAAGTATGCGCATATAATAATAAATACTGACCCATACGATGTGGATTGAAGATGAATTAAAAAAAGATATGAACGGAATCCAAGAAACGATTCAACGATTTACGAGAGATTATAAAGCACAACTACCGCAAGGTATCCGGACGAATCTCCGTGAAAATCGCGAAAAAACAACCGATTTTATCAAACATTTTTATCATAAGTTACGTAATGCTGAGTTTAATATATACCGTGAAAACGTTGAATATCCCGCCTCACAAGTTACGCAAAGAGACGTTGATAATGTTGATGAAGTATCACGACATCTCTCATTTCAAATATCCGAAATTAAAAACTCAGAATACGACCTTCCTCATCCACGTATTCTTTCAGAATTACGGCACAAATATGATATTCGGCAGAGTAGTCACGGTGACGATGACAAGTATATTCCGTTTAAGGTTTATACATATATTCGTGAGAAATCAGAATATTGTATTCGTTTTCAGTCTACGATTCACGGACGAGTGATTACGCTTTATTTCGTGACATTCCCAGAGTCACACATTTCGATATGTAATCGTGGCAGTAGCAACGGCGGTGTATGTGAGGTAGAAAAAGCAGTTTATCAGACATACGCATACAAGGTTTTTGTTTGGCTTTATATTGTTACTGATATGAGCGATAAAGAATGTTCTGAGAAGAGTCTGAATGTTTATTTTTATATGACACCTTTTAAAAAGCGACGTCCCGCAATGACTGCGTCAGGTGACGACGCCATTCTCTCGGCAATTCACGTAAACACCGGTATTACACGAAACTGCGAGACACACGGAGAAATTGTAGTTTATCGCGCTGAAGAATGGTTCAAGGTATTCATTCACGAAACGATGCATAATTTCAATATGGATTTTATTGAATTGGATTTACGCGCGGCCAACCAACAACTTCGTCGCACATTTTGTATTCCACATGAAGACCTTTTATTGTTTGAAACATATACGGAGGGATGGGCGCGTATCATCAATACAATGTTTAACGTGTATTTCGGGTCGTCGTCGTCGTCGTCGTCACAGGCGCATTTCATTCGCTCCGTTCGAGAGAAATTATCAGGCAGTTCTCTTTTTTACGCATACCAAGCAGTGAAAGTATTAAATGTTATGCACCTGAAATACGCCAATATTACTATCCTATCTACAGAAAATACTGAAGTGTGTCGTGAACGATACACAGAGGACACCAATGTTTACGCATACTATATTTTAGGCGGACTTCTCTCGGTATATGCTCTTCCATTCATGTCGTGGTGTTGTGAAAATAACCGTTCGCGTATCAGCGCAATTCGTTTCTCTCGGAGTTCTGGAAATCTAATGAAGTTTGTTGACTTTATTTGTAGCGCGTCGAGAGACCCTGTAATGTTATCATTGGTTACTTTTATCGAAAAGATGGATACTATTGTCAACAACACAACTGCAATGACAATGCGTATGACGTTTGATTGATTTAGCATTTTAATAAGCGTAAAATTGAATATAAACACTTCTAAATATGATATAGTATTGAATACGACGTTTCATTATTTATGATGCGCACTCAATTGATTCCTCAAACTTCTGTGGGAAGACTCGTCTCTTTGAATATCGATGGTCACAGTCGTGAATATACACCGAGACCTACTCAATCGGCGGAACCAGAAATACCAGCATTGTTGCCATTATCTCTCGCTACTGCAAATAATACTGCAAATGATGACAACGGTGAAAAGACGATGATGTGGACTAATATTGCCAGGTTATTTTCCAAGACAGACAATCACGATGCTGAACTTCAAGAATGTAATGATACGCTTACTCGGATTTCAAATGACATTATACAAGAGTTACATGATGTTAAAACCGAACTTGCGGACGTTCAACAGAAACAATCATCTCAGGTGCGTAAAATTAAGAAATATGTGAACAGGAAGTGCGATAATTTGCGTGAGAATGTCACGTATGGTTCATTTAATGCCGACAATGAAATATTCTTGTATATCAACAAGATTCGCGCGGAGATGGACGAACGGTTTACGAAGTTGGAGATGGAAAATGAGGCGCTTCGAGAAGAACTTGCTGAATTACATCAAACATATGATAAAGACTATAATGAATTTGTTAATCGTGAAAATGAATTGATGGCTAAACTTGACGCAGTTGTTAAGTTATCCGAATCAGTGAATCAACGTGCGATAGATTGTGAATTTACATTTACGAAACAAATCCAAAACGTAGAAAATAATATGAAAGAGTCTCAGTTTATGATGGCTGGTGATTTACGTGAAGAGTTCGCGTATTCTATTTCACGTTCTATTGAATGTGACAGTAATACAAATGTGAAACTGATTCAGTCTGTTAATGATGAAATGACAGAACTTATCACGAAGTCAAATGAATTTCACTCATATAGGTATTTTAGCTTGCTTGAAGAGATGAAAAACACGCGCAGTGATTATGAGGGCAAACTGGAAACATTAAAAAAGAGTATTGGAATGGTGGATGCCGAGTTATCCGATACAAAAGAAAAACTCGAGTTTTTGACAGAAGAAGTTGCGCAAGCAAGCAATGATGTTTACGACGTGAAGGAAAACCTTACAGAGACTAAAGATTGTATATATCGTGAAATGAACCGTGATTATTATGACCTTAAAGACTATGTAAAGAATAAAGTTCGTCAAGAAAGCAAGAAATTGCGTGACACTGCAGCAACTTCTAGTAGCAAAAGTCTTAGCAATTTGACAACAAATGTAATTGAAGCAATAATAGACCCAATCCAGGTGATAGCTGAAGAATATGCAGATGACAAAAACGTATTCCCTGAACAAGATGAAGATGAAAACGTAATTATAATGGATGCGGATATGTTTCGTAGTGAAGACAGTGACATAGAATAATAATCATCAAGCACCGCCTGTAGCGATAACACCACTGTATAAAATTGAATCTAATAATATTTTTTTATGGTAAAAGCATCCTACCATAAAAAGAAAATGGGTATTCGAAATTTAAGTCGTTTTATACAAGAGAAATGTTCTGATTCACCACCATCACGTACCCATCTACGTGATTTCAGTGGTAAGCGTATCGCCGTGGACACGAGTATCTACCTTTATCGTTATTCTGGAGAAGGCGCATTACTTGAAAATATGTATTTGATGGCGTCTATCTTTCGTCATTATAACATTCATGCAGTCTTTGTATTTGATGGTCCGCCGCCACCACAAAAAACAGAATTGATTGAGAAACGAAAAAAGAAAAAGGATGAAGCAAAACGTGAATATGACAGACTTGAGAGAATTCTGAAAGAAAATAAATCGTCTACGGAAAGATACAGACCGGTTATAAATGAAGAGATTGAAGATAGAATGCGCGAACTTAAGAAAAAATTTGTTCGTTTACGTGATTGTGATATTGCTACTGTGAAAGAATTACTCGTAAGTTTTGGGTTTGCAACAATCGACGCGGAAGGTGAAGCAGATGTATTATGCGCAAACCTTTCTATAAAACGACGTGTAGATGCGTGTTTGAGTGACGACACTGATATGTTTGTATACGGATGCCCGGTTGTTTTAAGAGGTCTTAGTCTTCTCAATCATACGGTTGTCTCTTATAATATGCGGGAAATTTTGAAAATACTGAATATTACACAACAAGAGTTTAAAATGATGTGTGTTGTTTGTGGGACTGATTATTCGTCAACATCATCCGTTTCAACCACTAGTATATCTGACCCAAATATCGTATACAAAGAACTCATAAAATACAATACATTAAATGTGAAAGAAAAAGAGAAATACCACAATAGTGGTGGTGGATTCTATGACTGGTATTCTGATAAACATATCAATAACTCAGTGAGTGCTATAACGTTTCTTGCGAATGAAAGTATGTTTGATACAACGTCAACAAATACTACTGAGGGTGGAATAGGTTCTGGACCATATAAACAACTTATTGTCTTGAATCGCGACAATATCCAGAAAAAGCGTATTATAGAAATTATGACGACTGATGATTTTATATTTGTAGATTCCTCGCCAAGCGATGAACATATAATAAAGTCTCTTTCAACTGGACAGACATCATTATCGCCATCGCAAGTATACAATGATGTTATTCATATTGGAACTACAGGTATTGAAATTGGCGCTGGTGGAAGTGATTCTCTAGCACGTATGATTGCGAAAGAGGTCTATGATATTCGTGTTGAAGTGTCTAACTTTCAAGAATTACAGGATGCTCGCAAAAAATCACATGTAATACCCATCAAAATCAAAAAAAAAGAAAGTATTTGAATTCAAATACGTATAAAAAATAGCAATTTTTTTATACATTACGCATTTAACATAAAATAAATGTATTTTAAGCCTTAACAGCGCCACCAGCAGCAACAGCCGGAGTAGACTTGGCGAAGTGAGCCGCCATATACTTCTGGAGGTTGAAGTAGGTCAACTCGTCACCCTTCTTCAACTTGAGAAGTTTAAGAAGCTTAGCATCGGGGTTAATCTTGCGACCATTGTCCTTGTCCTGAAGCTTCTGATTGCGGATGTAAGCATTAACCTCACGAGTCACCTCAGTGCGAGCAAGAACGCTACCCTCGGGCTTACCCAAGAAAGCGGCGAGTTCATTGGAGATGAGAGTGGGCTTGACGAAACCGGAAGGAGCGCGATTGGCGTTGGTCTTGCGACGCTTGTTGGCCTTATTGGCTGCGCGAAGTTCACGAGCGTGCTGGCGCTTAAGCTCGTTCACCTCGGAGCGGAGAGAAGCGAGAATCGCCTGTGCACTCTGAAGCTTGGTAAGAACACTGCTATAGAGGGCAGTGGAAACAGCGCCGTCAACCTCGGCAACGGGGGTGGAAACCTCGGCGCCATCAACTGCATGAGATGGAGTGGCAACGGGGACAGTCTCAGCAGCTGCCTTGGGGGCAACAGCAACCTTAGGAGCCTTAGCAACCTTGGCGGATGCTGCAGGGGCAACAGCGGAAGAAGAGGGAGCAGACTTAACCATTGAATTGATTATACACATATGAGTAAAGTCTTTTTAAGTTGTTTTCACGCATATTCTGTCTATCCGATAATCGGGCAAAGGAAATTACGTTTCTTTATATATAATTTTATATTACAGCTTCATACAACCACGGTAATGCATTACGCGCATCCTGACTGACTATGGTAAGAGTTGCTAATATGTAAAACGCACCAAGACACTGGTCTTCCCGTGTAACACCTCGCCGCGCCATATGATCGATGATGGAAACACATATCGTGCGAATATCTGCATCACTTAATAATGTCAGCACGTTTAGATTCACGTGTGCATTGTTAATAACAAATGGATTTCCAGCTGGTGGACAGATTCGTTCTTTAATCTCTTGCGTTAAATTCGCACGGTAATACCAGATATCATATATGTTACGAATGAAACGTATAAGTTCTACTCGTTGTAATGCAATGAACCATTCAGAATCAGCATAATTCCCAAGCGTGTTGATATGTTGAAATAAATCAACGATGAAGAGTTCTTCTTGCTTTTCACGTGATAATCCATTAGTGTTTGCGGAAGACACGTCGGTAGAAGTTTTTTCTTCGTCATTTAATTTTACAGAAACACGGAATCCAAGTAATGAACCATATATAAGTTTTTCGTATAGATTATTGATAATCCCAGCCGGTATTATTTTACGATTATACGGATTGGTTATATTTGGATATGATGTGATGATTAAATGAAAGATGGACGCAATATGAAAACCGTATACTTTATTATCACTATCACGGTAAGTAAAGAGTTCTGTTGGTCGTATTTGTGATAATGTATCAAATGTATAAAAATCTGTGTCATTTACACATTCATTCGTGTGTAAATAACCAGGACCACTGAGTTGATAGTATTTCATAGATATATATTTTCTAAAAAATCGTTGTATCTTAACAATGTAAAAAGAGTTACGTAGGTGTGTGTATATACGTTGTGTCAAATCAGTCTTTGTTCCAGATTTTTTAATACCATAATGACAACATAGAGAACGTAATTCAGCAAGACTGTATTTAGTGTTTTTCATTTTTTCGTGTTCGCTTGCTTTGAATATTATTATATTCGTTTGGGGTTCTTCATCATTGATTGAATGACCAATTGTAAGATTAGCATAAAACGTAGTATTTTGTTTTGAATCTTTAAGTATTTCAGATACTTCCGAATCAGATTGAGTCATTGCCATTAATTTCATTTTTTTACGCGTCTTGATAGGTTCTTCTCTGTCACTAGTGAGAGTAGATGAAGAGTAAGACGATACAATTATGAATTCAGAGTTGACATTCAACGTATTTGTTTGTGATTGTGAATATGTTCGTTTTAATTTTATTTTGCGTGAATATTGACGAGTCGGATTATCATATATACTGAATGGAAGCAATTTTACATACAATTTTTGTGTTTCATATTTATTATCTGAAGTTGATGCTGAAGTTGATGCTGAAGCCGAAGAAGTTTGCATTTTAATATATATAATCGACATAATGTTTATTATCTTTTACAAGTCATCATAAACGTAAGAAATTAAAGAAATTTTATTACGCTAGTATATAACCGTTATTTATATGCGCATATCATCGTGCGTTCTTTTATGTCTTTTGTCAGCATCGCTTGTGACTGGTATTACGTTGCAGGATGTTATAAGCAAAAAAAATGTTGTAATTGATAAAAATGACACTGACGTTGACAATAAAAACTTAGTTCAGATTCCAGTAATGATAGAAAACGACAATAGTGACATTAACGAAAATGTTGAATATGATAATTTTAAGCGTAGATTATTGAGACTTAAGAATTCTACGCCCAAGGCTACGCCTAAGGCTACGCCAGCAGAGACTACGCCCAAGGCTACGCCAGCAGAGGCTACGCCTAAGGCTACACCCAAGGCTACGCCAGCAGAGGCTACACCTAAGGCTACGCCCAAGGCTACGCCAGCAGAGACTACGCCTAAGGCTACGCCAGCAGAGGCTACACCTAAGGCTACGCCCAAGGCTACGCCTAAGGCTACACCCAAGGCTACGCCCAAGGCTACGCCAGCAGAGACTACGCCCAAGAGTAGTTCTAAGAGTAGTTCTAAGAGTAGTTCTAAGAGTAGTTCTAAGAGTAGTTCTAAGAGTAGTTCTAAGAGTAGTTCTAAGAGTAGTTCTAAGAGTAGTTCTAAGATTATTTCTAAGATTAGTCTTAAGGGTAGTCATAAGACCACACAAGAAGAGACTACCCCAAAGTCTACGCCAGCAGAGACTACACCGAACGTTCAAGTTTTTAAATCTGTTGAAGAATCACAATCAGTAACACATTATATAAGCAGTAAAAGTGTCGAAAATAACAATGTTATATCAGAAGTATCTAAAGATAGTGTAGTCAATGAAATCTCTCAGAATATTCCATCAACAAATGCGGTTATTGATAAAATCAAAGAGAGATTAATTTCATTTATTAAGGAACTCGAGAAGGACCAAATCAAAAACGAAAATGAGAATCGTGATAATGTGAAACGTGTTAACACTACGCTTGAATCAGAACAAGGTCGTATTGAAACGACCCGAATTGAAATAAAGAAGCTTTATGAGGAGACTGAACGTCTTAATGTTACATTACAAAATCATTACAAACAACTGATGGATGATACCAAATATCTTGAATCACTTGATAATATGCGTCCTGGTTTTTTGAAATCTCTCGACGAACTTGCGTCGCATATCAAAAATATAAAGGATGACGTAAACCACAAAATCATTAAGGATGAATACAAGGACGAAATGATGACTCTTTTATCAGACCTTCATTCCAATACACATAATATATCTGGATATGTGGCAACCGCATTCTTGAACCACTATAATAAGTATAAGAACCGAATTCAAAAAGACAATAGCAAATATTCCGATGATGTCAAGCGTATGAATTCACTTTCAGAACTATACAAGGAGCAATCATTGAAGTTGTCAGAGTTTGAAAAGGAACGTGCGCGACTCCAGGATATCCTCGACCGTATGAAACTTGCTCTTTCACTTTCAGAAACCGAGAGACGAGACTTTGAACATTTAACGAAGGAACTTATCGCGTTGTTTGAAAAGAATTCGCGCCTACATCATTGTTGAATGCGGTTTTGGGGGGGGACTATGAATAAAGGAATAAATTATTACACAATATTACACAATATTATGTAACTATTAAAGTGTCAACATCATATGTATTTTCACGCACGGTGGTGCTTGTTTGAGGTTGTGTATGTTCCATCGTCACAGAGAACAAGCGCAAACCTAAATTAGCATTTGAATTCATTCTGGTTCGAAAAATTGATTTAAACAAACTGCTAGAAGATATATATCATCGTTACACGCATTCGTTCGTCGTTACACACATACATACAATGGCTTCTGAAATGGTTATCCCCGGTGCTTCATTTAACCCCCTCACTGATATGAAATATACCAAGCCCAAAGTGAACTCTGTGGGCGGTCGTAGCGTCGGCATCGTCAACGCAAAGACAAGCACTGTTCTCAATCTGTCATCGCCTCTTATGCTTACGTGGGGTGTAAATGACTTCACCGACGACAAGACTGGAAAGGTGAGCTACGACCTCGCGCTCCAGTTTCCCAATGAGGGATTCGAGACGCCCGCTACCAAGAAGTTTATCGCGAATATGGCCGCGTTTGAGAAGAAAATCAAGGAGGACGCAATCGCGAACTCAAAGGAATGGTTCAGCAAGCCCAAGATGACTGCCGACGCAGTGGACGCACTCTGGACGCCTGTTCTCAAATATCCCAAGAATAAGGAGACACTTGAAGCCGATATGACCCGCGCGCCTACTCTGAAGGTGAAGTTGCCTTTCTGGGACAACACCTGGAAGGAGTTGGAGTTGTATGATACGGATATGCAGCCTATCTTCCCCGACCCTATGAATCCTGCGCTGTCTCCCAAGGATTTGATTGCGAAGGGCAGTCACATTGCCGTCTCCATCCAGTGCGGCGGAATCTGGTTCGCGAATGGTAAGTTCGGCGTCACCTGGAAGTTGTTTCAGGCAATCGTGAAGCCCAAGATGTCACTCAAGGGCAAGTGCCATATCAAACTGGACGATGAGGAGAAGACGAAGATGGTCGCGCAAGTTGTCCCTACCGATGTTGACGGAGATGATGATGACCACGAAAATGACACAGTCTCTGCGATTATTGAGGATGATGATGACGAGTCTGCTACTCCCGCACCTGCTCCTGCGCCCGCCGCTGCTGTTGCCAAACCACCAACGCCCGCTGCCGCTGCCGGTGGTGATGCTGCTGCCAAGAAGAAAATTGTTCGCAAGGTCTAAGGTCTAAGGTCTAAGGTCTAAAAGCGCGCGTGCACGCGTATTTCGTCGTATGGCAACACAGGTATGTCGCATTGATGGATTGATGGATTGATAAATGCTAACACCTTGATTACAGGTCATTTCATTTTTTTACGTAATGTGTAAAAAAATGAAATACTAATTTGTCAACCGAACATTTGCGTATACGTTTGCGCGTTTATCCACCTTATACATATCTGTCGGGGAATACATTGCGATTCCGCCGATTTGACTACCGACTTCCCCAGTAGCGCCTCGTAACATCACACATTGTCGCGTGTCTGACCGCAACGTGAGGTCACACGCGTGTAAATAATAAACAAACCCGCGCGCCTTGATTTCATCGTTGATGTAGACGGGTAGAACTTGCCGCGCGAAGAGTTCGCCGACATTGACTTCGAGAGAAATATAGATATTGTTATTTTCATCCATCGTTACATTATCGGGAAGTTCGGGTTCACATAATACAATGACATTGCTCGTTGCGGAGGCGTCGATGGTCGCATCAGTGGTGCGCGTGAAATGAAGTTCGCTATGCCAGAGCGGAATATAAAACGTCTGCCCTTCTTCGTGGAGAATATACACGCGGTCCAATAACATATCCAATAACGACGGATTCAACCGAACAACGAGGTCATTGCCCGTTTTTTCTTCTACGATTTTCGTGAGTTCTTCCATCATTTCGCGAGAGATTCCGAAGATGTCTTGGTTCTTTGCGAGAAGTTCATAGATGGTAATACATGTGTGTTTATCCATATTACGAAATACGGCGATTCCCGACTGGATTCCTTTGGTGATAATCATTGCGATGAGAGATTGAATCGCGTCGCGTGACTCGCCACTGCTCCCGCCACCCCCAGACATTTTCACAAGGATGGACTGAATGAAGAGTTGTAAAATACTATCATACCCAGTGTCAAAATCCGGTAAACTATCATCCGGATAAAAGAACGACTTCACGCGTTTATGCGCGTCGTTGATTTCTTTGAATCTCTCAAGCGCCCCCGCCCCAGCCTTGTCCGGATGATACTTCAACGCAAGACGGTGATACCTTTTATTTAATTCTTTGAGAGATTTCGGCAGTTCATCTTCCGGAAATTCGAGAATTCGTAGTGAACTTTGAATGGAATCAGGAAAAGGATACATCGCTACACTACGTTTCACTACACTACGCTTTCGATGGATGCGTATAGCCGTGTATCTTACATACTAGTAATAAGACGAAATTCTCTAAATGATATATCGGGCGGTAATTATTATTGAAATACTGAAAAAATGTGTATATCTGAATCATA
>Ga0194122_10004893_pt1 | contig 12743 bp, 10 predicted proteins | sample TA2MahCa10mmetaG_FD_155487 | JGI IMG/M metagenome (GOLD analysis project Ga0194122, IMG submission 155487) | Freshwater microbial communities from Lake Tanganyika, Tanzania - TA2015021 Mahale Deep Cast 10m | ecosystem: Environmental > Aquatic > Freshwater > Lake | place: Tanzania: Lake... | reverse complement strand
ATCAACCACGCCAATCCAGCGTTTCGAATGCCGCAGGGGGGTAAGCAACTCTCCGCTCCGGAGGTCACCATTCTCTCGCGCTGGGTCCAGCAAGGCGCTCCATGGCAGTCCCACTGGGCCTTCGTTCCGCCAAAGGCCCAGCCGGGCGCGACTATCGATCGACTGGTCGCCTCGCGCCTCGCCAAGGAGGGGCTGCGCCGCGGCGCTCCGGCCGGCAAGGCCGCGTTGATCCGCCGGGTAAGTTTCGATCTCACCGGCCTGCCGCCCTCGCAGGCCGACCTCAAGGACTCCTATGAGCGCGTGGTCGACCGCCTTCTGCAGTCGCCCCGCTATGGCGAGAAATGGGCCAGCGAGTGGCTCGACGCCGCCCGTTACGCCGACACGCACGGCTATCAGGTAGACCCCGAAAAGCAAATGTGGGCTTGGCGCGATTGGGTGATCCAGGCCTTCAATTCCAACATGCCGTTCGATCGTTTCGCCGTCGAACAAATCGCCGGTGACCTGCTTCCCTCGGCATCGCTAGAACAGAAAATAGCGACCGGCTTTCAGCGCAATCACCGCGTGAACACGGAGGGCGGCTCCATCGCGGAGGAGTTCCACAACGAAAACATCGTCGATCGAGTGTCGACCTACAGCACGGTTTTTCTGGGCCTCACCGCCGGCTGCGCGCGCTGCCACGATCATAAGTACGATCCCATCTCCGCGCGCGATTTTTACAGCCTGTATGCCTTTTTCAACTCCGTCGATGAGATCGGTACAGGTGGCCCTCGGGACCCTCGTGGCAATCTGCGTCCGGTAATGAAACTGCCCGCGCCGGAAATCGAGCAGCGGGTGGCCGAAGCGGCCGCGGAAGCCGCCGGGCAACGCAAAACGCTCCGGGCCATTGAAGCGAAACTCGCCGCCGGAGCTCTTACATGGAAAGCGCCCGAGTGGCATACTCTGAAACCGGCACAAGTGAAGTCGGCAAACGGCGCAACGCTCACCGTGCATGGCGATGGCGCGATCACTTCCACAGGCCGCCGGCCGGACCGCGACATCTATACCTTGACGGTCGAAACGCCGCTCGATGAAATCACCGCATTCCGTGTGGAACTGCTTCCCGATGCACAGTTTCCACGCGGCGGCTCCGGCCGCGGCGACGATGGCAAAGGCGTACTCACTCTTTTTGAAGCCGAACGCGAGGACGGTACCAAGGTGGAGTTCGAGAAGGTCGCCGCCTCTGGCAAGTCGCCGGAGTCCCTGATCGATCGTGTCATTCGGCCGATGATTCAGCTCAAGCGTGGATGGTCCGTGGACCCGGATGTAGCCACGCCGCACTATGCCGTGATCGAGCCTCGCACGTTGCTCAGTGGCGGGCGCTTCGTTCTTACGCTGGGCAACGAATTCGGCGAAGGAGCGCTGCTCGGCCGGTTTCGAATCTCCGTCACCACCAGTGAGTTTCCGGAACCGCTCACTGGCGAGGAGCGCCTCGATAAAACCGTCCTGGCGGTTCATCACTTGGAACGCCGCCGCGCGAACGACGAACTGACCCGGCGCGTGGCCGCCCAGCGCGCGGCGGAGGCGAAGATTCCAACGACGATGGTGATGACGGAAATGGCCACGCCCCGCGACACGTTCGTGTTGGCGCGCGGCGCCTATGACAAGCCCGGCGGCAAAGTCGCGCCGGGCGTGCCGGCGTTCCTGCCTTCGCTGCCGCCGGGCCGCCGGCCGGACCGTCTGGCGCTCGCGCAATGGACGGTCGATCCGGAGAATCCACTCACGGCGCGCGTGGCCGTCAATCGAATTTGGCAGTCGCTGTTCGGCAACGGGTTGGTGAAGACCTCCGAAGACTTCGGATCGCAGGGTGAGCCGCCATCTCATCCCGAACTGCTCGACACGCTGGCCGTGGAATTCGTTCGAAGCGGCTGGGACATGAAGGCGCTGCTGCGGAAGATCGTGCTGAGCGAAACCTACAGGCAATCGTCGAAAGCGCCGCCGGCGCTGATCGAGCGCGATCCGGAAAACCGTCTGCTGGCGCGAGGGCCGCGGTTCCGGCTGACGGCCGAAATGATTCGGGACCAGGCCCTTGCCGTCTCCGGCCTGGCGCATCACCAGATCGGCGGTCCGCCAGTGAAGCCCTATCAGCCCGACGGACTCTGGGAACAGTTGTCCGTGATCGACGACAAGAAGCTCTATGTCCGCTCCAAAGGAAGTGACCTGTACCGCCGCAGCCTCTACACGTTTTGGAAACGCACGGTGCCGCCGCCGGGTCTAATGACGTTCGACGCGCCAACGCGCGAATTTTGCACCGTCCGCCGGCCGCTCAGTACAACGCCGCTGCAGGCTCTCACGTTGTTGAACGACGAAACATATCTGGAAGCCTCCCGAAAGCTCGCCGAGCGGATGATTCGCGAAGGCGGCCGCACCCCGGCCGCGCGGCTCCGCCACGGCTTCCTGTTGTCGGCATCCAGACAGCCCTCTGTATCGGAGCTGCGGGTTTTGCAGGCTGGATGGGAGCGCCGGCTGACTCACTACCAATCGAACAAATCGGCAGCCGCAAAGCTCCTGGAGGCCGGCGAGTCGCCCCGCGATACGGAACTGGATCCCGCAGAACTCGCGGCGTATACCACCGCGGCGAGTGTGCTGCTCAATCTCGACGAGGTGATCACCAAGCAATGACGCGCCGCAATTTCCTTGCCGCCGCCGCGGTGAATGAGCTGATGGGCGCAACTCACCACGCCGCCAAGGCGAAGCGAATCATCTATCTCCATCAATCCGGAGCGCCGTCGCAGTTAGATCTCTTTGACCCTAAACCGAAGCTCCGGGATCGCTTCGCGGAGGAGTTGCCGGATTCCATTCGGCGCGGTCAGCGGTTGACGGGCATGACCTCGAATCAGAAGAACTTCCCCGTCGCGCCGTCGAAGTTTCAATTTCAAAGGCACGGCCAGGCCGGAACCTGGCTCAGTGAGCTGCTTCCGCACTTGGCCACGGTCGTCGACGACATCACCGTCGTCAAGTCGATGCACACGGAGGCGATCAATCACGACCCGGCCATTACTTTCATTCAAACCGGCAGCCAGATCGCCGGGCGGCCCTGCATGGGCTCGTGGGTCAGCTATGGCCTGGGCAGTGAGAACAAGGATCTCCCCGCGTTCGTGGTTCTCATTTCGCGCGGCAGCGGCCGGCGTTTCGATCAGCCTCTCTATGACCGGCTCTGGGGCAGCGGCTTTCTGCCGTCGCGTTATCAGGGTGTGAAGTTCCGGTCCGATGGCGATCCGGTGTTGTACCTTTCAAACCCCGATGGTGTATCGCCCGCGGTGCGCCGTTCCATGCTCGACGACATCGGGACGCTGAACGAAGAGAATCGGAGAGAGTACAACGACCCGGAGATCGCAACGCGCATCGCCCAATACGAAATGGCCTATCGCATGCAGACCTCCGTGCCCGAACTGACGGACCTCTCCAAGGAACCGGAGTCCACCTTCGCGCTCTACGGTCCCGATGCGCGCAGGCCGGGCAGCTACGCCGCCAACTGCATCCTTGCGCGGCGCATGGCCGAACGCGGCGTGCGGTTCATTCAGCTCTATCACATGGGTTGGGACCACCATGAGTCGGTTCCCCGCCAGTTGCCGCCGCAGTGTCAGGACGTCGATCAGCCTTCGGCCGCGTTGGTCAAGGATCTGAAACAGCGCGGTCTGTTTGACGACACCTTGATCGTCTGGGGCGGTGAATTTGGCCGCACCGTTTACAGCCAGGGCGTGCTGACAAAGCAGACCTACGGCCGCGATCATCACCCGCGCTGTTACGCCATTTGGCTGGCGGGCGGCGGCATTCGGCGCGGCCTCAGCTATGGCGAGACCGACGACTACTCCTACAACATCGTCGACAAGCCCGTGCACGTCCACGACGTGAACGCCACGTTGCTCCACTTGATGGGAGTGGATCACACCCGCCTGACCTATCGGTATCAGGGCCGGGACTTCCGGCTGACGGATGTCGAAGGCCGGGTAATGAAGGATTTCCTCGCATGATTTCTCGACGCACGCTGCTGCTCGGGGCGCTCCAATCGAAGCGTCCGAACCTCGTTTTTATATTGGCCGACGACCTTGGTTGGCGCGACACGGGAGTCTACGGCAGTCCCCAGAACCGCACGCCGAATATTGATGCGCTGGCCGCGCGCGGTATGCGCTTTACGCAAGCCTACGCCGCCTGTCCGCTCTGTTCACCGACGCGCGCCAGCATCCTCACGGGCCAGTGGCCCGCCCGCTTGGGTATAACCACGCCGTCCGCTCATCTTCCGCAGGAAGTGTGGGAACAGAAGATCGCCGAAAAGGCGCCTCCGGACCTAAAGGCATTGCAGGCGAACACCAAGACCCGGCTGCACACGGACTACTACACGCTCGCCGAATCGCTGAAAGGCGCCGGCTACACCACCGGGCATTTCGGCAAATGGCACCTGGGGCATGAGCCGTACAGCGCTCTGCAGCACGGCTTCGACGTAGATCTGCCGCACACGCCCGCTCCCGGTCCTGCTGGCGGATACATGGGGCCCTGGCGGTTTTGGCCGTCGAAGGGGCAGGAGGGAGAACACATTGAGGATCGGATGGCGCAGGAGGCCTCCGCCTTCATCGCGGCCAATCGGGACCGGCCGTTCTACCTGAACTATTGGGCCTTCTCCGTGCACTCTCCCTGGCAGGCGAAGCCGGAACGGATGGCCAAGTACAAGGGTGCGAAGAATGCGATGTATGCCGCAATGGTGGAGAGTCTCGACGACGCTGTGGGCCAACTCACTCACGCGCTGCGGGAGAACGGCGTGCTCGACAACACCATTGTCGTTTTCTTCTCCGATAACGGCGGCGTGCACTGGCCGCTCACCGCACCCGGCCTCATGCATCCGGAGTTCGAAAAGATTCCGGCTACAACGAACGCACCACTGCGCGGAGGCAAGGCAACGCTCTATGAGGGCGGTACCCGCGAGCCTTGCATCGTGGTGTGGCCAGGCAACGCGAAACCCGGCAGCGTCTCGGACGAGCTTGTGCAGAGCGTCGATTTCTATCCTTCGCTGCACGCCATGCTTGGCGTGGCCGCGAAGCCGGGTTTTGACGGCATCGACATCACGCCGGCACTTCGCGGCGGGCGGCTCAAGCGGGATACGCTCTATTGCCACTTCCCCCACTACACGCCGTTGACCGGCAACACCCCCGGCACCTGGGTCAGAAAGGGCGATTGGAAGTTGATTCGTTTCTACTGCGAGAACGACGATCAATCGGACAAGCTCGAGCTCTACAACCTGAAGGACGATATCGGCGAGACGGTCAATCTGGCGGCCAGGAATCCATCGAAGGTACGCGAACTCAATCGTTTGATCGACAAGTTTCTGGTGGAAACGAAGGCCGCCGTTCCCAAACGCAACCCCGCCTATCGGGCGCCGGTGAAACAATAGAGAGGTGTCTTCCGATCATCTTTACTATTCGTGCTGGCTTCGCAACTACTCCGCCATGACGATGCTGCGCCAGTATGGCCGCCTGCTTTCCCTGTTCCCGTTTTCACCGGTGAATCCGGCCGAGTCTATCCTCCGTGTGCAAGCCGTCAGCGCCGGTGAGCCGCCCGTGCTGGAGCAGGCGATGAACGATCCCATCGAGGCCAAAACCGTCACCGATGCCGCCTCCGAGTTTCTGCATGATGACTGTGCCGTTTCGCTCGAGACCTGGTGGGGCCTGTGGCGATACGAGAAGGAATGGAAGCTGCTGCCTACGCGAATCACCCTCTCTTGCTATGGCCCCAACTACGCCGATTCGCCGTTTGGCGACGAAGGTCTCGCGGCCGAGCATTTGCGCATCGACTTTGGACTGGAAGGCTGGTATCTGCCGAATGGCGAGCTTCCCAACTCAGCCTGGTACGCAAAGAGCAACCTGAAAGGCCTGATGAAGCTGATCCACGAGTTGGACGAAGCTCTGCCCGTGGAACGCCGAGCACTTTGGAGCGAGGGCGGCGGCAACTTTGCTGACAAAGTCCGCCTGGCGGCGGCCGAACTCTAACCGCGGTTACAGCGACGCCCGGTGATGCTTCGCGCGATGCGCAATCTCTACCATCACTCCTAAGGCACCGGCAAGCTCCTGCCCCACGGGTGTCAACGCATACCAAACGGTAGGCGGGGAGGTCGCCTTAGGGCAGCGCAGCAGCACGCCCTCGCGCTCCAACTTTCGAAGCCGGTTGGTCAGTACCTTTGCCGACACGCCCCGAAGGTCTTGCTGCAGTTCGCTAAAGCAGCGCTCGCCACCCCGCAAATACCACAGCAACTCAGGCGACCACGCGCCCGAAAGCAGACTCATGCACTCGCGAAGCGCACACTCCGGCGGTGGCGGATGGACCGTTTTTTTCGCCGTTTGACCATGGCTGCGCCTTTTCGAATAGTAACGCGGTTCCGCGGACGCGTCTCGCTGACCGCGAATGCGCGGCTCACGGGTACCGGCGTGACATGCCGCTCGATCATACTTGCTGCGATCGAAGCCGATCGGACGACGTTGCAGGCCATGGAGAATGGGAGCCAGGCAGCGGGACGCGCTAACCTTGGATTCGCCTTTGACGTCGCGACCGACAACTCGAAGTTCCAACTGATCGCATGCAGTTTCCGCGGTTTTCAGTCCAGTGGGCTAAAGGTCCTTATAGGCTTCGACCATAATGGCTGCACGGGTCCAGATTTTCCCAACTGGATCGTGTGGACAAGAACCTATGGTCCGCCCACGGGCGCTGGTTGGCCTGGGTTCCATCCTCTCGGCGGGCGAAGCCCATTTCACCCAGCGTTCGGCATAGACAGACGGGCCTGCACCTAGGTCTCGATGTTCGGGGACCACTCGCCCTCTACGGGCCATCGCTAACCCCCATCCTGCCGGAGCGTGTTAAGGAGTAAAGGCAAGTGCAGTGCTCAAGTTCCGTTCGCAACTGACCCGGAAGTCTGCCGGTCTGGAACCGCTATTGAATATCCGCTTCAGCCCACAGCTCGATCTCCGGAATTTCCGCAAGGCGCAATAGGAGCTCTGGCGGCGAAAGTTTTGTCAAGTTCGCAGACTCAGGCTAGAACGGCCCGTTTTGGGGAATCTTGGGCGAACAACGACCCGCTCCCAAGGGTGCGAATGTACCTTTGTCAATTCTTGTCAGCCAAGAGCTTGCACGTGCCCCGCAGCGACTCGAAGGCCAGCTCGTCAAATCCGCCCTGGTAACGCCATGCGATTTTACCTCCTGCATCCGTGAGGACTAGGTACGCCGCCTTGGGATCCTTGAAACCAACGCGGTCCTTCCATGGACCAACTCCCCCATACACCGTGATCACGTGTTCATAATCCTCTTTCGGTGTGCCACGGCGCATACCGCTATCGATGAACCATTTCCCCAGTTGCGCCATGCCGCCGATCATCGGGATTTCAAAAAAGGTGGCCGCTCCACAGCTCGCCGCGGCCTCACGGAAGCGTTTAGCCCAAGCCTCCACCGCAAATCGCGAATCGTAGGAGAATCCCATCAGCAAGAGTGCCGGCCGTCCCGAGGCTGCCCCAGGCAGCACCGCAGTCCTCCCGTTTAAGAACTCGCCTCGGAGTTCTGGAAGCGTGTCGCCGATGCGGAACTCGCCCTCCCCATCCTTGCCGTAGCTCAAGACAGCCGCGGCTAACACCAAAGTCCGCAAACGCATTCTATCCTCCTTCGCATTCCACCATGCGGTCACCGCGCCTCTCCGCGTCTCCTCGCAGTAACAAATAGGCGGCAGGAGCATCGGAGCCTCTCACCCGGCATACAAGCCGGTTCGTGAGAGAACCCTCCGCTCCTGCCGTACGGGTCGTTCGTGAGCTACTCGGGGAGAATGACGCTATCGATCACGTGAATGACGCCGTTGCTTGTAGAGACGTCTGCTTTAATGACGGCGGCGTTGTTGATCATGACGGAGCCATTCATCACCTTGATGTCGATGTTGCGGCCCTCCACGGTCTTGGCCATTGAGAGCTTCTTCGCGTCTTTCGCCATCACTCGGCCCGCGACCACGTGGTAGGTCAGGATCGACTGCAACTTGGCCTTGTTCTCCGGCTTCAGCAGCGACTCCAACGTCCCGGCCGGAAGCTTCGCGAAGGCTGCGTCCGTCGGCGCGAACACCGTGAATGGACCGGGTCCTTTCAGCGTGTCCACCAGATCAGCCGCCTTCACGGCGGCCACAAGTGTATTGAACTTCGCCGCCACAGCGGTGTCGACGATGTCTGCCGCCGGAGCTATGCCCGTCAGTCCCATCGCCAATACTCCCATCATCATGATTCGTTTCATTTGGTCTCTTTCAATCCTTTCGTCTGTCGTCCCGGCGTCAGGCCGCCGTTGCTACGTTAGTCCTGCACGGCCGCAACTCTGCCAGCCGCACGTTTCATGCAAAAACCCGCGATTCGACCAGGCACGAATACCCGGACGGGCGCCTTACCCAACCACTGTGGAAACAGCGCCGTCGTCGAATCCGTCCGAAATTCGGATTCGAGGCTCTATTTCAGGGTGCCCATCAAATCGACGGATACTTCGCTCGGGTGCGCCGTTCGAGTTTTGGAATCGCCACCCACAATGAGTCAGATGCCGCTCTTGGCTGACTGAGTCAATCTTTTTGTCTCAGAGCCACAACAAACAGATCACCGCCCGAGTGGACCACGTAATCGTGCGGATCCAGTTCCAGCGGACCAGCAACGGAACGTTCTTGGCGACATCCTCCTGGCCGGCTAAGCGGTTGTGCAGCGGAATCATGATGGAAGCTGTCGCGATCCAGTTCACGAGAACCAGGATAAATCCGGTGGTGGCCGCGAGGTGCGCAGGTCCTAAACGGGTGACCAGAAAGGCCGCCGAACAGAGCTCTACGAGCATCGCAGGCGCAACGAGAATTGTAATTCGCCTGGAATGGAAGGCGTGGGCCCGGGCGAACTTGGTAGGGTTGAGGTCGGCGAACATCGGATACTGCAGCAGTTGCACGACCCAGATCAGGCCGGTCAAGAACCACGTGACCGCATGATGGAGAGCCAGCGCCTCGCTCAGAGGGATCATGATGAACTCTGCAGAAAGCGGATCTCGGTCTGAACGGCAACCCGTGTGGCCATACGCGGCACTTCCTTCCTGTCGGAAAGGTGCTGCCGTCTGTGATGCCGGCTCGCACGCATCCCGAATGCTGCTACCAATTCGCCCCGCAGACAGTGCCGAAGCCTGCGTCTTGCAGCCGGTCGTGTTTGCGAAGGCGGTCAACTGCTTCAACCACGGCGTGCCAATTGAATTCGGCGGGGTCTCCGATGCCGAACGCAGAAAGGCCGGCGGTGAGGATCTCTCGGATGTCGATGTCGGTGGCGCCGCCGAACGCGTCTTTTCCGAATTGAGTCTCCATGGCCGCAACTGCGTTCATCTCAGTTCGTCCCTCCGCCAACGGCTTGGGAGACCAGCCGCGTTGGTGAGCCAAAGGAGTGAAGTCAGGTTGCGTTCCCGAGCGTACTCGCTTTGAGAAGCCGAACAGGGTTTCGGAAACAGAGACGGTTTGCTCGATGAGTCCTGTCAGATTGAGGAGCCAAGCCCCCGCGCGCTCGTCGGAGCGCTCCGACTCGACCCAGCGTGACATTTCAACCCAGCCGTGCGGATCAACTCCCATGTCGTTCGTTCAGGTTTCAGCATAACCGGTCGGCAGCCTGCGTGCAGCCGGCGGAACGGTCCATTCGACAATGCGGAAAGGGCTGTCCCAAAGGTCGCGCAACGCTGAGCGCCGCCGCGCACACACCAGAGCAACTCGTCTGGCCGCGCCTCCAAAAGCCGTCTCACATCCTCGCAAAGTAACGCCTTTCCGAACGGTAACCCGATTCTGCGGCCGCGGCGCATCGCCGCCCGTGCGCTCCTCATCTGAACAGCCATGGAAAACAAACAACCACAGACAGTGCTGGTCACCGGCGCCTCCAGCGGCATCGGCCTGGCATTAACCAAGGCATTTCATGCCAATGGCTTCAACGTCGTCGCCAACTCACGGACCGTCGCCGCAGCCGGCACGCTTACCGCGGATGCGCGGCTCACGCTGGCAGGCGGCGATGTCGGCGACCCCGCCACGGGCCGGAACCTGGTGGACGTCGCGGTCGCGCGGTATGGCCGGTTGGACGTCCTCATCAACAACGCCGGCATCTTCGTGCCCAAGCCGTTCGACGAATACACCCTCGACGATTACCGCCGCGTCGTGGATACCAACTTGGGCGGCTTCTTCCACGTCACGCAGGCGGCTCTCCGCCAGATGCGAAAACAGGGGAAAGGGCAGATCTTGAGCATCTCGACGACGCTGGCGCAGCAGCCCGTCGCCGGTGTCAACGCCGGATTGTCCAGCTTGACGAAGGGCGGTCTGAACGCGGCCACCCGCGGCTTGGCTATCGAATACGCAAAGACCGGGATTCGCTTCAATACCATCGCGCCCGGCATCATCGACACGCCGATGCACAAGCCCGAACACCACGCGGCGCTAAAGCAGTTGCATCCCATCCAGCGCCTCGGCACGGTGGACGAGATCGTCGACGCCGCTCTTTTCCTGGTACGCTCGTCGTTTATCACCGGTGAGATCTTGCACGTCGACGGAGGGGCACATGCCGGAAAGTGGTGACAGACACGCGCTGCGGACTCGCTTGGGAATCGATCTCCCAATCGTCCAGGGTCCGTTCGGTGGCGGCTATTCGTCGGCGCGGCTGGCAGCCGCCGTTTCGAATGCCGGCGGGCTGGGATCGTTTGGCGTTCATGCCCTGAGTGCCGAGCAGATCCTGCACACCGCCACCGCCATCCGGGCTTTGACCGCGAAACCCTACGCGCTCAACCTATGGGTTTCCAATCGGGACTTCCAGGGCGATCAACCGCCCCTGCCGATGATGCAGCGCATGCATGAACGCTTGAAGCCCTATTACCGCGAACTCGGCTTGGAACACCCTCCGGAGCCGGTTTGCAAGCCGGTCTACGACTTCGAAGAGCAGGCCCAGGCCGTCATCGAAGCGAGGCCCGCGGTCTTCAGCTTCGTCTTCGGGGTTCCCTCGCCGGAAATCGTGAAAGCGTGCAAACAACGTGGAATCGTCACCCTCGGCGCAGCCACCACGCTGGCGGAGGCGCTCGCGTTGGAGCAGGGAGGCGTGGATATGATCGTCGCCTCCGGATTCGAGGCCGGCGGCCATCGGCCGTCGTTCCTCGAGCCCGCCGAAGCTTCGCTGCACGGCACTCTGGCGCTGGTGCCGCAAGCCGCCAGTGCCGTTCGGGTCCCCGTGATCGCGGCCGGTGGAATCGCCGATGCGCGAGGAGTCGCCGCCGCGCTGCACCTGGGCGCGCAAGCGGTGCAGGTGGGCACCGCGTTCCTCGCCTGCGAAGAATCCGGCGCGCCGGAACTGCACAAGAAGCTTTTGTTTGAGCCGGCCGCCGCGCGCACGGTGTTGACACGCGCCTTCACGGGCCGTCTCGCTCGTGGGATTCGAAATCGCCTGCATGACGAACTCACCGGCTTTGCGGAGGTGCTCCCCTATCCAGCTCAGGGCTGGGCCTTGGGCGCCCTGCGCGATGCGGCCCTGGCCCAAGGGAACGCCGGACTTGTCCCTCTGTGGTGTGGTCAGTCGGCCCGGCTATTGAGACATCGGCGCGCCGCCGAGCTGCTGCCGGCTCTTGTTTCGGCGTTGTAAGCCACTGCGGTACAATCCGGGCACCATGAGACCCTTGTGTTTCGCCGCCGTGGCCGGCCTGTTCGCGCAGTCGAACCCCACAATCACCGGTACGGTCATCAAGTCCGGTTCAAACTGCTGGAACGGAAATTTGTTCTGGTTCCATCGGAATCCGGTCCTCAGCGAGCGGCGATTCAACCGGTCTATCGCTCCGCCCGTTCGCCGATCGGCACTGAGCCTGGCCGGCGCCCGGTCCGCCGATTGTGCCGGAGGGTCCCGAGAGAACCTCATCGCGGCGAGCCACAACCAGAGCCTCGGGAAGCTGCTGCTGGACAATAACAGCGCCGGGTGCATGCTACAACTTCCCTTGAAGGTCTATTGGTAACCGGAATGATCGCCTCCGTGCTGCTACTCGCCCTGCAGGTGAACCCGGTAGACCGGGCGCTGAACTACTTGGTGGGAGAGGTGGCGAAATGGCGGCCGGCCAACGGCTGTTTTTCCTGTCATAACAATGGTGACGGCGCCCGGGCGCTGGCGGCGGCCGGCCGCATCGACGCGCCGACACTCGAGTGGTTGCGAACCCCGGCTCTGTGGGACTCGAACCGCAGCGACCCCGCGGTTTCCGATAAGAAGTTGGCCCGAATCCAGTTTGGAAACGCGCTCCTCGCGGTGGATCCGGCGAATCGGGAGGCGATCTGCGTGGCATCGGGGCTGATTGTCCGCGATCAGAGCGCGGAGGGCTCGTTCCCGGTTGACGAGGGTTCGCCAGTGACGTACGGAACTCCGTTGGCGACTTATTTCGCTTCCCGTGTGCTGCGAGCGTGCGGCAGTCATGCCGCCGAAGCCGAAAAGTCCGAGCGGTTCGTCCGCGCCGTCCGGCCCGCCAATGTTGCCGATGCAGCGGCGCGCCTGTTGCTGGATCCAGCCGACGCGGTGGTGCGGCAGTACCTGCTGGCGGCCCAAACTTCGGACGGAGGCTGGGGCCAGTATCCGAAAACGCCAGCCGAACCCTTCGACACCGCCCTGGCGATGCTTGCGCTGCGGAAGGGTCCCGAGGTGGAACGGGGCCGGGCCGCTCTTTTGCGGATGCAGGAAGAGAACGGC
>Ga0194122_10004869_pt1 | contig 12782 bp, 9 predicted proteins | sample TA2MahCa10mmetaG_FD_155487 | JGI IMG/M metagenome (GOLD analysis project Ga0194122, IMG submission 155487) | Freshwater microbial communities from Lake Tanganyika, Tanzania - TA2015021 Mahale Deep Cast 10m | ecosystem: Environmental > Aquatic > Freshwater > Lake | place: Tanzania: Lake... | reverse complement strand
TGCTCGGCCAGCGCCGCCGCCGCGCCCGACGCGGAAGGCTCGGGGCCACCGCGGCGGCTCGCGGGTGCAGAGACCCATAGATAGCCGGACACGGCGATCAGAGCGGCGAGCACGCCGCCGAGCGCCCAGGGCAGCACGCTCTTGTTGTTGCCACCGCCAGGGGCGGCTTGGGAGGCCGGCGGCGCTGGTTGCGCCTGCATCGCCACCGTGGGCGCGGCGCTCGTTCCCGTTGCCCGCCGTTGCATAGGGTCAGCCAGGCGTAGCAGTTCGTTGCGAATCTCCTTCAGATTTTCCGGGCGCTTCCAAGCTTCCTTCTCGACACACTTGCCCAGCAGGCTGCACAACTCCGGCGGCACGTTGCGCGCCGCCAGTGCAGCCACGTCGAGCGGCTCATGCAGCACAGCGTAAAAGATCCGTTCGTATGTATCGCCCTTGAACGCGCGCGTGCCGGTGAAAAGCTCGTACATCACCAGACCGAACGCATAGATGTCGGCCGCCGCGCCAACCTGCTCGCCGCGTACCTGCTCCGGCGCCATATAGGCAGGCGTGCCCATCGTCATGCCGGCTTGCGTGATCGATACCGAATCTGTCCGCGCGATCCCAAAATCCATCAGCTTTGCCGTCTGCCCGCCGGACAGGAATATGTTGGCGGGCTTCAGGTCACGATGGATCACGGGTTCCGGCTGGAGATGGTGAATATAGTCGAGCGCGGCGGCCAGTTCAGCGCCAATCCGCGCCTGGTTCGCCAGACTCCCGGTGGCCCCTTCGTGAATCGCGCCGGCCAGATCCTGGCCCTCCAGCAGTTCCAGAACCATGTAAGGACGGTTGTCGGGATCGAAGCCAAAATCGTAAGTGCGGATTACGTTTTCATGGATCAGGTTGCCGGCGATCTGTGCCTCGCGCTGGAAGCGCTTGGCCACTTCATCCTCTTCGCGATAAGCATCCTTGAGGATCTTGATGGCCACCGGGCGGTTCATCAACGTGTCGCGCGCGCGAAAGACGGCCGACATGCCGCCGCCCAGATACTCTCCGATTTCATACTTACCGATGCGTTGCGGCGCCGAGGGCGGGGTGGGGAGGCTCATAAACTAGATGCCGATCAGGTTTGGAGTAATCTTCTCATAGCCTTGGTCAATCGCCCAAACGTCCAGCGGCAGCGCGGCGATCTCGTCCACGTCCGGGCACGCCTCGGGGTCTTTACTCGTATCGACCACGTGCAGATATCTTTGACACGCGTCGCAGGTCTGGATCTGGATGTGCGGAAACAGGTCGAGCTGGTAAAAGGCGAGTTCGCCCTCGGCGCCGCAACACGGGCACTGCGCGCGCGGGTAACGCCACTCGGTGAGGCACAGATTGCACATCAGGTGATAGGCCGCGCCGTGCCCTTCCGGGCGCAACACCGCGCACTGCGGCTTCTGGCCGCAGGACGGGCAGCGGTTCGAGTGTGGCGCTTCGCGCACGGGCGGCTGCTGACGTTCCAGCACGCGCTCAATGAAGCTCACCGCCGGTTCGCGTTCGGCGCGCGCGGACTCGCGCAGCAGTTGCGGACCGTACCTGGCGATGATGCGCAACAGGTCTTCTCGCATGCCTGGAAAGCCGATGAGATGCGCGTAGAAATCCAGCGCTTCCTTGGCGTGCGGGTACCGCGCGGCCAGCGTGCGCGCGCGTTCGGTGCGCGCTAGGGTTGTGGGAGATTGCGTAGCCATTTGGGATGATGAGCGGCCGCCCAGCGCCGCGTCACCACGCCGCGGATCATCGCCTTGAGCGAACCAGGCACGGCGGCCGTACCCATGTAGACGTGAACGATGATGCCGCCCATGGCGGCCAGGGCCGCCGCCGGATGAATCAGCACAGCAGCCAGGCGCAGCGTGCGCGGCATGTATTCGGGGAACCAGAGCACAGTGCCGGAACAGAGCAGCACCACGGCCAACGCCGCTTGCGCCCAGAACTGCATTTTCTGTCCGCCGTTGTACTTGCCCACTTCCGGGAGCCCGGCGTCGTCCTTCAGTGCGTACTTGTAGGAGTAGCGCAGCCACGTCCGGTCGTCGGCATCGAGCACCATCTCGCGGCGCCACTTGAGGAACAGGCGGCCAAAGGCGAGTACAAACAGCACGCTGATCAGCGGATGCATGGCGCGCACCGTAACCCCGCCGCCCAGCACGCCCGCAATCCAGTAGAGCTTGCGCGACCAAAGCGACAGGCCCGAAAGAGTGGCGTACACGAAGGTGATCGCCACCGCCCAGTGAATAGCGCGTTCGACGGCGTTGAAGCGGGGGATGAGTTGCTGGCTACTGTTTTTCATCGCCAGCCTCCTCTTTCTCCTCATGCAGCGGACCGAACCGCACGTAATGGAAGAACGTGCCCAGCACGCCGCCCGCCAGCGCCAGCGTGCCCAGCCACTTCAGCGGCCCCTTCCACAACGACACCGTCCACGGAACCGTGGGATCTTTCGGCAGCCCGTACTCCTCCGGCGCCGACGCGTGTTTCAGCACATAAATCACGTTCGTGCCGCCCACGCCCACCGGGTTGTAGACCCCCGCGTCCTTATGCCCGTCTGACTTGAGCGTCTCGGCCCGCGCATCCGCTTTGCGCACCAGTTCCTCGCGCGAGCCGAACGTCAGGCAACTCGTGGGGCAGGTCTTGATGCACGCAGGCTCCAGGCCCACCGCCGTGCGATCCGAACACAACGAGCACTTGTAGACCTTCTTCGTTGTGGGACTCAGCCTCGGCACATCGAACGGGCAGCCCGTGATGCAGTAGCCACAGCCGATGCAGTTGTCGTGGTTGAAATCCACCGTGCCGTTATCCAGCCGGTTGATCGCGCCGGGCGCCGGGCACGCCGACATACAGCCCGCGTCGGCGCAATGCATGCACTGGTACTTCGCCATCAGCCAGCTCATGCCGGCATCCGTTTCGCGCTCGTTGAACTTGATCAGGTTCCAGAAGTTGTGCTCAAGCTGCGGCATCGTCTGGTAGGTGCCGCCGAACGTGCCGAGCGTGAACTCCTGATCGTTCCACTCCTGGCAGGCCACTTCGCAGGCCTTGCAGCCGATGCACAGCGTCGTATCGATGAGTTTGGCTACCTGGACGGCCGGCATTTAGACTTTCTCCAAACTGACAAGGAACCCCTTGTACTCCGGCGTGCCCGAGTTCGGATCGTAGACCGATGGCGTGAGGTTGTTGATCAAGGGGCCAGAGACGCGGCCCAGGAAGCCCCAGTGAATCGGCAGGCCCACGTGATAGACAAGTTTGCCTGCCACCTTCATCGGCTTCATGCGCTTGGTCACCAGCGCCGGCCCCTCCACGCTCCCGCGCGCTGAGCGCACGCGCACTTTGTCGCCATTGGCGATGCCCTTTTCCTTCGCCAGCGCGTCGGGCACTTCGACGAAGAAGTTCGAAACCAGTTGACTCGCGCCCGCCGTGTGTTTCGTCCAGTAGTGGAAATGTTCGGTGAGCCGGTAGGTGACGCCGATGTGGGGGAACTCCGCCGCGGTGCCGTACTTGTCGGCGGGACCGGTAAACTTCTTCGCCACCGGATTGAAGCTGACGGCTGGATGCAGCACGTTGTCCACGGGTGACTCCGCCGGCTCGTAGTGCTCGGGGAACGGCCCTTCCACCAGGTCCGCGGCGAACAACTTCGCCACGCCCTCCGGCAGCATGATGAACGCGCTGAACTGATCGGGCGCGGCATCGGCTTTTGAATCCACCGTGTCGCCCGTCCAGCGGCCCATCTGCGCGTTCCACTTCACTGGCGCGCGCGTTCCGTCCCATGGCTTGCCTGCCGCATCGGCAGACGCGCGGTTATAGAGGATGCGGCGATTGGCGGGCCAACTCCAACTGTAGTTTGGATAGAGGCCAAGGCCCGTGGGATCTTCCTGGCCGCGGCGCGCCATCATGTTGCCCGCTTCGGTCCAGGAGCCGGAGTAGATCCAGTTGCCGCAGACGGTGGTGCCGTCGTCTTTGAGTTCGCCGAAGCCGTTGAGCTGTTTGCCGGTGGTGAGGTCGCGGCCGTTGATTTCGCGCGCCACCTCGGGCAGCGACGGCATGGCGGGCATGGCGTAGTTCCAAGCCATGTTGAGCACCTGATCCGCGCCCGGGCCGCCTTCGGAGGCGTAGAGTTTCTTGATTGCCAGGAACAGGCGGCCGAGGATTTCCTGATCGCGGAGCGCGTCGCCCGGCGGGTCGAGCGCAGCTTCTTTCCACTGCAACCAGCGCGAGGAGTTGACGAACGCGCCGTCCTTTTCCGCAAAGCACGAGGCGGGCAGCAGGAACACTTCGGTTTGAATCTGCGCCGGATCCTGCGCGCCGTCGTAGTATTTCGCCGCGAGTTCCTTGGCGCGCCAGAAGGCCGCCGTTTCGGTCTCGAAATTCTCGGCGACGATCATCCACTTCAGTTTGGTCAACGCGCCGATCATCTTCGATGTGTTCGGGCCGTTCGCCACCGGGTTCATGCCGAACGAGATCAACCCGTCCATGCCGCCCGCGTGCATCTTATCGAAAAAATAACCCCAGCCGTGATTCTCGGTGTCGCCCGCTTTGGGAAGCCACTCGTAGCCGAAGCCGTTCTCGCGCGTCGCCTTGTCGCCGTAGTAGGCCTTCAGCAGGCTCGTCAGGAACCTGGGCGTGTTGCCCCAGTAGTTCATCGCATTCGGGCGCAGCGGCTTCGGCGTGTAGGCCTTGAGGTAGGCATCCAGCGTGGTGTGGCTCGCGCGCGGAATCTTCAGATAACCGGGCAGATTGTTCCACGAGCCCATGTCGGTGGAGCCCTGAATATTGGCGTGTCCTCGCTGCGCGTTCACGCCGCCGCCCGGCATGCCGATGTTGCCCATCAGCAGTTGCACCATCGCCGCGCAGTGGATCAACTGCACCGCGTGCGAGTGCTGCGTCCAACCCAGCGCATAGAGCACGGTACCGGTTTTGTCCGGCGTATGTGCCTCGGTGATGATTTCGGCGGCGCGCTTGAACTCGTCGGCCGTGCAGCCGCAGATCTCCGAGACCCTCTCCGGCGTGTAGCGCGAGTAGTGCGCCTTCATCAACTGGAAGACGCTGCGCGGATGTTCGAGCGTAGGGTCGACCTTGGCATAGCCCTGCGCGTCGAGTTCATACTGCCACGAAGCTTTGTCGTAGCCGTGCTTGGCTTCGTCCCAACCGGAGAAATGGCCGCCTTCGAAGGAGAAGCCTTCTTTCACCAGGAACGCAGCGTTGGTGTGCTGCGCCACGTAGTCCCGCTGGAAGCGGCCGGTGGACAGGGCGTAGTGAATCAGTCCGCCGAGAAACGCGATGTCGCTCCCGGTTCGAATAGGCACGTGCAGATCGCTCACCGCCGCGGTGCGGGAAAAGCGCGGGTCCACGCACACGAGTTTTGCTTTGCGCTTCAGCCGCGCTTCCATCACAAAGCGGAAGCCTACGGGGTGGTTTTCGGCGGGATTGCCGCCCATCACCAGCACGACGTCGGCGTTGGCCACATCGGTCCAGCCGTTCGTCATCGCTCCCCGTCCAAACGTTGCGGCCAAACTGGCCACCGTGGGGCCGTGTCAAAGCCGGCTTTGATTCTCGTAAGGCAGGATGCCGAGGCCGAAGCGGAACTTCGACAACAGGTAATTGATCTCGTTGGTGTCGGTGCAGCCGCCGATGAGCGCGATGTTCGAAAGCCGGTTGACGGTGCGGCCTTCAGCGTCCTGGGCTTCAAACGCCTTGTCGCGCGATGCCTTGATGAGCTTGGCCATCTTCGGGATCGCGTCGTCCCACGACATCGGCGTCCAGCCCTTGGCGCCGGGTGCGCGATAGAGCGGGCGCGTGAGGCGGCGTTCGGCGTTCACGAACTCTTTGAGCGACGCGCCTTTCGGGCACAGCGTGCCGCGGTTGACGGGCGAATCCGGGTCGCCTTCGATATGCACCACCGCGGGCTTGACGTTCTTGGCCTTGTCGCCCAGCGTGTGGATCACCACCGAGCAGCCGACGGCGCAGTAGGGGCACACCGAATGCGTCTGCGTGGTGCGCGAGATCTTGAGTTCGCGCACGGCGGCTTGGGCGGGCCGGAGGTCAAAGCCAAAGGCCGTGACCGCGGCGGAGGCGCCCGACGCGAAGAACCGGCGGCGCGAGACGGTTTCCATGCTTGCGTTATTGTACCGCTGGTGTTGAGGTGGCAACGCGCGGGGAGTGGATGGCGTGCCATACAATCAAGGCGTGGCTGCACGGATCGACGAATCCGGCGGCCCCCCGAAGACCGAACCACTCATGACCAGAAGAAAGCTCGTCCTCCTCGCCATGCAAACACCCATTCCAGTCAAGGCCCTCGTCTTCGATGTCTTCGGAACCGTCGTCGACTGGCGATCCGCCATCATCGAGGAAGGCCGCCAGTGGAAACACCGCAAGAAATGGAAAGTCGATTGGGCCACCTTCGCCGATCGCTGGCGCGCTGGATACGGGCCCGCCATGGACAAGGCCCGTAAGGGCCAACTACCCTGGAAGCGCATCGACGAACTCCACCGCATGATTCTCGATGAACTCATCAAGGAGTTCTCCCTCACCGGCCTCACCGAACCCGAGATGGATCAACTCAACCGCGTTTGGCATCGCCTCAAGCCCTGGCCCGATGCCGTCGCCGGCCGCAGCCGGCTGAAGAAACAGTACATCGTTGCCACGCTTTCCAACGGCAATGTCTCGTTCCTCACCAACATGGCTAAGCACGCCGGCCTCCCCTGGGATGCCGTCCTCTCGGCCGAGCTCGCCCCGCATTACAAACCCGATCCGGAAGCCTATCTCACCGCCGCTCACCTGCCCGGCTGTCAGCCTGCGCAGGCGTTAATGGTCGCCGCTCACCGCGGCGATCTCGACGCGGCGCGCAAAACAGGCCTCCGCACGGCCTTCGTTCATCGCCCCAACGAGTACGGCCCGGCGCGCAAAGCGGGCGCCGCTAAGGCGGGCGAATACGATTACGTGGCCAACGATTTCCTCGATCTCGCCGCGAAGCTCAACGCCTGATCGCAAATCCCCCGGAACGAAATCCCGTCGCCTGCGTATAGGCTAATCATGAGCGCCCTCCTCGCCGACGTTGGCTTTGCCCTGCGCACCCTCCGCCGCGGACCGCTGTTTGCCACGGTCGCTATTCTCTCCCTCGGCATCGGCGCCAACACCGCCATCTTCACGCTGCTTGAACAGATGCTGCTGCGCACGCTGCCCATTCGCAATCCCGAGTCGCTGGTGATGCTCTACCAGCGCGGACCGCACAACGGCAGCAACATGGGCGAACGCATGCAGTCCTACCCCATCTATCGCGACTCCCAGCAGAAAGCCGCACCGCTCGCTGAGGTGTTGTGCCGGCGGCAGGTGAATGCGTCGGTGGGCGTCGGCAACCAAACCGAGCGAGTGGACGCCGAAATGGTCTCGGGTAACTACTTCAGCATGCTGGGCGTGCGGCCCGCGCTGGGACGCGTGTTCAGCGCCGCCGAAGACGACCGCGTTTACCAGGGCCATCCCGTCGCTGTTCTCAGCTATGACTACTGGCAGCGGCGATTCGCGGGCGACCCGAAGATCATCGGCCAGAAAATCCTGGTGAACAACTTCCCGATTAACGTGGTGGGCGTTTCCGCCGCCGGATTCTCCGGGCTCGACCCTGTGCGCTCGCCGCAGATTCGTGTGCCGATTCTCATGAAACCCGCGCTGCTGCCCGAGTGGAAATGGCTCGAGATGGAAGACCGGCGGTCACGCTGGGTGCAGGTGTTCGCGCGGCTCAGACCGGGCTACACGGTCGAGTCCGCCCAAGCGCCGCTCCACGGCCTTTACCAGCAACTCCGCGAGTATGAGGCCACGCTCCCCGCCGCCGCCAAGTGGACCGCCTTTGCCCGGCAGGAGTTTCTCACCAAAGTCCAACTTATCATCGAGCCGGCCGCCACGGGTTACTCCGGCCTCCGCAACAGCTTCTCCACCGCGCTCATCGTGCTGATGTGCACGGTGGGTCTGGTGCTGCTGATCGCCTGTGCGAACGTGGCGAACCTGCTGATCGCCCGCGCCTTCGCGCGGCAAAAGGAAATCGCCGTGCGGCTGTCAATCGGCACCTCACGCGCGCAACTGGTGCGGCAACTGCTCATTGAAAGTCTCCTGCTGTCGATCGCCGGTGCTGCGGCCGGCATCGCGCTCGCCTTTGCCCTCACCCGCGGACTCATCGCCATGGTGCCGTCAGAAGGCAATCCGCTGCTGATCCAACCCACGCCAGACCTGCGCATTCTCGGCTTCACGCTCGTTGTGTCGGTGGTCACTGGGCTCCTGTTCGGGCTGCTCCCGGCTCTCAACGCCTCTCGTCCGGATTTGTGGAACACGCTGAAAGACACGGTGGGCGCGGTGGCGGGCACGGGCGGCTCGTCGCTCTATCTGCGCAAGGGTCTGGTGGCCGCGCAAGTGGCGCTCAGCTTTCTGCTGCTGTTCGGCGCGGGGCTGTTCGTGCGGAGCCTGCAGAACCTCAAGACCACCGATAAGGGCTTTCAGCAGCCGGACAATCTCGTCACCTTCCAACTGTCTCCGGCGCTGAACGGCTACGATACGCCCCGCGTGGTGCAGCTTTATCGCGACCTGCTCGAAAATCTGCGAGCCACGCCGGGCGTCAAGGCTGCCGCGATCGCCAGTGTGCCTCTGCTGCATGGCTGGGAATGGGATTCCTCGATCAGCGTCGAAGGCCACACGGCGAAAGGCGGCGAGGACATGCAGGCGTTCACGAATTCGCTCTCGCCCGGGTACTTTGAGACCATGGGCATCCGCCTGCTCGAAGGCCGCGACTTCACGCGCATGGACGTGAAAGACGAGGCGCGCGTAGCCGTCTTCAACCGGCAGTTTGCCGAACACTATTTCCCGGGCCGGAGCGCGGTGGGCCGGCGTCTGGGCCGCGGCGGCGCGCCGGGTACCAAACTGGATGTAGAGATTATTGGCGTGGTGGAGAACACGCTGTACGAAGGCCCGCGGGAGGGAATTCGCCGGCAGGTCTTTGTGCCCCACTATGGCAACGGCAGCGTGGCGTTCTATGTGCGCGTGGGGATGGGCTCGGACGCCGCGTATCGCGCGGTGCGCAACGAAGTGCGCAAGCTCGACGCGGGCTTGCCGCTGTACGAAGTCAAGACGCTCGAAGGCCAGCTTGACCAGACACTGCTCACCGAGCGCCTGATTGCGTTTCTCTCGGCCGGCTTCGGGCTGCTGGCAATGCTCCTGGCCGCCGTCGGGCTCTACGGCGTGATGGCGTTTGTGGTGGCGCGGCGGAAAAAGGAACTCGGCATCCTCATGGCGCTGGGCGCGCGTCCCGGAGCGGTGCTGTGGATGATCCTGCGCGAAGTGCTGGTGCTGCTGGGGATCGGCTTGGCGGTGGGATTGCCTGCGGCGATGGCTCTCGGCCAGTCCGTGGCTTCGCAGCTCTACGGCGTGCCGCCGCGCGATGCGTGGGTGGCGGCAAGCGCGGTGCTGGGGCTCGCTGCCGTTCCCATCGCCGCCGGCCTGATACCGGCGCAGTGCGCCTCCCGGGTAGACCCGATCGTCGCGCTGTTCTACGAATAAACGCGCGGTCTCTACTGGCCCTTGTTGATTTCCTCCACGATGATCTTGGTGAAGGCTTCCTGGAAGGGCCGGCCGTTGGCGCGCAGGTTGGCTTCGGTCATGCGGTCCAGCACGATGTCCGGATGCACGCCGACGTTTTCGATATACGCCGTGGTGGGATAGCCCGGAATCGCGCGGGGCTCGCGGCGCACCACCAGCGACGAGGTGTTGGACGCAGTGGCTTCCGAGAAAAATCCGGCATTGAAATCGAAAGACACCGTACCGCCCAGCCCGGCGGTTCGCGTACCCACCACCTTGCCGCGCCCGTTGTCCTGCATCGCGGCCGGAAGGGTCTCGGCGGCCGATGCGGAGAAATTGTCAGTGAGAACGATCAGGGGTTTTTCATAGGCAACCACCCGGCCGGCTTGATCGCGCGCGGGTTCGTCCTCAAAGCCCCAAGTGCAGAGCGGAATCGCCCCGGTCAGGCTGCGGTTATCGGCATAGGCTTGCTTGAGCAGGTCCAGTTGAAACGTGGTCAGGTCGATTTGCCATTGCTCGGCGCGGACGCGCCGCAGGAATTCCACGTCGTCTTGCCAGATCGAGATCCACTCGCCGGTAACGCGGATCTCGTTCCCGGGGAACCAGAACTGCCGTGGAATAAGGTACCGCGCCAGCATTTGGCGATAACAGCCGCCGCCCGGATTGCGCTGCATGTCCACCACCAGACCATCGGTGTTCTGGCGGAAGAAGGCGATCTCGCCGGACAGTTCGCGGAGGGCCGCAACTCCGCTGACGGGCGAGAGGTCCGGCACCCGTAGGTAGCCGATGCGTTTGCCTTCGGACAGGTACGTGCCGGAGAAGTGGAAGTCCGCCGCGCTGCGGCCGAGGCGCGTCTGGAAGCCCGTGGGCAACGCGAACGTCGGCTCTCGGAGGCCCCACTCAAGCGGCGCGCCTTCAACGAACTCGCGGTTGGCGGCGATCCACCGGGAGCGTTGCATCAATGCGATGCTCCGGGGCGTTTGCGCGATCAAACGGTGGCCCCACAGCGGCCGCGACAGGTCCACTTCTTCCGTCTGCGGTTCATCTGCCTGCGTGCGCGGCGACGGCACCGGGCCGATTTTGGTGGGCATGTAGCCGCTCTTCACCCACGGGATAGTGAACGTACGCATCTCGCCGCTCGCCTGCTTCAACTGCAACTCAAAGCTGTCGCCCAGCAGCGCCGTGCGCGGCAGTGACGCGCCAGGGCGAAAGAACAAAAGCGATGCGGCGTTGCGGCGCGTCAGGCTGGGGCTGCCCAAGCGGTTGAGGCGCGAGATTTCATCCAGCGCCTGCCCCACCGGCTTGCCCTCCACTGAGATCACCTCGTCGCCAATCTCAATCGGAAACCGGGCGCGAGGCAGCAGTGACCGGGCGACGCCGTCGATCAGCACCTTGCCGTCATAGATGTCGGCGAACAACCCGCTTTCTGCAACGAGTGAGCCGGGCGCCTGCAACTCGGTGTGGCCATCGTCAAAGCTGGCCGCGTATTCCTTGGCGATTTCGAGGTACGTGATGTCGTCCGGCGCCGCCCGCACGCGCGTCAACCACGGCGCGATGTTCAGCCCGTTGAAATTCGCGGTCTGGCGCTTCCATTCCATGGGCGCGTAGCGCTTGGCGTAGAGGCTGGCCAGCACCTGGAAATCGAACACACGCTGGTCCACGGTCATCTGTGCCAGGGCCGGAGCCGCTGAGAGCGCAAATACAAAAAATAGAGCCCTAATTTTTTGCATGGAGTTCCTAATCGACAAGATAGCGCAACCGCCGCTGCTTGCTACCATCAGGCTGAAGTGTCCACGCTCGTTATTCCTGACCTGCATCATCGAACTGCCGCGGCAGATCGCATCCTCGCCGCCGAAGCGCAGTCGCCGCACCGTGTCGTGTTCCTCGGAGATTATCTGGACGATTTCGGCGATAATCCGGACATCGCGCGCGGCACCGCCGAGTGGATGCGCCGCCAGATCGAAGCCGGCCACACGTTGCTATGGGGCAACCACGACTTGCCGTACGGGTTCCGGCCCGACCTCCACCGTTGCCCCGGCTATGAGCCGCGCAAGGCCGCGGAAGTGAACAAGGTGTTGACGCGCCCGCTGTGGAAGAAGCTGAAGCTGTGGCACCTGGTGAACGTGCCGGGCGACCGTCCATGGGTGTTGAGCCACGCTGGCTTTCACCCGGGCTGGTTCGATCTCGCTGGCGGCCCCGGCCGCGCGAACCCGCTGGCGCACCTGGAATGGCTGCACAAAGAAGCCCTGGAGATGCTGTATGAGGCGGGTGAAACGCACCCGGTAATCAACGCCTGTCCGCAGTCGCGCGGCGGGCGCGACCCGATCGGCGGCGTACTGTGGATGGACTGGGGCGACTTCCGCCCGCTGCGCGGCTTGAACCAACTGGTGGGCCACACGCCGCTCCGCAACCCCGATGCGTTTGAAGCGGAAGAGTCCACCAACTGGTGCATCGATACCAATACGCAGCACTACGTGGTAATTGAAGATAGCGGGGAGATCAGCATCCGGCGCACGCCGCCGCGCGCCGGTTAGGAACGCGGTTAATTTCAGCGGCTCAACCATCCGAGCGCCGGATCGTTGGTCGCCCGCATGCGCTGAGTGAGAACCGCCCGCAACGCCGAGGCGATCTGCCGGCGCCCGGAAAGCAAATTGTTCGTCTCGCCCGGATCCCGTTCGAAGTCATACAACGCCTGCTTTCCGAATTCCCAGACGATCAGCTTATGCGTCCGCGACCGCACCACGCGGTACGGTTCCACGGCTTGGCGTGTGGCCAAGCCCTCAGGCCGTCCATCGTTCCAGACCGCGAAGGAATGCTGACGCCGCGACGGCCGCCCAGTCAACTCCGGGCGCAGGCTGCTGCCGCTGAGCGCGTAAGCCGGACGCACTCCCGCGTAGTCGAGCAGCGTCGCCGGCAGATCGATACTCGCCACGGAGCCGTTACTCTTGCTACGCGCTTTCACCGCTCCGCCGGAGACGATATACGGCACGCGCAGAGACTCCTCCCAAGGATGCACCTTGCCGTCCAGTCCCTTGGTGCCGCAGAGGAATCCGTTGTCGCCGAGGAACACGACCAGCGTATTCCCCCACTGGCCCGCCTTTTCAATCGCCTCGATCACGCGGCCCACGTGAGCGTCCAGGTGTGAGATGACCGCGTAATAAGTGGACCAGTCGAACTCCGTGGCGTCCTTCGGATGCACGGGCGGCGGTTGGGGACTCTTGGGCCGG
>Ga0194122_10004859_pt1 | contig 12796 bp, 12 predicted proteins | sample TA2MahCa10mmetaG_FD_155487 | JGI IMG/M metagenome (GOLD analysis project Ga0194122, IMG submission 155487) | Freshwater microbial communities from Lake Tanganyika, Tanzania - TA2015021 Mahale Deep Cast 10m | ecosystem: Environmental > Aquatic > Freshwater > Lake | place: Tanzania: Lake... | reverse complement strand
CGAAGTCACCTTCGGCTACACCCACAACAAACGAGAAACAGAGGTCCCGACCAATCCGACGTGCAACTTCCCGACACCGGCCAGCGCAACCTGCGCCGCATCCACTTTTCAGCCTAATCTGTTCCGTAAAGTGGCGCTGCCAGCGCTGCCCTTACCGGCACGCGTAGTAAGAACCGCCTCGGCCATTACCGACAAGGGTCTCTATGCCTTTGATCGGATTTCCTACGATGAATGGCTGCAGGTGCTCATCGGGTTGCGACGCGCTGATTATTCGAGCGTGAACCAAGTGCTCGTTGCGCCAACCAGCCGAACGAGTTATGCCGTCAAAGAAACGACGCCTGCTGTGGGCGTGGTCATCAAGCCTCGGCAAAACCTTAGTATCTACGGTACATTCATCGAAGGTCTTGAAGAAGGCGGCATCGCAGGAGCCGCACAGGTGAATGCGGGTGAAGTGCTCCCGCCAAATACTTCCGAGCAATATGAAATCGGTGTCAAAGCCGAGCTCGGCAAAGTATTGGCAACCGTTGCCTATTTCGATATCGATCGTGCATCGTCGTTCGTCAACACGACTATCAACCGCTTCGTACAAGATGGCCGCACTTCATACAAAGGATTTGAGCTTAGTGCGGCGGGTGAAGTCGGTGAATCACTGTCGCTTTATTTCACGGCCATGACGCTCGATGCGAAACAGGAACGCACGGCGACAGCCGCACTGCGCGGCCTGCGCCCGGAAAACGCACCAAAGTTCAGCGCGTCGCTGTTCGCCGAGTATCGGGTTGCCGCGATCCCCGGATTGAGCCTTTCCGCCGGCATGTTTCACGTGGGCAATCGTGCGATCAATCAGGCAAACATCGCCTTCGCGGAAGGCTATACCGCCTACGATATAGGCGCGCGCTATGACACGGAAATCGCCGGCAACTCAACGACGTTCCGTCTTTATGCCGATAACGTCACGGATGAAAGCTATTGGTCAGCAACAGCATCCAGTCTGCTGAACGCCAATCTGCCGCCGACCGTGAAAATCTCCGTCACTACCCGGTTCGGTACCGGGAACTGATCGATACCAACAATTATCGACGTATCAGCGGCCGTCGTTCCGATCGAGAAAAGGTCGGACGATGGCCGCGACCTCGGACGGATGAAGATCAAGAAAACCGTGACTCCGCCCAGGCAGTTCATGCACTCGCCCGTTTTTCAGGTAGGGCGCAATTCGTCGGGTGTAGGTGACGAGATCGTCTTCGGGATTCAGCACCAGAATAGGCGCCATTATGTCTGCGATGTGTGGCGGATAGGTATAGGCGAAAGCCGCTTGATGACCCCAAGCCCGACGATCACCGCCACGCAAATGATCCGGAAATGAATGCATCAGGGCCTCTGGCGTAACAGCTTTATCTTGCCAACGCCAAAGTGCTTGCCAAATCTGCTTCAAGAACTCGCCGCTCGGTTCAGGCGTCGGCACTGCGTTATCGACTCGGACTTGCGCCAGATCCTCGGCGGTATACACCGGCGCCGAAACCAATACCAAGTGTTTGATTTGCTGCGATCGCTGCCGAGCAAGCTCTACCGCAATCTTTGAACCGGTGTGATATCCCATGACGTCAGTTTCACCGATTCCGAGCGCATCCAGGCAATCCCCCATTGCAGCTGCGAAATCACCTATCGAGGGAGGTTTCGGCGGCGGGTCAGACATGCCATAGCCTGGCGTATCGATCGCTATCGCCCAACGATCCTTGCCCATCTCTGATAGCCAGGTTTCATAGATCACGCTCGAGACCGGACTCAAGTGAAAACAGACGAGCGGTCTCTTGCCTCTCTCTGTGGCACGTTGACGCTGGCCCACCATCCGCAGATGCATCTGTCCGAAGCGCGCGTCCACATAGGCTTTGCGTAATGTCAGACCTTGGCCGTCGGCTATATCGAGGCCACGCGGTATTGGCGAAGCCTCGCTAGTGCGCGAACCGGCGCCGAATGCTGCCGCGACAGCGACCAGCGATCCTCGGATGAAATTGCGGCGCATCGGCAAACCTCTGTCCGCGCCTACTCCACCGTCACCGACTTGGCGAGATTGCGCGGCTTGTCGACATCGGTGCCGCGTGCGGTGGCCACGTGGTACGACAAAAGCTGCAGCGGCAAGGTATAGACCACGGGGGCTTGGATGTAGCTCACGTGTTTCGGCATGGTGATCACGGTGACGCCGTCGGAAGGCTGTATGCCCGACTCCGGATCGGCGAAGACGATCAACTCGCCACCACGCGCGCGAACTTCCATCAGATTCGATTTGAGCTTTTCGAGCAGATCGGTGTTCGGCGCGACGGCAACCACCGGCATGTCGGCGTCGACCAATGCCAGTGGACCATGCTTGAGCTCACCCGCCGCATACGCTTCGGCGTGGATGTAGGAAATTTCTTTGAGTTTGAGCGAGCCTTCCATGGCGATGGGGTACATGGTGCCGCGGCCAAGGAAAAGCGCGTGGTGCTTGGACACGAAACGCTGCGCCAATTCCTGAATGATGGGATCGAGTGCCAAAGTCTTTTCGATCATACCGGGTAGCTCAACGAGTCGCGTGACCAGCATTTTTTCCTGTTCGGCGGTCGCGCCGCGCGCTTTAGCGAGTGCCACCACCAACAGACCGAGGGCCGCGAGCTGCGTGGTAAAAGCCTTGGTCGACGCCACGCCGATCTCAGGACCTGCCCGCGTCAGCATCACGAGTTCGGATTCGCGCACCAGCGAGCTTTCCGGAACATTGCAGATCGCCAGCGACGACAGATAACCCGCCTGTTTAGCGAGACGTAGCGCCGCCAAGGTATCGGCGGTTTCACCTGACTGCGAGATGGTGACAAATAGCGTGTTGCGCGGTATGACCGGACTACGATAGCGAAACTCGCTGGCAATCTCGACACTGCAGGGTACATTGACGAGTTGCTCGATGAGGTAACGGGCGACCGAACCGGCGTGAAAGCTTGTGCCGCAAGCAATGATGTGCACGGCCTCAGTACAACGAAAAACCTCATTGGCGGTCGGGCCGAAGGCTGCTTCGAGCAGACGGCCATTGGCAACACGCTGTTGCAAAGTATCAGCGACGGCGCGTGGCTGCTCATAAATTTCTTTGAGCATGAAGTGCGCATACTGGCCTTTGTCAGCGGCATCCGCCGACACTTCGCTCTGATGAACCTGACGCTCGATGGCACTGCCCGAACGATCGGTAATGCGCACACTGCTGCACGTCACCTCGGCGACATCGCCTTCTTCAAGAAATATAAAACTACGGGTTTGCGGCAGCAGCGCTGCCATATCGGAAGCGACGAAGTTCTCACCCTTACCCAGTCCGATGACCACCGGGCAGCCCTCGCGAGCGAGGATGATACATTCGGGATCAGACTCACTAAGCACCGCAAGCGCATAGGCGCCCGCGAGTTCTTTGACCGTAGCACCAACTGCAGCCAGCAGCGTCACGCCGCTCTTGAGATGATGGTGAATGCGATGTGCGATGACTTCGGTGTCGGTATCCGAGGTAAAGGAATAACCCGCGGCGCGCAACTCAGCGCGTAGGATTTCGTAGTTTTCGATGATGCCGTTGTGCACGATCGCGAGCCCGTCCGCCGAAATATGCGGATGCGCATTGCGCTCGGAAGGCATGCCGTGGGTCGCCCAGCGAGTGTGCGCGATGCCAATAGGGCCGTGAGTCGGGGAAACGTCGATGGCTTCCTGCAGCATCTGCACCTTACCCACGGTGCGTACGCGCTTGAGTGCGCCCGAACCATTGAGCACGGCGACACCCGCTGAATCGTAGCCACGGTACTCGAGCCGCCGCAGGCCCTCGACCAGGATGGGGACGACATCCCGCTGCGCAATCGCACCGACAATTCCGCACATATTTTGAATCGCCTCCCCGAGTGCCACGACCCTGGTCACAACGGAGCTTATTTTGCCCCTTTTCGGGCGACTGAACACCCACCCGAAACGCAGCAGACTTTCATCGCTTCTTCTGCGGTCGTCTCCAGCCTTCGAACGTGATCTGTTTAGGGCGGGCGACGGTGAGCTTGCCAGCGGGTACATCTTTGCTGACCGTGGAGCCGGCGCCGATGGTGGCACCCTCGCCGACGGTTAGAGGCGCGACCAGCACGGAATTGGAACCGGTGTGCGCGTCGGCACCGATTGTGGTGTGGTGTTTGTTTACACCGTCATAATTAGCAATGATGGTGCCGGCACCGATATTCACGCGTGCGCCGACGGTGGCGTCGCCCACGTAAGCGAGATGATTTGCCTTCGCGCCCGAGTCCATCGAAGAATTCTTCACTTCGACGAAATTACCAATATGTACATCCTCGGCGAGCTTGGTACCGGGACGCAGTCTGGCAAAAGGACCGATGATCGAGTGCGCACCAACACTCGCTTCTTCGATCACGCAGTTGGCCTTTATCTGCACATCGTCAGCGATCTGACAGCCACGTAGCACGCAGTTCGGACCTATACGCACACGATGGCCTAAGCTAACTTGGCCCTCGAATACGGCATTCACATCGATAAAAACGTCACGGCCAGTGGTGAGCGTGCCGCGCACGTCGATACGCGCCGGATCGACCAGCGTGACGCCAGCGAGCATGAGCTCGCGGGCGCGGCTCTTACGTATCTCGGCTTCGAGTTCGGCCAATTGCAGTTTGTCGTTCACCCCGAGCACCTCTGCGATTGTCGGTGCCACGAGCGGTGACACCTTGACACCGTCATCGACCGCCATGGCGATGATGTCGGTCAAATAATACTCGCCCTGTGCGTTGGCGTTGCGGAGCCGAGCGAGCCAGCGCCGCAAATGCACGACCGGTACCGCCATGACCCCGGTATTACCTTCGCGAATACGCAGCTGTTCGGAGCTCGCATCCTTTTGTTCGACGATGCCGAGCACACGCCCAGCAGTATCGCGAATGATCCGTCCATACCCGGTCGGGTCTTCGAGCATCACGGTAAGTAGGCTCATGGCATCGGTGCTGGCGAGCGCGACCAATTTGCACAGGGTGGTCGCACTAATCAGCGGCACATCGCCATAGAGTACAAGAGCGAGTTCGTCGTCATCGAGCGCAGGCAGAGCCTGCTGCACGGCGTGCCCCGTACCGAGCTGCTCGGCTTGCAGTACCCAGGAATGCTGCGGCGCGGCTGCGGCGAGTGCAACGCTGAGCGCGGTACATACCTGCTCACCGCCGTGGCCGAAGACCACATGCAAAGATTTTGGTGTGAGTTTCGCGGCGGTATCGATGACATAGCCGAGCAAGGGTTTGCCGGCCAGCGGCTGTAATACTTTAGGCAGGTCGGACTTCATCCGCTTACCCTGCCCAGCCGCAAGAATGACGATCGAGACGCTCAGTGGGCTACCTGCACGGTGCCGCGTCAGCTTTTGATCCTGCGCAGCTTCTGAATCATCTTCAGCTGAGCAGCTGCACGCACAAGCTCAGCGAGTGCCTCAGCCTGCTCAATCTTGTCGATGTTGCCCTTTAGCACCTCTTCAGCGTGTTGCTTGGCCTCGAGAGCGGCGGCTTCGTCCAGGTCCTTGGCGCGGATCGCCGTATCGGCAAGCACCGTGACCTTCTTAGGCTGGATTTCGAGTGCCCCGCCGCCGACGAAGAACGACTGTTCCGTACCGTCGAGGGTCTGCACACGTACTTCGCCAGACTTAATCATCGTCAGCAGCGGCGCATGACGCGGCGCAATGCCGATCTCGCCCTGGATCGCCGGCACAAAAATCATTTTTGCGAGGCCCGAGAAGATCTCGCCCTCGGCGCTGACGATGTCGCAGTGGATGGTGCTGTCGGCGGCCATGAGATCCGCCCCTTACTGCAGCGTCTTCGCTTTTTCGATCACTTCGTCGATCGCACCGACCATGTAGAACGCCTGCTCGGGCAGGCCGTCGTATTCGCCGGAGAGAATGCCCTTGAAACCGCGGATCGTATCCTTGAGCGAGACGATTTTACCGTCCTGCCCGGTAAACACCTTAGCGACGTTGAAGGGCTGCGACAGAAAGCGCTGGATCTTACGGGCTCGGAACACGGTGAGTTTGTCCTCCTCGGAGAGCTCATCCATGCCGAGGATTGCAATGATGTCCTGCAATTCCTTGTAGCGTTGAAGCACACCCTGCACGCTACGGGCGACGTTGTAATGCTCCTCGCCGACCACCAGCGGATCGAGCTGACGGCTAGTGGAATCGAGCGGGTCAACCGCCGGATAGATACCGAGTGCAGCAATCTGGCGCGACAACACGACGGTGGCGTCGAGGTGCGCGAACGTTGTTGCGGGTGACGGGTCGGTGAGGTCGTCGGCGGGCACGTACACAGCCTGTATCGAAGTGATCGAGCCCGTCTTAGTGGAGGTGATGCGCTCCTGAAGCACGCCCATTTCTTCAGCGAGCGTGGGCTGGTAGCCCACCGCCGAGGGCATGCGTCCGAGTAGCGCCGACACTTCAGTACCTGCAAGCGTATACCGGTAGATGTTATCGACAAAGAACAGTACGTCGCGACCCTTGACGCCGTCTTCACGGACTTCGTCACGGAAATACTCGGCCATGGTTAGGCCGGTGAGAGCAACACGCAGGCGATTGCCCGGCGGCTCGTTCATCTGACCATAAACCATCGCCACCTTCGAGTTCTCGAGCTTCTCCAGATCGATAACGCCTGACTCGGCCATCTCGTGATAGAAGTCGTTACCTTCACGGGTACGCTCGCCGACGCCGGCGAATACCGACAGACCACTGTACTGCTTGGCGATGTTGTTGATGAGCTCGAGCATGTTCACGGTCTTGCCGACGCCGGCGCCGCCGAACAGGCCGACCTTGCCGCCCTTAGCGAACGGCGCGAGCAGATCGATGACCTTGATGCCGGTTACCAAAAGATCACGCCCGCCGGCCTGCTCGTCGTAAGACGGCGCCGCGCGATGGATCGACCAATGCTCTTTGGAGGCGACGGGACCGCGGTTGTCCTGCGGGGTGCCGAGCACGTCCATGATGCGGCCTAGGGTCGCCTTGCCGACCGGTACAGAAATCGGCGCGCCGGTGGACTCGACGGTAAGCCCGCGGCGCAAGCCTTCCGAGATGCCCATCGCGATGGTGCGAACCACACCATCGCCTAGCTGCTGCTGTACTTCGAGCGTGAGGTCGGCGTCCTTGAGACGCAGCGCCTCGTAGACCTTAGGAATGTAATCGCGCGGGAACTCCACGTCGATGACTGCGCCAATGATCTGCGTAATCTTGCCCGTTGCCATGTCGTTACCCTGTGCCGTGATTCATTGATCGTTGAATATTATAAAGTCGTATTACACTCAGACCGCCGCTGCACCGCCGACAATTTCCGCCAGCTCCTTAGTGATCGCCGCTTGACGCGCCTTGTTGTAGACGAGCTGCAGATCACCGATGAGTTTGCCCGCATTGTCGGAGGCAGCCTTCATCGCCACCATACGCGCCGACATTTCGCACGCGACACTCTCGACCACACCGTGGTAGACCTGAGACTCGATGTAGCGCATCAATACGCCATCGAGAATTTCGCTTGCATTCGGCTCGTAGATGTAATCCCAACGCTCCTGCAGATCTTGACTATCGAGCGTCTGTACCGGCAGTAACTGCGTGACTGTAGGCTTCTGCGTCATCGTGTTGACGAACTCGGCATTGACAATGAACAGCCGATCAATCGTACCGTCGCGGTAGGCATCGAGCATTACTTTGACTGAGCCCAGCAAAGCTTTGACGTGCGGGCGGTCACCAAGACCGGTCATACTGGCGAGGATCGGTACCCCAAGCCGGCGGAAAAAACCCACCGACTTGGTTCCAAGCAGACAAAAATTGAGCTTTGCGCCTTTGCCCTGCCACTCACGCAGCAGCATCAGCGTACTCTTAAACACGTTGGTATTGAGAGCGCCGCACAGCCCGCGATCGGTCGAAATGACGATGACGCCGATCGACTTGGGTTCACGCTCGACTAGAAACGGATGCTTGTAGTCAGGATGAGCCTCATGGAGGTGTCCGATTACGACGCGGATCTTCTCGGCATAGGGCCGCGCCAGACGCATGCGCTCCTGAGCGCGACGCATCTTACTCGCTGCAACCATTTCCATGGCCTTGGTGATCTTCTGAGTGCTCTTCACACTCGCGATCTTCGTACGGATTTCCTTAGTACCGGGCATTTCGCGGGTCGCTCGCGGGCTGGAGTCAATGCGTACCGGTTGCGACAAAGTCGTCGCAGATCTTCTTCAGCATCGCTTCGTGCTTCTTGAGTATAGGCTCGGCATTGATCGCATCGAGCACAGCTTTGTGTTGCGAGTTTGCAAACGCCTGCAGCGCGGTTTCGAAATCGACCACCTTCTTACGTTCGACCTTATCCATGTAACCGTTATTGACCGCATAAATCGACAGTGCCATCTCGGCTACTGACATAGGCGCATACTGCTTCTGCTTCATGACCTCAGTAACACGTACACCGCGCTCCAGTTGCTTGCGCGTGGCATCGTCGAGGTCCGAGGCAAACTGTGCGAACGCCGCGAGTTCGCGATACTGCGCCAAGGCGAGACGGATACCGCCGCCCAGCTTCTTGATGATATCGGTCTGCGCCGCGCCACCCACGCGCGACACTGAAATGCCGGCGTTCATTGCTGGGCGCGTGCCGGCATTGAAGAGGTCGGTCTCGAGGAAGATCTGTCCGTCGGTGATCGAAATCACATTCGTCGGTACAAATGCGGTCACGTCACCGGCCTGCGTTTCGATGATGGGCAAACCGGTCAACGAGCCAGTTTTACCCTTCACGACACCCTTGGTGAACATCTCGACATATTCTTCGTTGACGCGCGCGCTGCGCTCGAGCAGCCGCGAGTGGAGGTAGAACACATCGCCGGGAAACGCCTCGCGGCCCGGCGGGCGGCGCAGCAGCAGCGAGATCTGCCGATAGGCAACGGCTTGCTTGGAGAGATCGTCGTAAATGATCAGCGCGTCCTGGCCGTTATCCATGAAGTACTCGCCCATGGTCACGCCGGAGTAAGCGGCGAGGTACTGCATCGCCGCTGGCGTCGAGGCCGAGGCCGCCACCACGATGGTGTGATCCAAGGCGCCGTTTTCCTGGAGCTTGCGTACCACGTTCGCGATCGACGACTGCTTTTGACCAATCGCGACGTAGATGCATTTGATGCCCGAGGACCTCTGGTTGATGATCGTATCGACCGCGAGTGCCGTCTTGCCGGTCTGGCGGTCGCCGATTATGAGCTCGCGCTGCCCGCGCCCCACCGGTACCATCGAGTCGACGGCTTTGTAACCGGTCTGTACCGGCTGGCTCACAGACTTGCGGTAAATCACTCCTGGCGCCACGCGCTCAATCGGCGCAGTGCGACTCGCCCTGATCGGACCCTTGCCGTCGATCGGGTTGCCGAGCGCATCGACCACGCGGCCAAGCAGTTCCTGACCCACCGGCACTTCAAGGATACGTCCCGTGGTTTTGACGGTGTCGCCTTCCTTCAGCGTTTTGTAGTCGCCGAGGACGACCGCCCCAACGGAATCCTGCTCGAGGTTGAGCGCAAGACCGAAGAGGTTCCCCGGAAATTCGATCATTTCGCCGTAGCGAACGTCAGCGAGGCCGTGGATACGGCAGATGCCGTCGGTGACCGTAACGATCGAGCCGACGTTGCGAGCCTCAGCAGCCGACTGGAATTTGTCGATGCGCTGCTTGATGAGGTCTGAAATCTCGGATGCTTTAATGGACATGTTGGATCCTCAAAAAATCTGCGGTGACCGACGTCTTAGGCGCCTGCCATAACGTTACCGAGCCGCTCGATGCGCCCGCGCAGCGAGCCGTCGACGACGAAGTCACCCGTACGCACGATCGCGCCGCCAATCAGCGAACGATCAACCGTGGCCGAAAGACGTACGGTGCGACGCAGGCGGCGAGACAGCGCCTGAGTCAATTTCTCCGATTGTTCGGCCGAGAGCGGCTGTGCCGAGATAACGGTCACCTCGACGGTATTCTCGACGTCGGCTCGCAACGCGGCGTACTGCGCCGCGATCTGCGGCAGCAGCGACAGCCGACCGTTGTCGTCAAGCAGATGGAAAAGATTGATCGCTTTGTCGTTACCGACGGCGCCCGCCAACTCGGAAACGAAAGCACGCATATCGGCACGCGACACGTGCGGGTTGCCCACTAGCGGGCGCACCCGTTCATCCTGTACCACGATGCTGGCACGCTCGAGCAGCTCGCTCCACGCGGCGAGTTGCCCGCTAGCATACGCATGCTCAAACGCCGCGCGAGCGTACGGACGGGCGATGGTCGCCTCTTCAGCCACGAGCAATCTCATCTGCCAGACGGTCGAGCAATTGGGCATGCGTCTTGGCGTCAACTTCTCGCTCGAGCAGACGGGATGCGCCCACCACTACCATCGAACCGAACTGACTGCGCAGCTGGTCGCGAGCGCGATTGGTTTCAGTCGCGATCTCGACTCGCGCTGCTGCGACGATGCGGGCTCCCTCGTCCTGCGCCGCCTGCTTGGCGGCTTCGATTACTTGGTTTGAACGACGTGCCGCCTGATCCTCGATCTGACGGACTCGGTCCTTCGCCTCAAGCAGCATTTGCTCGATCTGGGTCTGTGCACTCGACAAAAGCCGCCGTCCTTGATCACCCGCAGCCAGCCCGTCAGCGATCTTCTTCTCGCGCTCTTGCATCGCACCCAGTATCAACGGCCAGACAAATTGCATCGTGAACCAAATTAGCAAAGCAAAGACAATCATCTGGATGACTAGGGTCAAGTTGATATTCACATGTCGCTCCCGCAGAACGGTCGTCAGATTTTTTTAGTGCCCCAAATCAGTTAGTAGCCGATGTCACCGCGCCAAGAAATGGATTGGCGAACGTGAAAAACAGAGCGAATCCGATACCGATCATCGCGACCGCATCGAGCAGGCCTGCAACGATGAACATTTTCACCTGGAGTTGCGGCGTTAACTCAGGTTGTCGTGCAGCACCCTCAAGAAAGCGTCCTCCAAGAAGACCGAAGCCGATGGCTGTACCCAGCGCACCCATACCAAAAATAATGCCGACCGACAAAACAGTCATGGCTTGAATCAGCGCAATATTTCCTTCCATTTCATATCTCCTATTAAATTTAAAAGTCGATGTTCTCAGTGATGTTCGTGCGCCATCGACATGTAGACGATAGTCAGCATCATAAAAATAAAGGCTTGAAGAGTGATAACCAATAAATGGAATAGGGCCCACACCAGACCGGCTAAAAACTGCGCGATGCCAGCCAGAATCCCACCAAATGACAGTAATTCTGCTAAACCGAGATTCAGCGTCATGACGGCGATCAGCAGAAAAATCATCTCTCCCGCGTAAAGGTTGCCGTAGAGACGAAGCGCAAGCGATACGGGACGAGCCAAAAAGGTAATCGACTCAAGCAGAAAGTTGATCGGGACCAGCAACACCTGTACGGGTTTGCTTGGGCTTGAGAAAGGTTGCAGCGTCAGCTCGGCGATAAAACCGGAAAACCCTTTGATCTTTACGCTAAAATAGATACAAAGTACGAAAACGGTCAACGACATTCCGAAGGTGATATTCAGGTCGGTGCTGGGAACCACCTTCAGCGCATGCAATCCGAGAACACCTTCACCGATCGCCGGCAGTAAATCGACGGGTACCACATCCATCGCATTGAACAAAAATACCCAACAAAAGATTGTTAGCGCCAGCGGAGCAATTAAGCGACTCTCGCCACGAAAAGTTTCCTTAACCTGAGAATCAACGAACTCGACAACGAGCTCTACAAAACTCTGGAATCGAGTGGGCGGGCCCGACCCTCCTTGTCGAACTGCGTTACGAGCCGCGGCGTAAAAAGAGCCGCCGAAAAGAAGCGCCAGGAAGACTGAGAAAAAAAGACTGTCCAGATGAACCGACCAAAATCCATCTCCACCATAAGAGAGATTTTGCAAATGGTGGACGATATAACTCGTAGCGGTTTGGTCACTGAGATCCGAGGCTGCCAACATTCACTCCTGACATCGATCGGTGTCGCGATTCACTGTAGCGCCGCCAGTCGTTAGCGACGGACGTCGAACATACGCCACTGCACCCCAGTGGGCCAACAAAGCGAGTGCGAAAGTTACCAACAGTGGTGCTGCCGGCGGGTTGAATAGTTTAAAAGCGACGCCCAACGACGCCATAATAACAAAAAGTTTACTCGCCTCTGCGACATAAAATCGATACATCACCGCCCGGGGAGCGGCCGAACCGCCGGATAAAGCAATTAGCGCCATAGTAATATTCGCCACCATTGCAATAACTCCACCCGCCGCCGAAGCTGCTGCCCCGGCGATCCCGACGGTGAGCGCAAAAATAATCGTGGCTACCCCTGTGCATCCAAGTTGCCACCCGACGATTCGCGCCAGCTCGCGTTTTCCAAACATCACTCTGACCCTTTTCTCGGGAGTTCTCCAATGTCTGCAAAATTACCGATGCGTCCCAGCTAACGGAGGGTTGACGATGCTTTGGGGCGCTGGTGATAACACTGATCGAAACACTGCGTTTAACCAGCGCTCAGGTTAATCTTGAGAAGCTACTATAGAAAAAACTCAAAGAAGTATTTTAAAAGGTCGAAAAACTACATCGGTAGACATATATGGAAGGCAATTGTAGCACCGCAACAACCCTCCCGCCCGACGCTCACGGCCATATATAATCTTATTCGGTTTTTTTGAGCATAAAATTTAAGTGATTGGGAACAGTGCTACTCTGATCGTCGTGACTCTAGCGGAGGAAGCCGGGTCAGACAAACTTGCGGTTAGCCG
>Ga0194122_10004839_pt1 | contig 12833 bp, 10 predicted proteins | sample TA2MahCa10mmetaG_FD_155487 | JGI IMG/M metagenome (GOLD analysis project Ga0194122, IMG submission 155487) | Freshwater microbial communities from Lake Tanganyika, Tanzania - TA2015021 Mahale Deep Cast 10m | ecosystem: Environmental > Aquatic > Freshwater > Lake | place: Tanzania: Lake... | reverse complement strand
CAGTTCGATCTTGTGTTCGCCGGCGTAGTGCTTTCGAGTGGTCATCTGACGGAAAGCAACACTGTTTTGCAAAACGGTAGTTCCCCGCGCGGGAAGCGAGATCGACGTGAGCTTGAAAACCTTAGGCGCGGTGCCGCCGTTGGCTTTCACATAGTGCACAGCGAAGTCGATCAGCAGATCCTGTTGCTTGGACGACTGGCTGATCACTTCCACTGAAAAACGCAGCGTCTCGCCCAGCCGGATTCGCGCAGGAGAAATCTGCACGTTGTCGATACGGACCTTCGCTCGGTTCGCGAATCCAAGCACGCCCAACGCGCCAGGGTGCCCTTGTTTCACCAAACTGCGCAGCGCGTGATTGACAATCCACATCCGGTTGGCATCGCCGTTCGCCCAGCGCCGGCAGGTCGCGATCGCGACATCGGGATGATCCTTGGCGATGTCGTTCAGATTGTTCGCCACCGAGCGGCGCACGTAAAGTTCGGGGTCGTCCTTGAGCAGTTCCAATATCTCAAGCACCGGCGACGGATCTTCCTGGAACGCGCGCAGGCGGCTTCCCCATGGCAGACGTGGCCGCGAGCCTTCCGACACAAGCCGCCGCACGTGAACGTTGGGATCGCGCGACCACTCCACAAACCGCGCGTGCGTTTCGCTCGGATATCTTTCGAAGAACGCGCGTACGCTGAACTCCGCCGTAAAGCGCTGCGTCAGTTCGTACTGCGCGCGCATCGCTTCTTCAAAATGATCGATCCCGTACTTGGAAACGAACTGCGTGTGCGGCAGATAACGGAACGTGTCCATCTTGTCTTCGCTCCGTGGCGTGCTGTCGGCCGGAAGCGACCGAACCAGGACGCGGGCGGCATCGGGGAAATGCCGCGGCAAATGCTTCCGCATCGCTTCCGCGATGTGCCAGCCGCGGGCGATCAACTCCAGCCCGTCAAGTCCCCGCAAACACTCGGCGGTGAATTTCGTTTTGTCGAACTTCGAATGCGCACGCTTTAGATCGCTTGCGATTTCGTCCACGGTACGCGCGCTGAAGAAACTCTTCAAGTCAAAGGACATCGCCGAGATTGTAGCAGGGGCGATCGTGCGTATACACTGAATAGGCAATGCCGTCTTCCCATCAAATTCTCGGCGCCATGAAGCCTGGCTTCGCTGAAATTCTCACACCCGAGGCGATCGCTTTCGTCGTCGCCATCTCCGATAAGTTCGAATCGCGCCGCCGCGAGTTGCTCGCCGCCCGCGAGGTCCGCTGGCAGCAGTTGCTGGCGGGCGTTTTGCCGGACTTCTTGCCGGAGACCAAACACGTTCGTGACGGCGACTGGCGTGTCGCGCCCATCCCGCCCGCGCTGGCCGACCGCCGCGCCGAGATCACCGGCCCCACCGAACGCAAAATGCTGATCAACGCTCTGAACTGCGGCGCTCCGATGTTCATGGCCGATCTGGAAGACTCGAATTCCCCAACCTGGGACAACGTCATCGGCGGGCAGATCAATCTGCGCGATGCCGTCGACCGTACCATCACGTTTTCCAATCCCGATGGCAAGCAGTACAAATTGAATGAGAAGACGGCCGTGTTGATCGTCCGTCCGCGCGGCTGGCACTTGCCGGAGAAGCACTTCCTCGTCAACGGCGAACCGATCTCCGGCTCTTTCTTCGACTTTGGCCTTTTCTTCTTTCACAACGCCAAAAATCAGCTCGCGCGCGGCGTCGGGCCGTACTTCTATTTGCCGAAGATGGAGAGCCATCTGGAAGCGCGCCTCTGGAACGATGTCTTCGTATTCGCGCAGGACTATTGTGGTGTGCCGCAAGGTTCTATCCGCGCGACGGTTCTGATTGAAACGATTCTCGCGACGTTCGAAATGGACGAAATTCTGTACGAGTTGCGCGACCACTCGGCGGGCCTGAACTGCGGCCGCTGGGACTACATCTTCAGCTACATCAAGAAGCTCGGCCATCGCGCGGACAAGATGCTGCCCGACCGCGCTCTTGTCACAATGGACCGCGATTTTCTGGCCGCCTACGTCAAGCTGCTGATCCAAACCTGCCATCGCCGCGGCATTCACGCGATGGGAGGCATGGCGGCGCAGATCCCCATCAAGAACGATCCGGAGGCCAATGCGGCCGCGATCGAAAAAGTTCGCAACGACAAGCTTCGCGAAGTGAAGGCCGGACACGATGGCACATGGGTCGCGCATCCGGGCCTGGTGCAAGTGGCGCTCGATGTTTTCAACGAACACATGCCCACTCCGAATCAAATCGACAAACCGCGCGAGACATACACGATCGCGGCGGCCGACTTGCTGAAGCCGACCGAAGGCGCGATCACCGAAAAGGGGCTGCGCATGAACATCGACATCGGTTTGCAGTACCTGGAAGCGTGGTTGAACGGCAACGGCTGCGTGCCGATTTACAACCTGATGGAAGACGCCGCGACGGCGGAGATCTCCCGCTCTCAGGTGTGGCAATGGGTGCGTCACGGCGCTGCGATGTCCGATGGCCGCGTGGTGACTATGGACCTTGTGCGCCAAGTGCTGGCCGAGGAGTTGTCGAAAAATCCCGGCACGCCGGCCAAGGCCGAAGCGGCCAAGATTTTCGACGACATGATCGGCGCGGAGAAGTTCGTCGAGTTCCTGACGCTGCCCGCCTACGCGCGTTTGTAAGTCACGATGCGGCGCCGGGACCTCTTGCTCTCCGCCGCCGCTGCCGTCGAGGCGCGCGAAATTCTGTACACCGCGCGCGCCTCGACCGGTTTCCTCAATCCGGGCAAGCGTCTCGCCGTTACAACCGGCGGGCGTTCGCGCCTTCTTGCCTTCGACCAAGCGAGTGAGCAGAATTTCGGCGCGTACGGTGTTTTTCCAGACGGCGATCTGTTGCTGATGAGCCTCAGCGTGCCGCCCGATTGGAAAACGCGCGATTTCTACGACTACTATCCCAAGAGCCGCACGCGGATCTGGAAGGGGAACGTGCGCACCGGGGCGATTGCGGAGTTGTGTGCGCGGCAGACGCTCGGCAATTTTATCTCGCCGTGTGTGGTGATGCCCGGTGGCGCGCGTCTGGCCGTGACGGTGATCGTAAACGGGAAGTCCGTGTTGTACACAGTCGATCTCGACGGCGCGAATCCAAAGGCGCTGACATCGCCCGGCGAGTATGTCTATGGCGTAAGCCTCTCGCCCGACGGCGCGCGGTTCGCGTTTCACGCCAACTACAAGATCGGCGTCGTTGATGTCGACGGCGGCGGCCGGAAGACGATGCCGGCCGATCCCGGCGAACTGTGTTTCGGGACATCGTGGTCGCCCGATAGCAAGCATGTCGCGTTTCAAATCTGCATGAGCAGGGAAGACCCGGGCCACGATTGGTCGGCGATTGCGGTGACCGACTTCAAGTCGGTGATGCGGCTCACGCCTAACGCGGCGGCGTGGTTCGGAGCGTCGTATGGGAAGGCGGCAAATCCGGGCGGTGGATCGAATTCTCCAATTTGGTATGACGCCACGCGAGTGCTGTTTCCGATGCGGATCGACGGCTCGCGGACTCCGTGGCAGTATGCGCCGAACCGTCCGGACAAAGATCACTTCAATCGCGACTTCCGGCCGCGCCAAGCCAAGGGCGGCGTGCATCTGGCTCTTGTCGATGTGGCGTCGCGGCGTATCGAGGCGCTCACGAAACCCGAAGAAGGCCGGTGGGATTTCCGGCCCGCCGCGAGTGGTGGTGACGTGGCGTACGTGAGTGCGCGCACAGGCGCCGATCCGCAACTGCGCGTCGTGGATCGGACGCGCAGAGTACGCGAAATCCGCTCCGCCGGCGCCGGCGGAGCGGAGCATCCGATGTGGCTCTAACCTTTCGTCGCTTCGGGAAGTCGAGTCGTTCTCCGAGCCGCGCTCCGCTCGACGCTGAACCTGGCACCAGGATGCCGCCCGCGAAAATTCCAGCCCCGTGGCTACATAGCTGATTCAGTGATAGAAGCAGTGGTGCCTCCACCGAAGCGTGGCCGTGTTCCCATCCTCAATGGTCAGGGCGTCCTCGCCCGCAGTAGGAACGGTCAGGTGCTCGCCAGCGTTATGAACAATTGAGGGCAGTGTGACCCGCCGCGATTCGTCCGCGGAGCCCTGCGGGTGCGCGCGTTCGACAGATCGGCGAGATCGCGTCAAAATGCCAGGAGCGGAATGATGGTAGGTATGAATTCGGTGATCTTGCACCGCCTCCCTCGCTATCCGCACTCGTTGTCTGCTATACTCTTAGATAGTCTAGTTTGCAGGATTTCGTTACAACGAAAGCATGTGAACGGGATTGAAAGTCCGCTGGCGTAGCTCAGCTGGTAGAGCATCTGATTTGTAATCAGAGGGTCGGGGGTTCAAATCCCTCCGCCAGCTCCAAAGGTTTCATGTGGTTCCGCAAAGACCTGCCAGCCTTATTGCGCGGCGGTTTTTCGATTGTAGTTTTCTGGACAGGTGGCTGAGCGGTCAAAAGCACCGGGCTGTAAACCCGTCGCCCCTTGGGGCTACGGAGGTTCGAATCCTCCCCTGTCCACCACTTCAACTGAATCAGTTTTCCGGGCCGTTGTAGCTCAGTTGGTAGAGCGCGTCCTTGGTAAGGACGAGGTCACCAGTTCAATCCTGGTCAACGGCTCCATCCTATTTTCCTCACAGGTCCCCTTACCATGGCGAAAGAGAAATTTGACCGTACAAAACCGCACGTCAACGTGGGAACGATTGGACACATCGACCACGGCAAGACGACCTTGACGGCGGCGATCACCAAGACGCTGTCCAAGCACAACCCGAAAGTTTCGTTCCGCAGCTTCGACTCGATCGATAACGCGCCGGAAGAAAAGGCGCGTGGTATCACGATCGCGGCCTCGCACGTGGAGTACGAGACGGCCAACCGTCACTACGCCCACGTCGATTGCCCGGGCCACGCCGACTACATCAAGAACATGATCACCGGCGCGGCGCAGATGGACGGCGCGATTCTGGTTGTGGCGGCCACCGACGGCCCCATGCCCCAGACCCGCGAGCACATTCTGCTGGCCCGCCAGGTCGGTGTGCCCTACATCGTCGTCGCTCTGAACAAGGTCGACATGGTGGAAGACGCCGAGCTGCTCGAGCTGGTCGAACTGGAAGTCCGCGAACTGCTGTCGAGCTACGGTTTTCCCGGCGATACGCTGCCGGTGGTGAAGGTTTCCGCTCTCGGCGGACTGAACGGCGAGCCGCAATGGGAAAAGGCGATCGACGACCTGATGGAAGCGGTCGACCAATACATCCCGATGCCCGAGCGCGTCACCGACCGACCGTTCCTGATGCCGATCGAAGACATCTTCTCGATTCAGGGCCGCGGCACGGTTGTGACCGGCCGTATCGAAACGGGTATCTGTAAAGTCGGCGAGGAAATGGAGATTGTCGGCTTCCGCGACACGCGCAAGACGGTGGTCACCGGCGTCGAAATGTTCAAGAAGCTGCTCGACGAAGGGCGCGCCGGCGACAACGTCGGCCTGCTGCTGCGCGGCATCGACAAGGACGACGTGGAACGCGGCCAGGTTGTCGCCAAGCCGGGTTCGATCAAGCCGTTCAAGAAGTTCAAGGGCGAAGTCTACGTGTTGTCGAAAGAAGAAGGCGGCCGTCACACGCCGTTCTTCAACGGCTACCGTCCGCAGTTCTACTTCCGGACGACCGACGTGACCGGCGTGGCGCATCTGCCGGCCGGGACCGAAATGGTGATGCCGGGCGATAACATCCAGATGGAGATCGAACTGATCACGCCCGTCGCCATGGACAAGGGCTTGCGCTTCGCGATTCGCGAAGGCGGCCGTACCGTCGGCGCCGGCACCGTGGCGGAGATTGTTGGATAAAGGAATAGCATCATGCCACGCGAAATCATTACGCTCCAGTGCACTGAGACCAAGCTCAAGCTGTACACCACGACTAAGAATAAGAAGAAGACCACCGAGCGGCTTGAGTTGATGAAGTACAACCCCAAGCTCCGCAAGCACACCCTGCATCGCGAAGTGAAGTAACGCTTCCGCGCGTTTTGCGCTACACTGGGTGTTGCCTCCATTCCCAACGATTCCGCTACCGTCCTGGTGGCGGGAATAGGGGGTGTCGATGTTCCACAGGGGCGTAGGTTAACGGTAGACCTGCGGTCTCCAAAACCGCTAGTGCGGGTTCGATTCCTGCCGCCCCTGCCATCCCGAGTTTTCCCCAAAAAAGGCGAGATCTTCGGAACACCGATTGCGGAAGCGCGTTCACAGTTTGAAAGTTTCGCAATAAGAGAAGTGAGATGACCACTACCATGGAGTCCAAGAGCGTAACCCCTTCCGATCCCCAGCCCACGCCCGGCGGGATCGCGACGTGGCCTGCCGCCATCAAGAACTACTTCGAAGAGCTCAAGATGGAGATGCGCCGCGTCACTTGGCCCAGTGAAAAGCAGGTCAAGGCCACGACGGTTGTTGTCATCGCCAGCGTGTTCGCCTTCTCCGCCTACTTTTTCGTCGTCGATTTCCTCATCGGCCGCGGTATCAATCAGCTCTTTAAGGTGTTGGCCAAATAACCATGCCGGACGAAATGGAAATCCAGGAAGCGCCGGAGCAACCGCAGGTTCCCGTCACCCCGGCCAATACCAAGCATTGGTACATCATTCATTCCTACTCCGGGTTTGAAAACAAGGTTGCCGAATCGCTCCGCGGCCGTGCGGTGGCTTTCGGCTTCTCTGACCGCATCGGCCAGATTCTCATCCCCACCGAAGAGGTCTTTGAACTCCGCAACGGCAAGAAGGTCACTTCGAAGCGTCTGCTCTACCCCGGCTACGTGCTGGTCGAAATGGAGATGGACGACGAACTCTGGCACGCCGTGAAAGAAACGCCGCGTGTCACCGGATTTGTCGGCGGCGGCAATCATCCCGTGCCGCTGACGGCCGATGAAGTGAACCAGATTCTCTATCGCCAGGCCAACGCGGGCGATCGTCCGAAGCCCAAGCTCACCTACGAAAAGAACGAGACCGTCCGCATCACCGACGGCCCGTTCACCAACTTCTCCGGCAAGGTCGAAGAGATCAACTCCGAAAAGAACACGCTGCGCGTGATGGTCACCATTTTTGGCCGGTCCACTCCGGTCGAGCTCGAATTCGAGCAAGTCGAAAAGATCCAATAAGCAAGCAGGCAAAACGAAATGGCAAAGAAAGTAACAGGTCAGGTCAAGCTCCAGATTCCCGCTGGCAAGGCCACCCCGGCGCCGCCGGTCGGTACCGCGCTCGGTCCGCAGGGCGTCAACATCATGGAGTTCTGTAAGCAGTTCAACGCCAAGACCTCCAGCAAGGACAACGAAGGGCTGATCATCCCGGTCGTCATCACGATCTACTCGGACCGCTCGTTCACCTTCATCACCAAGACCCCGCCGGTGGCGATTCTGATCAAGAAGGCGATCAAGCTCGACAAGGGCTCTCCCACGCCGAACAAGGCGAAGGTTGGCAAGATCTCGGAAGCGCAAATCGCCGAGATCGCCAAGCTCAAGATGCCGGACTTGAACAGCTTCACGATCGAATCGGCCATCGCGCAAGTCAAAGGCGCGTGTGTGTCGATGGGCGTCGACGTGATCAAGTAGTCCCTTCTCGCAACTTTTCAAACAACGCCGCGAGCAGCCTCAAACGGTTGACTCGCGGCGTTTTTGCGTCAATGTGCTTGCCCCCGCCTCCGCCGATCCGCTATCCTCAAATTAACTCTGTTGGGGCGAAGCGCTACCCCGCTTCGCAAATCAATCCAGGTGGGCTCTTATGTTCTCCCAACAGCGGTTTGTCGTCTTCGCATTCTTTGCGCTTTTTGCCTACGCGCAGGACACCTCGCGCATCTCCGGCTCCGTCGTCGACGCCTCCGGCGCGCCCGTCCCGGCTGCAAAAATCAACCTGTATCGGCAAGGCGGCGCCGCGGTCATCGTCAGCACCGAAAGCGCCGCCGACGGCGTCTTCCGCATTCCCGGTCTGCGCGCCGGCATCTACGACATCTCTGCCGAAGCCTCCGGATTTCAGCGCCAGTCCATCCGTGCGATACGCCTGGAAACGGCCAGGGAATTGAGCCTCGCCGCGATCAAGCTGGAAATCGGCGCTGTCGCCGAGACCGTCGAAGTTGTGTCCAGCGCCGCGGCCGTCGCCACCACGAACGCCGAGGTCGCAACCACTGTTTCCAGCGACCAACTCGGCCAACTGCCGGTGTTCGACCGCAACCCGATGAGCCTCATCCGTACACAGGCCGGCGTGACAAACGCCCGCGGGCCGACCACCATCAACGGCATGCGCGTGTCGTTCTCCAACGTCACGCTTGACGGCGTGAACATTCAAGACAACGCCGTCCGCACCAACAACCTCGACTTTATTCCAAACCGTCTCCGCCTCGGACAAATCGAAGAGATGACCATCTCGACCTCCAACGTCGTCTCGGCCGCCGGCGGCGGCGCAGGCCAAGTCAGCATCACCACCAAGGCCGGCACGAATCAGTATCACGGCGAACTCGTCTGGTACAACCGCAACAACGCCTTCGCCGCCAACACCTGGTTTAACAACCGCGACCGCATTGCGCGCCCCTTCCTCAATCAAAATCAATACGGCGGCTCGTTCGGCGGGCGCCTCATTCGCGACAAGCTCTTCTTCTTCGGCAACTACGAAGTGCTCAACAACCGCCAGCAGCGCACGGTGAATCGCACGATCCCAACCGCCACCGCGCGTCAAGGCGATTTCATCTACCGCACCTCGGCTGGCGCCGTACAGTCGGTGAACCTCTTGCGCGCCAAGGGCATTCAGGTCGATTCTTTCGTTCGCGGCATTCTCGATCAGGTCCCCGGTCCCGAAAACATCAACAACTTCCGCGTCGGCGACTCCACCGATGTCCTCCGCCGCAACTCCGGTGGATACACCTTCGTCGCCCGCAACAACCAGGAGTCGATCAACTATACCGGCCGCGTCGATTACATCCACTCCGCGAAGAATCACATCCACGGCAGTTACGCCTACAACACCGATCTGCTTGATCGCACCGACGCCGCCAATTTCAACGACTTCTCCCGTATCCCCAAAGTACGTAACGACAACAACAATAATTTCTTGTCGACGACGTGGCGATGGAATCCAGCGCCCACCATCACCAACGAACTTCGCGGCGGCTTCAACTTCGCGCCCGGCGTCTTCAAGACCGATCAGGACTTCGGCGCCGCGATCATCGCCGGTTACGCCTGGAGCAACCCAGTCAACCTGACCTTGCCCGAAGACCGCACGACACGCACCTTCAACTTCCAGGACAACGCCACCTGGATGAAGGGCCGCCACAACCTCCAATTCGGCTTTCAATCGCAGACCGTCGATTTCCACATCGATCTCGACAACGGCATCCGGCCTAACTGGGGCATCGGCTTCGCCACCGGTAGTCCTTTCGCGCTAACCGCCGCCGATCTGCCCGGAGCCGGCCAAGCCGATATCAACGCCGCCAACCTCTGGCTCGCCTCGCTTGGCGGCTTTGTCAGCAACGCCGCGCAGTTCTTCAACACCGTCGACCCGAAGGCCGGTTTCGCACCCGGCGCGCTTCGTACGTTTGGATACCGCTACAGCACCTACGCCGGTTACCTGCAGGACCAATGGAAGATCATGCGCAAACTCACACTCACCGCCGGCACGCGCTATGAATATTGGACGCGCCTCGAAGAGCGCAACGGTCTCGCGCTGCTGCCCGTGGTCAAATCGGGCCGCTCGCCCATCGACACACTGCTGTCGAACTCCACGCTCGACTTCGCCGGATCCCAAGCCAACCGCCCCTGGTACGGCCGCGACAAAAACAACTTCGCTCCCTATCTCGGATTCGCCTACGACGTATTCGGCAACGGCAAGACCGCGCTTCGCGGCGGATACTCGGTCAACTTCGTCAACGATCAGTTGATCGGCGCGCTCGACAACAACGTCGGCAACACGAACAAGGGCTTGCAGCAACAGGTCACGCGGCAGAACGTCAATGCGCGCGTCGGCGCCGGCCTGCCCGTGATCGCCACGCCGGCCTTCCGCGTCCCGCGCAAGTTCAGCGATAACTGGGCGCTCGATCGCACCTCGGCTTTCGGCATGCCCGACCCCACGTTGCGCACCCCCTACGTACAGCAGTTCAGCCTCGGCGTGCAACACGAACTGAAGGGTACGGTAGCCGAAGTTCGTTATGTCGGCAACCGCCAGACAAAAATGTTCCGCGCCTTCGACTTCAACCAGATCATGATCAACGAGAACGGGTTCCTCGACGATTTCCGCCGCGCACAATCGAACGCCAATCTCGCGCAAGCCGCCGGCCGCGGTTTCGATCCGCGCTTCAACGCCGCCGTCGCCGGCAGCCAGCAGCTTCCCGTATTTGCTCGCCTCACCGGCGGCGGTTTCCTCACCGATCCCGTCGTCACGCCGCTTGTTCGCGCGGGCCGCGTCGGTGACCTCGCCCAGCTCTATGTCGACTTCGATCTAAACAACGATGTCCGCTTTTATCGAAACCAAAACGCACTTGGCACGAACATGATGACCAACTACTCCAACGCCACCTACCACGCCCTGCAAATGGACGTGCGGCGAAGGTTGGCCGGCAACGTGTTCTTCCAGGGAAACTACACCTGGTCGAAGGTGCTCAGCGATTCGGCGGGAGACTCGCAGAGCCGCTTCGAGCCGTTCCTCGATATGAACAACGCCGCCATCGAACGCTCGCGCGCCGTCTTCGACCTGCGCCAATCGTTCAAGGCCAACTTCGCCTACACGCTTCCCTTCGGCAAGGGCCACCGGTTCGGTTCGGGCCGCATCAGCCGCTTCGTCGAAGGCTGGACTACGAGCGGCGACATGACCTGGCAGAGTGGCAATCCCGTCAGTATTCTTTCCGGGCGCGCAACGCTGAATCGCGGCGCGCGATCGTTCGCCAACACCGCTGTCTCCGATCTGAACTTTGATCAGCTAAACGGCCTGCTCGGTGTACGCATGACCGGATCTGGGCCCGTCTACATCGCGCAAACCGCGCTGAGTAATGACGGCCGCGGCGTCGCGCAGGACGGCCAGCCCCGCTTCAATGGGCAGGCCTTCGCGCACCCGGTCGCCGGAACAATCGGCAACTTGCAGCGCCGCATGTTCTCCGGCCCCAGCATCTACGACTTCAACGCCTCGATCCACAAGACCACACGCATCAAGGAAGGCCACACCGTCGAACTTCGCATGGAAGCCTTCAACGTGATGAACCATCCGAACTGGTACATGGAAGACCAAAACATAGAGTCCGTTAACTTCATGAAAATCGGCGCGACCTACTCCGGCCGGCGCATCGTGCAGTTCGGCGTGTACTACCGGTTCTGACCTACACTGTAGGCTTGTACCGGCTCGTCATTCTCATCGGACTCGCCGTAGTCGCGGTCATCGCCGCGCTGCTGGCCCCGCGCGTTCCGCAGGACCCCGCGTACCATAACTTCATCGATCGGCGGCTGCTGCTCGGCGTGCCGAATTTCTGGAATGTTGTCTCGAACGTGCCGTTCTTCTTCGTTGGATTGGTACGGCTTGTGGGCCTGGCGCGCGCGAAGTGGGAGGAACCCGATGACCGCCGCGCCTGGGCCGTCGTCGTTGCCTCGGCGTTCCTGATCGGCGCCGGCTCCGGTTACTACCACTGGAGCCCCGACAATCTCACACTTTTCTGGGATCGTCTGCCGATGACGCTCGGATTCATGGGCGTTTTCTCGGCTGTAATCGCCGAACGTGTGCATCAACGAGTGGGTTACTTCCTGCTTGGGCCGTTTCTGGTGTTGGGGATTCTCAGCGTCGAAGTGTGGCGGCAAGGCGAACTCGCCGGCGTGGGCGATCTGCGCTTCTACGCGCTCGTGCAGTTCTATCCGATGCTCGCGATACCGCTGATGCTTTGGCTCTATCGATCGCGCTACACGCACTCGTCCGAAATCTGGCGCATGGTGCTCTGGTACGTCGCGGCGAAGTTGCTCGAGATGTTCGACCGCGAGATTTGGGCCATCACCGGTTCGCAGATGAGCGGCCACGCGTTAAAGCACGTTGCCGCGGCGATCGCCCTGTGGATGCCGCTGCGCATGATCGCTCACCGCGATGTCGAGCGGAAGAACGCGTAGCCGAGGATGACGCCGGCGGTGTCGGCGGCGAAGTCCATCACATCGGCCGACCGATGCGCCGACAACGATTGCGACAATTCATCGGCAACGCCCAGCGCCAGCGGCGCCCACAGCGCGAACGCGCGCCAGCGGGGCGCGAGCGCAACAGCCATCGCCGCCGCCAGCCATCCATAGAGGGCCATATGCGCGGCCTTGTCCCAGGGCGAATGAAACAGACCGCCGGGAATCAATTGCAAATACGCCATCGCGGACGCAACAACGATTACGGCCGCCGGCGAGAGCAGGATCCACTTCTTCACGACTCCATTGTAACAAGTACTTGTCAGAGAAGAGAACTATTCCCTGCCACACCGTCGTCTGGTGAATTTCTATCGCTTCTTATCTTCCATGACTCTCGCCGCCCAAGACGCTACAGTACCGTTCGTTCCATGCAAAACCGCGGGCCAGACCGCTCCGCCCGCGCGCGGTCCCATAGAAGTCCAGCGATCCTGCGCGACGCCGCGCTATTGGCGTACTACAAATCCTGCGCAGCCTTCGGCGCACTTGCACCGCGCGGTTGGCAGTGCCATGGATTCAAGGATGCAGCCGGAGAGGCGCTTTTCATCAGCCCCGCCCGATCGATCCTACGCTAGCTCGAACGCGGTGCTCTAGATTCTTGAATCAAAGATTCTAAATCAGAGTACTTCAACATTTTTAGGTTAGGCTGCGAGTAATTTGACGATCTCCTCG
>Ga0194122_10004836_pt1 | contig 12836 bp, 10 predicted proteins | sample TA2MahCa10mmetaG_FD_155487 | JGI IMG/M metagenome (GOLD analysis project Ga0194122, IMG submission 155487) | Freshwater microbial communities from Lake Tanganyika, Tanzania - TA2015021 Mahale Deep Cast 10m | ecosystem: Environmental > Aquatic > Freshwater > Lake | place: Tanzania: Lake... | reverse complement strand
ACTTATATTCTGAAGAATGTCAACCCTATGAAATTGAAACTTAACAATCATGAATACAAGAGCTATCCTTAGTTTGAAAAATAATTGAATTTGACTTTTGAAAGAATTACTAAAGATGGTCCCAAACTTCATTCTCATAAGCTGGTCTATACTGAAGCCATGAGAAAGTTTTCAGCTCAAGGAGCTTAGTTTTTATTCAAAAACTTTACCAAAAACCAAGAAAAAGAACGTGAGATGAACAAGTTGAAATAAAAGTAGCTTACAACACAATTATAACAAGCTACTGAATAAACATAAGCTTTAAAGAAGAAATTGATGGATTATACAATCAGCAATGATCAAATGATAGCAGATTTGAATTACAAAATCGAAACTTTAACTGCTCAACTTAAAATGACTTAACATTCGAAAATTTAAGAATAAAAGAAAATGGAAAGATAACTTTCTGCTAAACATTCTTAGCTTGAGAGCAATAGAAGAAGTTTGGAAATGAAAATAAAGGAGATGATGGAAAAACTCGATGAGTCCACTAAAATGTATAATAATGAAAAAAGATAATGGGAGAAAGAAAAGGCTATATTTGAAATAAAAGTAAAACAACAATCAACTCAAATAGATGAACTTAGCAAAAAAGAAAAGCTTCTTGATGCTAACTTAAATGTCACTAAAAATGAGAGTGTTAACCAAGTCAGAACAATTACACAGAGATATGAAAATGAATCGAATGAACTCAAGAATAGACTTACACAAATGGAAGAAAAAAACAACGAAATGTCTGAAGAGTTAGCCTCTTTGAAAGAAGAGATGGAATCAAAAATGGAAAAGTTCGAGAAGAAAGAAAGAAAATACAAAGAAGATATTTCAAATAGAACTAAATAGATTGAAAAACTTAACAGAGATATGGATACATAACGCAAAAGAATGAATGAGGAACTTGAAAGAAAAACTTAAGATTCAAGCTAAAGATTCAAGTTGTTAGAGGATAAATTGAAATAATGTGAAAAGACTGCTAAGAGCAATCAAGAAGAGTATCGTAAAAATAAAATGGAGTTTGAAAGAGATTTCTAAATGTTGAAAGATAAATACGAGATGATGGTATCAAAATATGAGCAATAGAAATTAAAACATACTGAATTGAAAGAAAAACATCAAAGTTTCATCACTAAACTTGAATAAAGTTTCAAGTAGAAAAGTGAGGAGGCCGCTGTTATGAAGATGAATCAGGTAAGAGAAGAATATGAGACTATCAGAAAAAATATGGAGAGTTAGTTTGAGAAAGAAAGAAACAATTTCATGCTTGAAAATAACAGTATCAATAAAAAAATTGAAGATCTTTAAAAACAAACTCAAGTTATGAGAACCTAAAATCATAAGAATATGCTCGAACACAAAGATATTATTTAACAATTAAACGAAGAAATTACTTACCTCAAGACTTTGAAAAGAACACTTGAGGGATAGAAAGAAACTGACATCACTGAGCTTCAAAATAGACACATGATTGAAGTAGAAAATTTGAAGAGATAAATTGAAGAAGTAAAGTAAAGATCAAGAATGGAGCAATAATCTGCAAATAAAGCTAGCTCAGATGTTATTTAATCACTTAGAGCTGCCTTCTAAATCGAGAAATAACTAATGGCTAATAGATTAAGAAAATAGAAGGAGAAAAGTCACAGAAGATAAGAGTAATTGACTGAAGAATATGAAAAGAAAATTAAAGAATTAGAGTAAAACCTTGAAAATTAGATACTAGATCTCCAAGAAAAACTTTGCAATACCTAAGAATTGCTCAGAACTCAAAGTTCACAACTTCAACATGAAATTGATATCAATGTCAAAAAAGCAGAGACAATGTAAAAATCTTATACAGAATTGAAAGAGACATTAGAGAAAAAAGAGAGTCTGTTTAACAACAAGTATGAATAGATATATCAGCAATCAAAACAATAACGATTAAAACTTGAAGAAAAAATTGAAATGCTGATTAATGAAAACAATAAAAAAGATAAAGATCTCATGAATACTATTCATGTTAGGGATAACTATATGAGTTCCTTAGAAAAGAAAGAGGCAAGATTGGCTTAACTTGAGAGAGAAACTCAATAGCAAAAAGAAAGCTTAAAGAAACAAATTGAAGGTCTTCACAACAGAATTTCAACATTAGATGCAGTAAATAACAGTAAAGCTACTGAATATTAAAAAACAATTGCACTTGCAACCCAAGAAAACATTTTCTTGAACAAAAATATTAGCGACTTAACTAATAATCTAAGAATTGTAAAAGATTAATCTGAAAAACAAATCTAAAACCTAAAAATATAAATGTAAAATTAAAAGAATAAAGCGACTTAGAATTTGAGTAAACAAAATAAATAGCTTTAAGCTAAATTGAAATAAATAAAAAAGAATAGCAAATAAAGCTAAGCTGCATTAAAGAAATCCTACTAAGAATTAAGTAAATAAAAAGAGGCATTGGACGTTGCAGTGGCTAATCTTGAAAAAAATAGAGCTTAAATAGTAGAAAAGAACAAGGAAAGAGAGAGTACTTTAAATAGCTAATTGATTAAGTTTAGAGAAGAAAACTCTAGACTTAGAAATAGTTTAGAAAAATAAACTGAATCATTCCAAAAACAATATGAATAGCTCAAAAATATCATGTTTGGAAAGACATCTCAATTCTAGAAAGAAAAAAGTTTGTTATCTCAGAAAATTGACTTCATCACATAACAAAAAGAATAACTCAAAAGAGAAGCAGACTAAAAATTAAAAAATCTACAGAACTAGCTTAATTTACTCCGTGAGAAACAAAGCAGTGAAAAAGAATAAATGGGCAGCAAGTATTTGACAACCTACAAAGATAATGAGGCTAAACTTAATTCAAGAGTTAGTGAACTTACAAACATGCTTGCAAATAAAATCTTCTAATTCTAGAGAATCCTCAAAGAAAGGTAAAATTAAATCAAAATCATCAGAGAACAGCTTTAGAACTAGCAATTAACAAGATAATCTTTGATGAGTAAATCCGAAAAGAGAAACGGAGAATATTAGTAAAAATTGAAGAGATTAAAATAAGAGTATGATAAGTATAAATTCTAAAAAGAGAGAAGATAAACTGAAATGCTTAAAGCACAAAATACTGAAAAATAACAAGCCAAAACTAAAATTAACAGCCTTGAAAATACTGTGAAACAAGCAGAATAAAGAAGGATGGCTTCTTACTATGAAATGGAGCAACTCAAGACCAAATGGTCAATGGAAAAAGAAAACTTCCTAGATCAACTTGGTAATGCCCAGGATCTAATCAAAAAGTATGAAAAATAAAACGGTAAATTCAAAATTGAAATCTAGAAGCATAAAGCTGAGAGGAAAAACGTTAAAACTCATAGCTTCATCGGAAATTTAAAGACAACATACATCGAGCCAGCTAAGACGTATGTTGTAGAGTTTAATAAAGAAAATGTTGGACAGCAATGATATCAATTAATGCTAGTTATAATTATTTGTTCATATCAATCTTTATTAATATAAATTGGGTGAATCAAATGAAGGTATTGCGGGTTGGTTGGAACACTTGGATATCATTATTTTAATCTACAGAAACAAGTGTATTCGGTTCGTAGGGATGGACATCCATCTCATTTACATTTTGTATATGTCCGGCATGCATAAACTTTGCTTTCTATTCATTTAGATCCCACATAGTTATGTTGTTTCCTGAAGCAGCCCATAAATATTAAGGCTCGGAAACACTCCATTTTAACTGTTTTAGGCTTTGATCATTTTGATCCTTCAAAGATGTCAAAGGTTCTGACATATTTCTCACATCCCATAATTTGATCAATTTTTCCTAGCCTCCAGTAACAAAAACATTTTTATTGTGTGGAGAAAATTGTACTGAATTAAGAGCTGAATTATCAGCATGGAAGAAATGAACAGGTTGTTTAGCATTTCTTGTATCCCAAAGCACAACTTGACCTTAATCATCACATGATGCAAAGATACAATCGTGATACTGGTTGTGACTAACATCTTCAATCTATTTGTTATGGAAATTGAAGTAGCATAAAGGCGGGATTCGATTGTTTTCCTCTTTAGAGCTAATATCCCAAAGAGTCAACTTAGAATCATAGCTTCCAGAAACTATAAACCCTTCTTTATTAGGATTCCACTCGAGAGAATAGCCCTATGTTTCATGTCCAGTTAAAACTATTGAAGGCTGAACTGAATTGTTTTTAGGTTTGAATTTAGTTTTGTCAAAGATATGAATTTCTCCTAAAGGAGTTCGTGTAGCAATGAGATTTGTTTTTTTGGGATGGTGCTTTATCCTATTAACCTATCCATCATGTTACACTTAATACAATACTTGAATTTTATCTTGCATGCAATTATCGTTCTTTTTGATAGCTTCATTCGGCTTTTGTGTTCCTAATTTATAAATCCAATACTTTGATATTTCTTCAGATACTCTTGATTAGGCATATAAACCTTTGCCATTACTAGATAGTTCTTTTCGCCTCCATTTGTATATGTACCATAAGTAACATAACAGAGTTCATACTCATCATTTTTAGACTTTTTGCTGCCTAAGGAGTACTCATCAATCCACCACTCGACTGCCAAAGAAGGCCATTCGAGTTATTGAGTGTATAAAGTTTGATAGAAATAAGGTGAATTTCTTCTCCATATGAGTTCTTTGGCAATATTATTGTTTAGTGTGGTGTCTTCAAATCTTTGAGGCTCTTCCATAATGCCGCCAATTATTCAATTATAAAAAATTTTACAAAAGGTATAAATCTAAAATCATTGTATCTTAACTTTCTTCTTGCCCTGTAGTTTATTTCCGTTGCCATCATCCAACTTTCTTTTGGGAGCAGTCTCTTTTAATTCGGCTTATTCAGCAAGTAGCTCTTAGTTTAGTTCAATATTTTCATCATACTGTATTTTTTGAGGTAAGATTCTGTTAGTTTTAGTGCTCACACTCTCTGGCTGTTTTTCAGCTACTTCTTTCTAAATTATTAAAAAGATACACTATAACATTTTTCGATTAGTTTTGTAAACTTAATGATGGTCTTTTGGAAGATTGGCAGCACATTTTTGACCTACAAATCTTTGATTTCTTTGCAAAATTAATCAAAGATCTTATTTTGCAATCCTAGGCCAACCAAAATAGCTTGGTTGATGTAACCCAAATTTAGAGATTTTCCCAAAATACCAGTAAAGTATAGTCTAGCTATTGTAGGCACAATGTCCAAAATAAGATGATAATCTACCTGATTTTTAGAGTAAGACTTCAATCTATTCAAATCAGCCAAAGAGACAAAGTATGACAGAATATTCTTATCCAACAAGTTCTAGTCAGATTCATCAGAGTTAAGTTATTTGCGAGGATAGTGCAAAATTTAAAGAGCTAAACTCACATTTAGCTTTCTAAATTCATAACTCAACAAAGAAGTCAATCTTCTCTTGAAATCAGTAACGAATTCATCGATTTTAATTATCTTTTATCTATTCTCGAGTGCCTTTAACATGATTCCACTGTGCTCAGAAGTCACGTCATTGACCGTTTGTCTGAGATATACAGGTTGGAAACCATTCTTTTTCCAAAACTTTAAAAGAATATCAGTAAATCCAAAGGATGTACCAAGATAATGTAATAAAGGTGGCTTTACTTCATCTATTTTTTTCAATAATGGTTTTCTAACTCCCTCTCCTCTGAAATCGTATTCAACTCTAAATATAAAAAAATTTACATTTCAGTATCATTGTCGAAAGACAAAAGCTTGCCTTCAAAGAAATCAGAAAGCTGTTGAAGTGCTCTAGATCCATAACCCATTTTAGTAGCTTTAGCATGAGTAGCAATACGGACTATTCTACCACCTGTTAACTTAGGAAATTCGTCATTCTGGAACTGTTCTCTTATATTCCAAGGAATTAAATCACCAGAAGGTTTGATACCTCTTTGTGCATTCTCATTAATACTTAGTTGTGATAAATTTCCTTCTAAAGCAAGTTGCACAGCACAAAGAATATCTGGTAGCTCTGCCTTACCTTCACTATTCTTCTTAATAGGACCAAGCAGAACGAATATCAGATGAGAAGGTGAATCTGAAAGCAACTGCAGATCATTTGGACTGTTTTTGTAATGTGATGAAATGAAAAGTGACATCAAGTTGAACAAAAACTTCTAACTACTAGATTTATAACAAAAGAGGGTATCTCTATTTACAATATAAAGGTCACATTCACTAGGATGTGGTAACCTCTCACCTTTCAATGCGACTGGTTACGTTGCATTAAGAAGTAAAAGTTCATTAAGCCAACGTTAGATCTCATCATTTAAGGCATATCTGATGGGATCTGTCATTGTTACTTATTTGAACTTTTTATAACTATTTAGTTCACTTCCTCCTCCCCTAGCATTTTTCTGTCGAATTTCTTCGATAAGTTTAAGAGATAGTGATCTGCCAGTTCCCTCATAACCATTGATTGTGCTCGCCATAAATAGATTATGTGGGCCAAAGAAAGTTTTAACATAAGGTAATGGGATGGCTGCAGCTTAATCGATAACAACCAAATCAGTATGTCCAATTTTATCTGCATCATTGGGGAATACAAACTGGATAAATTGATTATGATGTTTGAAGATATCAATTCTGATTGTGGCCTTATCATAGTCTTTGTTTGTACTATAAACACGATCGTAATCTTGTCTTTCCTTGTAATCTAGTAATTCAAGACCAGTACAGACAAAATCGAAGAGAGTTTTTAAGTTATCAGGTGATGGAGCTGTTACAAAGATGTTACTATATCCCATTTGTATGGCAGCTGCAAGAGATAAACCTATTGAAGCTGACTTACCACGACCTCTTCCTGCAGTTATAGACACAGTAGACTTTTGTATTTTTTCAGCTAAAGTATCAACTAAAGCCATAATTATCTTTGCTTGGTCCAAAGTTTTAGAAGTAGAGATCAGTTTACCTATAATTTCTTTTGTCTAAAGTGATTTTTTAAGAGACTCAAGTTATCCTTGGGCTTTTTTATCAATGATGGTATGTTCTTAAATCGTCTTGATTTCGTTGATATGATCAGAAATGGGTAAAATATTCAACTCATCATCTAAAACTATACAATTTTTATTTTTGCTAAGAGAAAGCAAGAATCTTTCATTGAAACGAGGTTCAATCTCTTGGAAGGCATCTGTTCTGTACCTGTTGTGGACATCCATAGTAATTGTATAAAGTTGTTTCAAACTGGTCATAGTCCTCAATAAGAAGATGATAATTCCTCCTCCCTCAACTGTTTCGATTGCTCTACAAAGTAAGTTAGGTGTAAGTGCCTAAAAGTCTTGAAGAATGAGCATTTGATAAGTATTACCCAAAATTTTATGCGATTATTTGTAGTAGGTATACCTGATTTATGTCGAACTAACAAACAACTCAAAAGGATCATCCACATTTTCGTCATATAACCCCTTCATTTGCATATTTTTGATTTCTTTGATTCTTTTCTTTTGGTGGCTGGAGAACTACAACTAGGATTTGTAACACCAAAGCACTTTAGGTTTGGCTCTGGTACCTGACAATTTTGTTAAAATGTAATGGAAATTAACAACTTGATAACGAGCACGGTCTCCGACTACCATAAGCATGGTTCTTTGGTTGCTCTTATAACCATTTTCGATAAGGGTTTGGATGCGACTATCTATCTTTTTCTTCATTGTTGATATAAGTAGTAATAATAAAAAGTCGGTATTGCCCAAGTATAAACTAAAATGCATTATGTACGTTCTGAAAAAGTGAAGTAAAATTACACAGAGCAATAGAGAATATAGAGAATTGATCGAATAAAATAATGCAAGGAGTTTAGATTGTGATGTTAATAAATAATCAATGAATTACTAAGTGATAAAACATCAGATTGGTTTGATCTAAATGATGAATAGTGTACACGGAAATGCAGATTTACCAATGAAAAGACAAAACATTTCAAATCCTGCACCAAGTAGAAAAATACAGTCAAACCTTAAGGATCCTTTGTTTTTTGCACCTCACTATACGAACCGATTTTAGAAGTAGTCAGAGTTACTTACTTCTATCCTACTCTTACCACCAACTCTTGCTTACCAATTTTATCTGGCTTCGGCCATTCTTCATCTTTACAATTAAGAACACCACTTTCAAGCACGATTCTTTTCATTTAATCAATCACAGTCTTCGAAACGTATGCTAAATGCTATTTGTAATACCTTGCTTGCGTATCAGTTGATCACTTTTGTATTATGAGTTGTTGTGATATTTGAGTTTTCCTGTGGCGTCAAGTTCGAAGTCCAAAAACTCATGTCCGTAAGCACCTCTGTGGCCAATGCTGTATGATATTTTGATTACTAGTATCTCATAAAGAAGTCATTAGAGTCAGTTTGCATCTCTTATAATTTTTATATTTTACGCTAGGTACAATCAAAGTTAAAAAGCAACTCAAATATAAGAATCACATATGAAACAGATTCCTAATTTAGATCCATTTTATAATTAATTAAAAATGTGTACCTAAGTGAGTTGTTATAAACTGGACATAATTTTAATTAAAGAGTTTTAAATTTATATTCTTATTATAAAATCAATCAACTATGATAGTCGCTTCCTTATCCTTTCATGTTCAAATACCGGTCAGTGAGTGAATTGTTACGACTGAGATTTAATATGGAATTCGGCGGGAATTCAGCCACCACATCTCTCATGTTTATGTTTTATTCGCTTTGGCCTTATTGCAAACCCAAATTAAGTTCTTCACAATATTAATCCTCATCTTTTATTGAATAGTTTGCTCCCGCAATAAATCCACTACTACCAAAGAAACTGTTACCGAAACGAGTACCAATGTTTCCACTTTTTTGTAGACCAAACACTTGGAAGTTAGAGGCTTAGCTTATATTTAAACCTACTCCAACTCCTCCAACCATTTCATAGATTCTTGAAGATGAAAAAATAGGGTTCGTATATTCAATAGCTGGCTCAGGCTAAGTCTTTACCATTTTTGTTGGCTACTCACGAGGCAAAATCTCCCTTTGTTCTCTGGGCTGAGTTTCCCGATTATCCTTCTTCTCTACTTTTTTATCCTTTTCATTCTTCTCTGGATTATAGGCGGGTGATATCTGGAGAATGGAATCGACAAGTAAATTAAAGTCAGGTTCTTCATGTCTAATTTTAAAATGTAAGTCTTGATAAACTTTATTGAGTGTTTTAGGATTTATCCTTTTGGTGAGGTTAGAATGCTTTTTGGCCCAGTTCTAAAAAATAAGTTTAAAATTTGGACAGATTCTTATAGCTTCTTCCAGTAGTTCCTCAATGTGTTCGTTGAGGAAAAACTTCAATGTATAGGTTACCAACATGAGATATAGTATTAGATTTTTGTATTCAGGCTGATCATTAATGTAGCAAACAATGTCACGAACCTTTTACGAATTTTGTGTTATAAGCTTATCCTTTATATCCCAGTTGGTTTCACGTATCATGTAGGCAAAAAATATAGCCTAAACCTAGTTCATCAAAAATATTTTAGCCACCGCCTTTAGTACTTTATAGACTGGATACCTTAAAGCAATGTGGCAACTGCGAGCCACTGAGCGGAGAATGGGAACTACCCATCGAATTTCATTTCTGCTATAAGAGTTGAAGGCCTTGCTGTAGCGTGAAGGAATATAATTTACCTCTTGCTCCTCCTTGATCATGTGTTAAAATAGATAATAAACTACTATTAACTTGTTGACTTAAAATGCAATAAATTCTACAAAATAAAAAAAAAACATATTCTCTGCCCACCACATTATAAATAAGAAACTTTCGGTATACTCCCGATGAGAATTGCAAACACCCATCGGAAGCTAAATACCCTGGTTTCTCGAAGTCCAACCCATCTTCGACATACTGAACACTCCCATAGTTAATATCACTTACACTAAATAGATCTATCATTTTTAGCCAAAAATTAATCTAACTTTTTGTCATCGGCGCACTAATTTCTTTTTACTTTTATTGATTTCACACTCCACCTTTCGTAGACTCTCTTTTAGCATTATTTTGGATTCGATTTTTTCCTCATTTTTTTCTAGAACTTCGTCAAAGTAAAGTCGCTCAGTATCTGTTAATTTCGCCTTCTTTTCCACTAGCACCTTGCTCATCGGTTTCTTTGCTTGAGTCTTGGACTTACCTTTGACACCATGTTGCTCAGGAGTTCCCAGTACAATTTGTTTCCTACTCCTTAAACTCGATGACTTACTAGAATTTTTAGAATTTGAGTGACAGTTGGAATTCTTATCGTTATCTTTGGCCGGTTTTTTGGTAAATTAAAATCTTCCCATTTGAAAATTAGTAGAAAGTCTCTTATCCTTTTATTTTTACTTCAACTTAACCTCTAATTTAGAATTATTTCGATCTGATTTCTTCTTTAGATCAGTCAATCCATAAATACTTTCCTTTGAGAAATCCATATTTTACTACTGCTGTATTGAACTAAAATCTCTTTCAAGATTAAGAATGAATTTAAGCATTCCCTCAGCTTTTGATGCTCCTTCGGCTTTCTTCTCCATTTTAGCTATGAAGGTTTTATAGGCCTTACCAGATTCTTGCTTCCCTAATATTTTTTTCAAGCATTTCGATAGTTTGCCCAATTCTCGAGTATCATTCAATTTTTCATCTTAAAGATCATCAGAGAAGTCTATTTACAAAACTTTTTGGATTTATTTTTTCGAATTCACTTCAGTCGACTTTAAGTCATCTTTCTTAAAAGAATTAAGCTTACTTACCAAATTTTTTTTCCGACGCCTATTTTACCTAATAATAAAATGCACCTGACAAAAAAAGTGTGGAAAAGGGGTAAGAATATTCTCAGATTGCACCTTTTTACTAATTGTGTTCCTGAGTACATTTTAAGCTTTGTAACTATAACCAGACATAAATTCTCCGCCCCCATAAAAACTTAGCAATCCTGTGATACCAAGCTCATCTTTGCTTCTGCATCCTACATCAAAAACCGTATACCTGTCAAAAATCGTGTGATTAGAAAGGCAGAGAACCTTTCTTCTTATTTGAGAACAGGAGTATAGTACTTTTTTATGATGATCTCATAAGGCAGAGGTTTGTTATATTTGAGCTAAGTTTGTGACAAATGAGATTTCGACTAAGCTTTACTCCTGACTGTTTTAGAAGGATCTAACCTCCGTTTAGAACTAATCGTAGAGTGCATGCTAAGTATTATAACTAGATGATAATCAATCACTGCATCACAGTCACATTCACATTCAGAGAAGATATGCCAATAAAACTATATTCGATAGAAAAGGTATGAAGGATTTAATTAATTCGTAAAGAGAATCCTATAAAGTATAATGTAGTGATGTTATTATAATTGTATGTAATCAGTTAAAAGTTTTTCATCTACGCTTCATTTGATTCTTTTTTTGTTGTGACTCGCAAAAGGGGATGTGTTTCACAGCCGCTGTTTAGTTAAAACTACGACCACAGAATTGACATTTCACCATCCCTATGTTTCGGGCTTGGTCCAAAATTTTTTGCTACTCTTTAGTGGGAGCATAATCACTATTTCTATTCTGTTTTACACCTGCTCTTAATTGCAAAGATTAAGCCTTCCATTTTGGAATTTTTTCTTTAGCTTTCTTCTCCTACAGTTTTTTCTATATTTGCTCTCCTTTTTTCATAAGCCTTTTCTGTTCGTTAGCAATTAATCTTTGGTCTTGGGCATTGAATTCTTTCCTTTTCTGTTGGAAAACTTTTCTACAAACTGCTTCGTGCTTGCTGATGCTATCAGGATTAAATTTTCTACCACAACCCTAACTGCATTGTACAAATTATGAAGGGTCGTATTCTTGTATCTGAACCCGATTTTCTCTGTTAAGCTCTTTAATATTCTTTTCCTCAAAAGCATTTCCTCCCCTCTGCTGCCCTCTTTGAGGTTTGTATTCCGGTTACTGTCTATACTCTTGCTTTTGAGTTTTAGGCTGCATTTTAGTCCTCTCGATGGGCTGATACTGTTAGTATTCTTGTCTTGCATTATTGCGTTGCTTTGGGGGGTAGTCATTAGAAGGATAATGATGTTCTACAGGTTGATAAACTTCTTTGTAAGACTTTGCTTGGTTTCGGGAAGATTGACTCTGCTGATAGTTGTAGTTCTGGTAGTCTTGTGCTCCGAAATCTATATGTAACGATGCTTACTTTTAGATGCAGGAGGCTGCCGTTGGGGAGCATTCGAAGAATAAGATCCACTATAGATGTTCTGAGTGTATGGATGAGTTACAGCAGACTAAAGAGGTCCGTTGGATTGCTTTTGAGTCTGTTTGCTTTTGAGCAATTTGAGTGAGTTTTTGATATTATCGAAGTCATTGGAAGGATAGTTGTCGCCCCCACCCAAGGCCATGTTACCAGACAGCTTAAAAACATTATTGCGACTCATCATTATTATCTATGCGGATAATATCACTTAATTTTTATTAACATCAAGTTAGTTAGAATAAATTTTATGTTAAGTCCCACCCCATATATTCAATAATTAAACCCCTACAAAATAAGTATTCTTTAATCCAAATGTTTTAATAGTTCATTCAATTTATTTAAAAATGAGATATATGATACGACCACATAATCAAGAAGATATCACAAGTTCACTTCTGCTGACTATCAGAAACAAAAGATCCGCTTTAATCACTGTAATACACGATCTGAGTTTTAGATAAACATTTATTAAGGAATGATATCTATCTGCGAATGCCTCTTCTTAGCAGCTACTATTGCAACGCAGATACATTCATACCGTGATTTACCTAT
>Ga0194122_10004818_pt1 | contig 12875 bp, 10 predicted proteins | sample TA2MahCa10mmetaG_FD_155487 | JGI IMG/M metagenome (GOLD analysis project Ga0194122, IMG submission 155487) | Freshwater microbial communities from Lake Tanganyika, Tanzania - TA2015021 Mahale Deep Cast 10m | ecosystem: Environmental > Aquatic > Freshwater > Lake | place: Tanzania: Lake... | reverse complement strand
TTACTTCGCCGCTGCTCTGCCTTTTCCATAATACCGATAATCTGGGAGGCATTCTTCTCATCCCGCTTGATGAGCCGTTCTCGCAAAGCTTCCAATTCCGCATCACCTGCCTTTAGCAACAGACACTCTTCCACGCTCTTCAGCAGTCCATGAAGCTGCTTCTGTTCTACCGCCGCAGCAATTGTCTTCTGAAGGGTCTGCAATCGCCTTTGCAACGCTGCAGCTTCCTCACGCAGCGTTGTGATTTTCGGGTGCAGCACATACGGGTCAATGCGATCAAGTTCCTTGATGGCTGCTGCATAGTCCTGAGTCTGCAGTAATTGTTGAGCCGCAGCAAATGCTTCTTCCCGTGTTGCTATCAGCTTCGCTTCGCGGTCTGCCAGTTGTTCCTTCAGTGTCTGCAGGTCTGACCGGTCCGGACACAATTCCAGCAGACTGTCGACTTCCTCCTGCAGACCATTCTGCTGTCGCGATTTCACTCGCTGACGGATCAGTTCGTCCAGACGATGGACTTCAGCTTGCGTCTCAGTCAGACGCTTCAACAGCTTTGCGGGCGTCAGCGACTGACCGGGGATCGACGCACTACGTAGGATCTCCGGGACTTGTTGAAGTGTGTGTATCCCGGACGGATAGTCATACGCCTGTTCGTGCTGTAACGCTTCGGACAGCAGCGTTCCGATCCTCTCCAGCTGCTGCCTTCGTGCCGTCTCTATCTGTTCCACGAACAGCTTGCTCCAGCCCTTCAACTGCTGCAGCCGTGGATCGGATTCGTCACGCAAAGCCACGGCGATCGATGTGGCCTGATCGAAGTCGTAGTTCTTCAGCAGACTCTCAGCCTGCGATTGCTGAGCCAGCATGGTATTACGACGTGACTCCAGTAAAGGCAACTGCCTTGTGCCGCATTCGGAACAGACCTTGTCCCAGACGGGGATTTCAACGTTGCAGCTAAAACAATGGACACGCAATGACACTGCACACTCTTTGCAGAACTTCCGATGACCTTCATTCTTCGTACCACAACTCAGGCACTGACCTTCGCCCAGATCGGCAACCTCATGAGCCGAAGTCTGGAGACTGGACCTCAACGCATCCTTAAACTCACGCGCCGTCTGGTAACGGTCGGCTTTGGCATCTTCCAGGGCTTTGCCAAGCACATCCTGCAGAGACTGCGGAACGTCTTTAAACTTAATAATCTTCGGAGTTTTCCCGGTCACCATCTGATACAGCGTCGCCGCTAAACTCCATAGGTCGCTGCGAGCATCGGCCTGCGTGGCGTCACGCCTTTGCTCCGGTGGCATGAAGTCCAACGTGCCCAGCACGGCTCCGGACATCGTCTGGCCGGTATCGCCTGTCTCGACTCGGGCCAGACCAAAGTCGGTCAGCTTCGGGACTCCGTCTTTCGTCAGGAGTACGTTGGCTGGTTTCAGATCTCGATGAATGATGTCTGCATCGTGCGCTTTGCCGAGTCCGTCGCAGACCTGGCAGGTCAGGTCAACAGCTTCCTCCAAAGGAATTGCTCCCTCCTGACACCGTTCCAATAGACTCTTTCCATCCACATATTCCAGAATCAGAAATGGACCGGTCTTGTCCCGGCCATAGTCGTACACCTGCACAATATTCGGATGGTTCAGAGCAGCTATCGATTGAGCTTCCGTCATGAACCGTCGCACAGCCGTCTGGCTTTTTGCCATGTCACCCAACACGCGTTTGATGGCAACTTTACGCTTGAGGCGATTATCGGTGGCCAGCAGTACTTCCCCCATCCCACCCTTGCCGAGCGTGCCTTCGATGGCATAGCGAGCAGCCAGATCTACGATTTCCATATCGTCCGTGAAACGGTCATCCGCAGACCCACCACCTCCGCCGAACGTGGCCTCGTCACCGAGACTTTCGGGCGCGTACTTCTTCTGCTTCGCGCCGGCGAACGTGTTTTCATCACTCAGGCTGACCTCAGGCCGTTGAGCCGATTGCGGAACCGGCATCGGTGGAGCGGCCACTTCCGGCGGCGGATTCACCATCTCCGCTGTGATGGCGACCACCGTCTGACATTTCGGGCAACGAATCTTCTTGCCTGCCGCCGTCGAAGGCACCGCCAGTTTTGCCCCACAGGATGGGCAAGGGGTCATCACTTTCTCGGGCTCAGTCATTCTTATCTCGCTGTGCAAATATCTTGAATCTGAGTACCTGACCAAATCAGTATCTGAATCATTGTCGGATTAAGGAAATACACAGGAGGAAACTCAATAGAAATGAACACGCCCTTCAATCCAGATACAGCTGCATCGGGCGATCGAATTTGGCGGCCTCTGTTCCAAACATAATCTGCATCCCTGGACTCAACGGTGTCAGGGAACGTGGGCTCAGGGGCTGACCGTCGATGCTGATCGGACCGCCTCCGGGCAGAGGCTCCAGCCAAAAGGTGCGGTCCATATGCAACAAGCGAGCTCGACTCTGTGGGCCACTCTCTTTTAAGACGATAGCCGCCTGTGCTGGTGAACCACCAATGAGAGCTTCGCGCAGAAACATTACGTACGATTCTTCGCCAGCCAGATTCTCCACTCGATCAAAGCGAATCGCATTCAGTCGCAAATCCAGAGCCTCACGGGCCATGCGAGACATTCGCCCACCGACCAGTTCGCAATACAACTCATCCCAGTATTCCATCTCCTCACGATCTTCTTTTCGATCCGGAGCCAGCATCAGCATTTCCAGACGAAATTGCTTGGGGACCGCTCCCGTCACGCCCAGATCAATATGCGTCACGTCTCCGGCACGCAGAGGTGGCACAACGTGACGATCTCGAACGACTGAGTAGTTGACCTCAATCCCGCTTTGAGACTCGTCACGGATCTCCAGACCATCGGTGGTCAGTTCAACGAGAAAATGCGTGCGCGAGATGTTGCGAGAATGGTCGTCATTTTCCTCAGACCGAGGCAGAAACCGCAACACTACGTCGTTATCCCGGCTTCGCCCCAAAGTAATTCTCGGACGTGCGATGACCAGAGTCCGACGACCATCTTCAAAGAAGAAACCGGCAGCGTCCAGGTAAGTTCTCTGGCGAAAGGCGGATGAAACAACTGGCAGGCGAGATTGTTTTTCGGTGTTCACCTTGAGCTGGTACTCAAATGTGGTCACCGGTTTTGACTCACTTGGTTTTTCCGTGTCTGCCGGCCCACTCATGGCATTCTGGAGATTGATAACGCTGTCCTGTCCGCCTTTCAGGATCACCTTTGAAAACTGTTTCAGGTTGTATCCCTGAAGGTTGACCATCGACTGGCCATCTCCATCAATCTCAAGCACACCGCCTTCATCCGCTCCAGTATTCCGAACACTCAGGCGAATTCGACACCGATAGAAGCGTGGCATGTCCGGAGGCACATCACGAAATGACAGTTCGACGTCGATCAGGTAATGCCCCGGCCGACAATCCATACCGTCCGAAGTCATGCGAAACGGCACATGAAATGTCCACAGGCCCGCTTCATCTTCCTGAGGGCGTCGCAAAGGATCCTGAGGATTATGATCAAGGTCGCGATCAACGCTGATCTGTAGTTCCGGCCTGGAAGAGTACTTCGGACACAACAAACTGAATTCCGGTCGGACCTGGTTTCCGACGCGAGGCAGTTCGCCCCAATCCACCAGCAAGCGAGGAGCCACATCCTGCTGACTGCCAGCAGACTGAAGTTCCGCCCGAAATCGCGTCAGCACTTCATCCGCCACTGCGTCTGGAATACCGGCCGCCGCTGCGACCGCCTGAACCTGCGTTTCAATATCAATCAAAGATGCCGAAGCACCCAGTTGCGACTTGACGATGTTGTACAAAATCCCGGCAGGTCCCTGCATTTCCACGTTCACGCTCCACCATGCTCAAGTCGTTGTTGAAACCAGGAGGCCCAAACTACATAGGAGGAGGACCGGGGGGCATGGGGGGCGGTGTCACCGGCGAAGATCCGAACAATGCCGCCAATTGAGGAATTTGTCCAGCAGGAGCCCATGCGGGCAAGCCATTTTTCCAGACCATCGTTGCCGCGTTGACATGACCGCTCCGGATGTACTGCTGAACTTGAGTCAGTTGCAGCGGAGGCGATTGCTGTCCGTTGAGAGAAACATACCAGACTTCGGCGACGGGCATTGGCGGTGGTGCGCCCCACGGCAGGATGGACGCCGGGGCCACGGGTGTTGCTGCCTGTGTCAGTCCACCGATCATTTGATTCACGCTGGAATGCTGCGCCTGCATAACCATCTTGTAGGCTTCGGCAATCGCATCTGCCTTGGCTCGTTCTGTCTCATTCATTCGTTCATACATTCGCAGCCGCTCTTCATTGAGCTGCGCTGTTGGACTCGCAGTGGCCTGAACCTTGGCTGCGTCCTGAGAAGCTTCATGTTTCTTGAGATCGGCGAGTAATGCGGCGTTCGATGCTCCAGCCGTTGCGATCAGAGCCTCCGTGCTCAGGCCACTCATGACCTGAATCCGATCAAGCTCTCGTTTGCTGGCGCTGTCAGCTTTTAGATTCTCCATCTCGATCTGCATACGCTGCTGGCGTTCAGCAAACTGAGCATTCATTTCCTGAACACGTTGCAGGCGATCCAGTTGACTGCCGGACTGTTTTTGTTTGAACTCCAGATCCCATTCCTGCTGGCGTTTTTGCATCTCCAGTTTTTCACTCTGCAGGCGTTGATTCAGTTCCGCCTGCATGATGACGATTCGCGACTTACGTTCCGCTTGTGTCAGCTCCAGATCACCCCGCACAGTTTCCATTTTTTGCTCATGAAGAACCGCTTCCCACTTGTCGTCCCGGGATTGGCGACGCACCTCGCGAGCTCGATCCATGGCGGCTCTGACGCTGCCCAGCTTCTGCTCATGCCGGTGGGACGCCTGATCTTTCTCACGCTGGATCTCATGCTGCCATTCTTCATTGTCCTGCGTTCTGGACAATCGGGACAGTTCCAGTTCCTTCTCCAGTGAACGCATCTGTACGGCGTAGTCGAGATCAATACGCAGTTCGCCAAGCTCCTGTTCACGCTGAATGTCGATCGTGGCCAGCAAGTGCTCACGCAATTGCTGACGATCATCTTTTCGTTCTTCGTAAGCTTGAATCAGGGCTTCGCGTTCTTCCTTTCGCAGCAGCTTGCCCTTGTCGATGTCGGCCAGAGCTTTCTCAAAGTCTTCACGACTCTGGATTTTGTTCAACTGATCAGAAATGACTGCATCGCGCAGCGTTTTCCTGACAGGCATCTTGCTGCGGATGTCGTCAAGTTTTGCCGACAACTGTTCGCTTTCGACCTGAGTGGCTGCACGCTGGAGTTGCGTTTCTCGGGCCTGTAGCCAGAGTTCGCCTTTGCGTTCGGCAAGGCCACCATCATCACAGCCAAACTCGGCCGACTGCAGGTCAATAAACAACAGACCATAGCGTTGAATCTTCAGGCCGGCCGACTCTCGCAATTGTTCGGCCAACTTGCCAACAAAATCGGGTTTCCGGACTTCATCGAAGCTGGATCGTCCGATCGCGCCATACAGCGACTGACTCATCACAGGCGTCAGCAGTTGTTCAAGTTCCTGTAACGTGAGCACATCCAGAGCGCCCATCAGGTTGTGCATGAACGAGACAATATCACTGACCTGAATCGTCCACCGATAAGACACATCAAAGCAAACGCTGTCGAGGCACGGGACACCGCTCAGATAACTGTCGATGGGCACTTCTTCGCAGCGAGTCAGGAAGATCGTCGTCTGCTTGTTTCGCCAGAACTGGAGTCGCTCGACGAATGACTCCATCGTATACGAACCCGCCGGCACCTCGCCGATGAGCACGCCTTCATCGATCACCAACGCTCGCGTCCCTGGTTCTATCACCAGCGAACGTCCCTTGGGAGCACTGCCGATGATCGGCAGGTTGCCGAAGAACCCTTTCAGGTCGGGAACCATGATGCGAACGGCAAAGTCCGAATCAGAGACTGACCAGCGGTCGTGCTGCACGTTAACGGCCATAAGAAACGCTTTCTTGCCTATTGCTTAACTGAAAGTTCTTTAAAGAACCAATCCGGAGACCGCTACTTTTTATCTTGTAGCAATCGGGGCATTTCAAAGACTACTGAATCACAAGAACGACTCTAAATCCAAGGTCAGGGTAGCCGCCAGTAGGTGCACCAAAAAGTCGGAAAGCGGCACGCAAGTCCTTTGGATCGAGTGTGACCGCACCTGTGGTGTGGGAATAGAGAAAACTGGTAGTGTGGGAAATTGGCCTTCATGCAATGCTATGCGGGTGTAACAAACCGTATGACGCAAGGCATGGAGGCCGGTGATGAGCATGACAACTGGAGATGAATTGGGCAAGTCAGATGTGTTTGTGAAATTGGCCGTGATCCTCTCTCCCTTGATTGAGGAAGCCGTTCGGCAGGGTATGGTGATCAAAGGGTTTGAACGTGGACTGTTCGGGGGGTTGCTTTCTACCGGCAGACACATGATCGACCAGTTCCTGCTTGCTCAGGGAGACGGCGACCTTGGCGAGACGACCGCTCATCTCGCCGACAGCAACGATGACCAAACGACCGAGCCTCGAAAGATCCACCGAAGCCCTGAACTGGCTGCCAGAATGCTGCGAACAGTCTTTGGCGAACATGAGTTTTCCGCTTACGTGTATCGCGAAGGAGAAGATCGCCGCAGTCCGATCGTGCGAAGACCTGTGGACGAGCGGTTAGGAATCTCTGGCGATCGGTACTCGCCACTGCTGCAGGAATACAGCATGCTATTCTGCTGCGAACAGGCGTTTCACGGCGCCGTCGATGCGTTTGAACGCGTGTTTCGTCATCGCCTCTCCACGGATACTCTGGAGAAGATCAGCCAGCGGATGGGGGCCGCAGCGGACGAGTTTTTGCACAAACGGGCGGCCCCACCGACGTCTGAGGAAGGTTCAATCCTGGTGGTGACGGCGGATGGCAAGGGTGTTCCACTGGTGAAATCTGATGCACAGAATCTTCGAGCCTTCGAAGAGAAAGCGGTTCGCCCTGGAAATCGCCGCATGTCAACCGTATGCAGTGTGTATTCGGTGGATCGTGATGATCGCACGGCCGAGGATGTCGTGGCTGGACTGTTCAGGGACGACAGGCCGGATTCAGAGCTCAAGCCCGATCGACCAGTGCCATAGCACAAGCATTTGATGGCGAAGCTTCCTGCGCAAATTCAGGATCTGGGTGACGAGATTGTTCGCGGTTCCATCCTTGCGTTGTCGTGGGCTGCGCGAGAAGTCCAGCAGCGTCGACAGGAGAATCAATTGCTGGTTCGTCTGATGGACGGTCAGCATAGTTTGTGGTCGGATGCAGATGCGTGTTTGAGCGACTGCAGCGGTGACAATGTGATCGATATTCTTGATATCGTGCATGTCGCGGGGTACGTCGGGAAAGCTGCGAAGGCCGTGGTTCGGGGTGGAGCAGCCTAGGAGGAATTCATTCGAGAGCGCCTGCTGCGGATTCTGAGGGGCGACGTGCACGGTGTTGTTCGCGGCCTGCGTCGCATGGCGACGGTTCAGAAGTTGTCCAAAGAGAAACGCGCCGACGTGGACGCAGCGTGCGGCTATTTCACGGCGCACGCAAAACGCATGAAGTATGGACGAATATCTGGCAGCCGGCCTTCCGATTGCAACGGGTGTGATTGAAGTCGCCTGTCGCCATCTTGTCAAAGACCGCCTTGAGCGAACCGGCATGCGCTGGTCCGCCAGCGGCGCTCAAGCGATGCTTATTCTCAGATGTCTGAAAGCTTCCAACTTCTGGGACGAATTCCAACGGCAGTACCTCAACCCAACTCACCTCCAGGCGTGACCGCCGCAAGTGCGGTCACACTCGTGGCGGAAGCGACTCCCCTGAAACGAACAGTAAGACAAGTGTCACACGTGGTCCGGAAGCGAACACGGTCGTGCTCAGCAGTTACACTGGACGTCTGGAGCAGGAGGATGCCACCGGACGCTTTCACGCCAGCCTTGCGTTTACTCGCCATGCCTTTGAACAAGTCGCCGGCTGGCCGCTGACGCTGCGTGGAGACTTTGACCAGCAACTGATCGCCCGGCTCAACGCCATCGAACCACCGGGCGACCCGTGCCAGTTTGCCGATCCCTCGTACATCTTCCGCTGGGGTCAGACGAACGCGTACCACGGTCAGGCGTTCATGCAGGGACCGGAGGATGAAGGGTGGTATGACAGGGTGCGCGTCTGATTTCAGCAGCCTGCGGCGCAGGGCATCAGGCAGAGCGAGGCATCGCACAGGGCTGAGTGCTGGCAGCCACTGCTGGCGCGATTTCCGTGGGTGACACCAACGTCAACCAGCAGCTGGTGGCTGGCGGGGGGGCGCGGCACTACAAGCAGGCCCGTTCGGATCAGCCGCTGACTTCTCTGGAATCGCAGGAGAAATCCGCGCCGGGCTTTGGGCCGACGCCAGTCCGCAGGGACGCCGTCGGAAACGGCGATGAAGGTCCCGCCCGAGAACCTGCTCGTCCTTCGGACTAGGACGTAGTCCTGAAGTTGTCTGCGGTCCGATGCGTGCCTCACCCCGGATCCTCGCCCCGACCAGCGTTCTGTGACAGCAGCCCCAAAGGTGAGCGGCTTCATCCCCGCATGGTGAATTCGAGTTGAGTCAGCATCGCGGGTCTGCATCCTCCGTGGACGGCGACTCCTGCGGACCCGATTTCGCCGCATCCTGACGCACTCAGCCCGCTCTGAAGCTCGTACGCTGGTACAAGTGAACACGACTCAAGCTCTGCATGCGTCAGCCACGTACGCCGAGCCCGGGTAGCAACGCGTTCAACGGAACATCCGTCGAGTGCTGACCTCAGAATTGGTGAAACTGCCGGTGAAAAAACGTGTGCTCCCATGGACCGTATCAATCTTGGTGCGTGCGAAGCGGTGCCTTTTTGATTGATATTTCGGGAACTTTCGATATCGTGATATCAGCGATTCCCGGAGACCTAAAGGAGCGACGATGAAGGACCAGTTTTGCCTCCGCAGCATTCCGAGTGAGCTGTGGCAGTGGATTGAAGATCAGGCTCACGAACGCCGGCAAAACATCAACTCTGTCGTGATCGGCCTACTTGAGGCGGGGCGACGTGGAGAGAATGGTCATCCGACGCTGTTCCGAGACCGTCCTGTCCTCCGGCCCGCAGAGGCTGAAACGTTGCCGTTCACGTTCATCGATCTCTTTGCCGGGATTGGCGGGTTTCGACTGGGGTTGCAGAGACTTGGTGGTCGCTGTGTGTTTAGTTGTGAGTGGGATCGATACAGCGCGAAGACGTATGAGGCGTGGTTTGGTGAATCTCCCGCAGGAGACATCAACCACGTGGATCTCGCGTCGATTGGAGATCACGACATTCTTGCAGCCGGGTTTCCCTGCCAGCCATTTTCAATTGCCGGCGTTTCCAAAAAACGAAGTCTTGGTCAAGCTGATGGATTCGACTGCAAGAAGCAGGGAAATCTGTTCTTCAAAATCTGCGATATCGTCTCTGCAAAGCGACCGCCAGTCCTGATTCTTGAAAACGTGAAAAACCTGAAATCACATGACAAGCAACGAACGTGGCCAGTCATCGAGGGGACTCTGCAAGATCTCGGGTACTCCGTCTTCCACAAGGTGATAGATGCAGCGGATTACGTTCCTCAGCACCGTGAGCGGATTTTTATTGTTTGCTTCGATATCGGAGTCTTTGGCGACAATCCGGACTTCCGGTTTCCGAATAAGCCAGAAGGAGAACGCCAACGGTTTCAGTCGATCTTGGAGAAAAATCCCTCCGAAAAGTACACGTTGACAGATCACCTTTGGAACTATCTTCAGCGATATGCGGAAAAGCATCGCGCTAAAGGAAATGGTTTTGGCTTTGGGATTGCAGATCTTGAGGGCGTGTCCAGAACATTGAGCGCACGTTACTACAAGGATGGTTCCGAAATCCTCATTTCTCAGGGGGCAAAAAAGAACCCGCGACGCCTCACGATTGTGGAAGCCGCCAGATTGATGGGGTTTCGTGATGTTGTTTCGTGCCGTGATGATGTACCTGTATCTGACACTCAGGCGTACAAACAATTTGGAAATTCGGTCGTCCCTGATGTAGTCACGGCCGTTGGGCGGGAAGTTTTGCGAGTGATCGCGAAGCACTTGGAGACACAGGACAACGCATCCATTCTGAAGGGAGCAAAGGTAAAGCTGTGTCGACGACATGTGTCTATGTGAAAACTGAAGGCGTGCAACGCCCAGCCATTTGCGCGTGCATGGTAGAACCTTTCATGGAATTGTGATTCAATTCGAGAATGGCGAACCCCAACATTATTCCTGCGAACAGATTCCCAATGACCGCGATGTCGTTGGCGGATGTCCGTGCGATTTACAACAGTGCGGCTGCCAGACGGCTGTATGTCAAGGAACTGGCTTGGAATCACGATTCCAAGCGACAGATCTATCTGACCAGTGACCTAGCGGCATTCAACTACCTTCCAAACAGAATTGAACACAATCCACCGCTGCCACCTGGTTTGACCGCCACACGCAAGCAAAAACCCCGTGGCGGCGATAGAATCTTTGGACACCTTGACTTCTGCTGGTTGATGCCCGACGGATCGCGGCACTCTGTTTCTGCCGCGAAGATAATCTTTTATCCGCAGTATCCCGAGGTAAGGCTCTCGGGATTTCTCCGAGGCTCAAACTGTATACCGAGTGAGTACCTCAGAGAGAAATCTGGCGAGGTGTACTCCAATCGGCTGTTGTTCCTCGGCGTCGATTCGACCGGGACTGTGCTCGCGATGCTCGTGGTTGGCAATGACGAGTTGCGCGAGAAACTTCGAAGTGAGGATGGCTACGACGGTGCAGCGGGCCTTAATCAAATCGAGCTGCTGCAAGCTGGGTTATCTTCGCGACAGCAGTTGATTTCACGGCTACGTGACATTCATAACGCTGGATGGGTCACCGGGCGTCGCCTTTCAGGCAGTGAAATTGTTCCCACGTCGGCCCCGCAGGCTGTGGGCTACACTTTGGAGGCAATGCTGGGGATCTCACCGAACGGCAACAATGAACCTGATTTTGCTGGGTACGAGATCAAAGCGATGACCGTCACAGGCTTTGATCAGAGTGACAACAAGGTTGTTACGGTCATGACACCAGAGCCCGACATCGGAGTTTACCATGACCGATCGGTCTTGGAGTTTCTGGGTCGATGGGGGTACCCGGACAAGCGCGGTCGTGAGGATCGACAGAATTTCGGCGGGATCTATCGCGTTGCAAATCGGCATTGCACGACAGAACTAACGCTCACCCTGTATGGCTACGATCCGGAAGATCCAGATCGTTTCGATCCGAATGGTTGTTTGGCACTTGTGTCGGACGACGACGTGGTTGCTGCGGGTTGGACATTTAGAAAGCTTGTCGAGTGCTGGTCTCAGAAACACGCAGCCGCTGCGTATGTTCCTGCGATGTGCATGGACGATCCGAAACGCTTTCACTACGGCTCCAGGGTTCTGGTTTGTGAGGGCACGGACTTCATGGTGGTCTTGTCTGCATTGGCGGCCGGTCACATGTATCTCGATCCGGCAATCAAGGCGGAAGGCTACAGCACGCCATCGCCAGTCACCAAGCGGCGGAATCAGTTTCGAATTCAGCGGTCTGAGATTCCTCGGCTTTATAAGAGAAGTCTGACAGTCGAATTGTGAATGTGAAATGAAGCGTACTATAGTGACTGTTGAAATAAATGGACTCACTACGGCAGATCTCTTCTGATGGGGAAGTGAAGAAATGGACCAGGATGAATTGACACAGCGACTGACGCTGGCAGCCAGAGAGCACATTCCAAACGGATCTGCAATCGCCGAAAAAGCGATGGGGAAGGTGCTGAAAGAGCACGGGTTCAATGGCCGTAGTTCATGGCTCAAAAGGAACTTTTCCATGCTTGTGGAAGAAGTTCAGGTGAGGGCATTCGAAATGTACCTGGCCTCTCAATCGCCCGCAGCTAACATTGCGTTCCGTGAAGTGCTGGGACCATTGCTCCCGGCGAGGCCATCAAAGTCTCAGTTTTTTGAGATGCTCGAAGACAACTTTCCGGCAATCGATCGCTTCTTTCTGGGATTGGGACAAGGAAGAAAAGCTCGCGCTGGCACCGCTATGGAGTATGTGATCGCAAATTTGATCAGCCGCTTGGGGTACCCATACACGCCTCAGGCGAAAATCGATGGTCAGCCTGATTTTCTGTTTCCGAGCGTTGAGCACTTCAACAAGATGGCCATGGATTGCGTCATCTTCACGGTTAAGCGAACGCTGCGTGAACGGTGGCGACAAATTGTCACTGAAGGAAGCAAGGGCCTGCAGTTCTTTCTTGCGACGATCGACGCGAGCGTCGCTACGAAGGAACTGTCGATCATGAAGAATTATCGGGTCTGGATGGTTGTCCCGAAGGACGTAAAGGCAAACTGCTATCCCAAAATCCCCAACGTTCTGTCATTCGAAGAATTTCTTTCTCAGCACCTTGATCCTGCGATGGTGCGATGGAAAAAGAACGGAGTGATCTGAGCTCACGTTGATTGGTGTCCGCAGCGCGTCGGCTAATGTAAACTTATCACCGTGGTTCCGACAACAATGACGCCAGTGACGAGGTTGGGGGAAACGCCATGACGTGCACGTGATCTGCCAGGACGCAGAAGCCCTGGAACTGAACATCCTCGTTTGAAACATTGTCCACCACTCTCACACCACCATCACCCCGCAGTCACATTTCGTTTTTGTCAAAACTGCTTAGCGGTCGCAACTGTGTGTTTTGGGCATCCTAAGCGGTTCAAACGGATGATAACCCGGGGCGATGTGAGAGTCCGAGAGGGGCGAGAGTTGCGGGGGAAATGGCGGCCGGGGGGTGGCGGCGGTT
>Ga0194122_10004815_pt1 | contig 12880 bp, 13 predicted proteins | sample TA2MahCa10mmetaG_FD_155487 | JGI IMG/M metagenome (GOLD analysis project Ga0194122, IMG submission 155487) | Freshwater microbial communities from Lake Tanganyika, Tanzania - TA2015021 Mahale Deep Cast 10m | ecosystem: Environmental > Aquatic > Freshwater > Lake | place: Tanzania: Lake... | reverse complement strand
GCGGGCATCGCCCTTCGGGCTCCTCCCACCGTCTCGGAACCCATAGTGTCTTTCTTTTCTTCCATTACGTTCAGTCTCCTTGGATCTCGGTCAATAAGCCAACTTCGTGTCCAAGAAAATCGGGCCCTCTATCGGACCTCGCTAACGCTGTCCTTCTCTACGAATACAACATCGCCCTTTCGCAGGTTTTGTATGGCATCTTTCATAGCGTAGAAGTGTGCGTTCGAAACGCAAAACACCATGAACTAACTATGCGCTATGGAAGGCCAGACTCGTATGACCTTGCACCCGTCTCCCCGAACTGGCAAGCCGAACTGGCCAAGGCGAAACACAAAATTCAAGCAATCGCGGCTGGTGCGTAAGCCTCACCAGGCAAGGTAGTCGCCGAACTTACCTTCGGGTTCTGGGTTGATCTGATCAGTCGGCCGCTTCACAACATCCTGTGGGTTGGCATGAAACTGAGTGCGGCCTTCCCTCATGCTGGAGCCGTGAACAGAGCCTGGATTCACCAACGCCTCAAAGATATCCAACGGCTTAGAAGCCGCCTCTCCCACCACGAGCGCATCCTTACAACAAGTCATAAGATCTATACGGGAAGTGGCTTTGTCACGTTGCCAGAAATCATCGAGAGTGCTGAATGGATCTGCACCGAAACCGCGGCCTGGCTAAAGGCACGCTTTCGCTACAGCACAGCAACCCGCGTTCTCGGCGGTGCGGCTGGCCCAGGCGTTCACTTGACCTGTTGACACAGCCGGAACGGGAACCCTACCGGTTCTCCAGCAGCAGCTATTCGCCACCAGATAATTCACCGTCTTCTCCACCGCCTCGCGAATCCCCAGCGTGGGCTTCCAGCCGAGCGCGCGGATGCGCGAGCAATCAAGCAGGATAAACGGGGGGGCGCCGATCCAGCCGCGTTCACCGCCGGCAAACGTTAACTCGGGATCGAGACCGAGCCGCGCGCAGATCCACCGCGCCGAGTCCGCCACCTGGCAAAACTCGTCGGTGCCGAGGTTATAAATAGACACCTTTGAAGGCTGCGCGATGGCAGTCAAAATCGCCGACACGCAGTCCTGTACGTAGAGATACGACTTGCGTTGCTGGCCGTTGCCGAGCATGTGCAGTTGCTTGGGGTTTTCCAGCAGCCTTTTATAGAAGTCAAACACGTACCCGTGCGAGTACCGTTCGCCGAGAATCGATACAAGGCGGAAGATATAGGCTTCAAACCCGAAGCCCTCGCCATAGGCCTGAATCAGGCCTTCCGACGCCAGCTTGGAGGCGCCGTAGAGCGACGTTTGCATCGGGAACGGCGCGTCTTCGGGCGTGGGGTGCACGTGAGGTTCACCGTAAATCGAACCGGTGGAGGAAAACCCGATGCGCTTGATGCCGTTGGTGCGCATCGCTTCGAGCACATTCCACGTCACGATCGTGCTCCTGTTCAAGATCGCGCCGCGGAAACGAAGTGCCAAAACGCACGTCCGCATTGGCCGCGAGGTGAAACACAAACTCGGCGCCCGCCATGGCGCGCGTGAGTTCCTCGCGCTGTTCATGCAGATCGGCGCGCACCATCTTGAAGCTCGGATGCGCCACGGCCTGGGCAATGAAGCCGGCCTGGCCCGTGCAGTAGTTGTCAAAGCCGGTTAACTGATGGCCGAGGACGAGCAAACGGTCGCACAAATTCGAGCCAATGAAGCCGGCCGCGCCGGTCACAAAGTAGTGCAAAGCGGTATAGTCCTTCTGTCGTGTATCAGTGCGTTGTCCCGGCCTGCTGCGCGCCCAGCCCGCCGCCGGCCGCCGCCTGCGCGCCGTGACGCTGGAGTTCGGGAAGCGTTGAATAGGAGCTGGCGAACGAGCAGAACAGGTTGTAGCGCAGGATGTACCAACCGGCCGCCAGACCGTCTTTGAAGTCGATCTTCTTGCCTTCTTCAAAGGTACGGCCGTAGTAGCTGATGGGCACCTCATAGATGCGGCAGCCTTTCAGCTTGGCCACCTTGGCCGTCACTTCGATTTCAAACCCGAAGCCGGTGGAGGTGATCGTCATGTTGCGGATGATCTCTCCGCGGAAAGCCTTGTAGCAGGTTTCCACATCCGTCATGTTCAGGTTGGTGCACAGGTTGGAACAAAACGTCAGGCCCTTGTTGGCGAGGAAGTGATAGAAGTACAGGATGCGCGCGGCTTTGCGCACAAGAAAACGCGAGCCGTAGACCACGTCGGCAAAACCCTTCCGGATCGGATCGATGACAGCGTCAATTTCGGCGGGGTCGTATTCGAGGTCAGCGTCCTGCACAATGATAATATCGCCGCGCGTGGCGGCAAAGCCAGCTTTGAGGGCGGCCGTTTTCCCCATGTTGCGCGGCTGATGAATGACGCGCACGCGTGAATCTTCGAGCGCCAGTTGGTCGGCAATCGCGCCCGTGCGGTCGCGCGAGCCGTCATTGACCAGCACCAGTTCAAGCAACCCGGGCACCCGCGTCAGCACCGCGTGGACCGACTCGCGCAGCGTGGGCTCTTCGTTGTAGGCCGGCATCACGACGCTGAGGCGCGCCGCTGAGCGGATATCGTCTGAAGGCAGTGCGGATGTGGCCATGAATTCCTGATTGGCGGCGTTGCGCGGCGGCTAACCCTTTATTCTATCAGACCGCCGCGCCCGGTTCGCTAGGTCGGCCCTTCCAGGCCTGCGGCAAACGGCAGCGTAGCCTGGGCCGCGCGGCGGCGCAGGCGCCACTTCTCAAAGGCCGGGGCCTGCTGGCGGGCCAACTCGTGCAGCACCATCTGTTCAGCTTCGGCGTCGCGTTCGGTGGCGCTCATTTTCTCCAGGCGGTCCTGCGCGTTGAGTACTTCAATTTGCGGTTACCGCAAAACCTGCTGGCGCGCGGCGGGCATGTCGTTGAACAGATCGAGGGCGAACTGCTGGCGGTATTGTTCGTACTCAAGCACCGCATCGCGTTCCTCCTCGTAGGCTGCGTGCTGGAGCCAAGCGCGTTCACGCTGCGCAAAGAGCTGGCGGAAGTGCTCAGCGCTTTCGGCCGGAAGGAGCGTCGCGCGCGCGGCGTCGTCTTTGATGATTTTTACGAGCAGACCCGCGGCGTTGGTGAGCTTCTGGCCTTGCGCTTTTTTCCGGTGGCACAATTCAACGGCGGACTCGCAGAGGTCGAGAACCGCACGGCCCTCCTCGCTCCACAGCCCGGCTTCAAGGGCGCGGCGCACGGCGGCGAGGGCCACATGCGGCAGCACCTGTTCTTCTTTCATGGCCTGCACGACGAGCGCGGCGCGGCGCAGCGCGTAGAGCTGTTGCGGTGTGGAAGCAGGTTCGGCCCACTCGGCTGCCGGCGAGGCCGGGAAGCCCGCTTTCACCAGCAGCGCTGCGGTGGTTTCGCGGCTCAAGGCCGCGACCGCCGCAGGCGATTGATCGAGCAATGCCCTACGCTCAGGCACATAGGCGGCATGGCGCCGCAGGGTGATGTGCCAGGACTCGGCTTCCACGATGTGATATGAACCCAGCACCGAAATCTGTATCAGTTGATCGAACGGCGGCTCGAGCGTTTGCATCAGGCGCGAGAGGTATTGCGGCAGCGTGAGAATGCCCAGATGCTTGGTGGCGAGGTTCCGCGCGTCGATGATGATCAGATCGGTCTTCTCAAACGCCACGGTGAGGAACCGGTAGAGGTGCTTGGCCGTCAGGCCGTCGAGTTCCATGTAGCGGCTGGCGTCAAGAAGCCGGAAAAAGCCGCTGTTCATCGACTGGATGAGTTTATCGGTCCACGTCACCTGGCCGGTGCAACGCCCGGTTGTGCGGTCGAGCGTGAAGCTGGCTTCCTGGAAGACATTGAGCCATTTCACTTCCTCATGCCGGTCGGTACGGGTGAGGGCGCGGAACCGCAGCGGGATGAAGCGGTCCATCGCCACCTTGAGGCGCTGGTAGAACTTGCCGTGTACGCCGTTGATGTTCAGAATACGGGCAATCTCGCGGCCGGTGAAGGTGACTGTTTTCGAAAAGTTGCTTTGAAACGTCAGCATCCCGAGCGCTATAAAAATATCGAGATCCTGCTCGGTGGGCAGGCCGAGTTCGTTGTTGTTAGCGATCATGTAAAAACGTATTTTTTTGATCTTCGGGCCGACCGGAGATGACGGGGCAGCGGCGGAAAGGGGTCGACCCAGATACTGTGATGCCCGCACCGGGCGCAGCGGCATGCGCCGGGACTGCCAAGGACGGGTGCCGCCGTAGTGATCAACGGCGGACCTTGATGTGTCACCGGGGGCCCAGGCACCACGGCCTGGTCTGCTCGTTCCCGGTAGCGCCGCTGGCAACCTTGATGGGCTTTCCGGCCAGACTCGGTCTGCTGATAGCGCTGGTTCGCCGCGCGTCGCTGCTGCGTGCGAGAATCCACGCGGCAAGCCGGACCACAGTATCGCTGGCCGCGATCACAGCTACGGCAGACATGGAAAATGGCCCTGCACGCGGGATTGTTGCATTGCTTCTGACGGAGTGCTTGGTCAACGCGGGAAGAAGAGGGCCTCGCCAATCAGGGATTATGCCACCGGTACGCGGAAAACCCAAACTGATGACCGGACCGATGACTGGCGCCTTCGGCGCCGATGATGTCGTCGTCTCCGGCGCAATGATCAGAAAACTACGTTTTCAGATGATCGCCGACAGTTGCCCCCCGCGCTCTTCACGCGCTATCTCGAATTCCCGCTGCTGATGGTGGCCATGTGCACGCTCGGCGTCGCCGCCCGCTGGCGCGATGGCTCGCTCACCTGGACCGCCTCGACACCCGCCCTCGAATGCGCGCACACCGGCGCCCTGGCCGTGGGCGCGCTCACCTGCGCCGTGCTCGCCTCGCCCACGCCGGCGCTCGATGAATCGCGCAACTTCTACGGCACGCTCCGCGTCACCGCCGGACGGGACTCGACCGGCGCCTACCGGCAGCTCGCGCACGGCTCAACCTCGCACGGCCTTCAGTACACCGATGCCACGCTCCGCCGCGTCCCCACCGCCTACTACGGCCTGCGTTCCGCGCCCGGCCTCGTCCTCGATCAGATCCACGGCGGCCGCTTCGGGCTCATCGGTCTCGGTGCGGGAACCCTGGCGCACTACGGCCGCGCCGGCGACACGTACCGGTTCTACGAACTCAACCCGGACGTAACGCGCGCCGCCCGCCAGTGGTTCACGTTCCTCAGCGATTCGCAGGCGCAAGTGGAAATCGTCGAAGGCGACGCGCGTCAGCGCCTCACGGCAGAAGCTCCGCAGCAGTTCCGCGTGCTGATCGTCGACGCGTTCTCCAGCGACTCGATCCCCGTTCACCTGCTCAAGCTCGAAGCCGGCGAACTCTACCGCCGCCACCTCGCGCCCGGCGGCCTGCTGCTCCTCCATATTTCGAACCGCATGCTGCGCCTTGAACCGGTCGTGAACGCCATGGCCGATCACCTGGGCTTCGCCGCCCGCCGTCTTGACTCGCCCGGCGACAAGTCGCGCGCGGGCTACGATGCCAACTGGATGATCCTCGCGCGCGACGCCGCCACGCTCAGCCGCCTCGAACTCCCCGGCGCACACGCCACCACCGCCCGCCCGCTCGCGTGGACCGACGACTTTGCCAGTCTCTGGCGCGTCATCGACTGGTAGCGGTTCACTACCCCTGCTTCAGCGCCCCCGCCTGCTTCTGGATCTTCGCAATTGCTTCGGCAATCTGGTCCATATCGCTGCGCGAACCCAGCATGATGTTCTGCGTGAACCAAACGGCTTCACTGCATAACCGGTCATTCGCTGGGCAGGCGTTGCGTTCGGCCCACTCTTTCAGGGTCTGGGCCGGGAACAGCCGCTGGTAACCTTTGCTCGCCAGCGTGGCCGCGATGAACGGCTGTTTGTTCAACGGCGTGTAGCCGCTGGAAGCCGGAATGCCCTCGGCCGCCAGCGCCTTCAGGAAACGCGCGCGCGGAAGACCGGCAAACGCCGCCGCGTCGTAACGGAACATGTACAGATGCCAGGCGCTGCGCGTGCAGCCGGCAGTGAGCTTCGCCGAGCGGATGCCGGGGATCTGCGAGAGCACGCTGGTGAGATACTTCGCGTTCTCATCGCGCGTGCGCGCCTGGGCTTCCAGGCGCGTCATCTGCGCGGAGAGCAACGCGCCCTGAAATTCAGTGAGCCGGAGGTTGGCGCCGCCGAACGGAAACACATCGCCCGTCGGGCCCGCGGCGGCCGGCTTGAAAGGCCGCCCGTTGCCATGGAAGGCAAAGGCGCGCTCAAACAAGCCTTCATCATTCGTGATGATTGCCCCGCCCTCGCCCGAGTTCAGATTCTTCGATGCCTGAAAGCTGAAGCAACCTGCTTTGCCCCATGTGCCCACTTTGCGCCTGCGCCACTCACCGAGGTGCGCCTGACAGGCATCCTCCAGCACCGGCACGTGGCGCGGCTTGGCCGCTGCGAGAATGCCGTCCAGGTCGGCTGCCGAGCCCGCCATGTGCACCGGAATGATGAGCGAGGTGCGATCGGTGATCTTCGCGCCCACCTGCTTGGGGTCCATCATGAACGTCTCGATGTCAGAGTCGGCAAAAACCGGCAGCGCGTAGTTGAGCAGCACGATGTTCACCGTCGCCACGAACGTGTAGGGCGGAACAATCACTTCGTCGCCCGGTGCCACGCCCATGGCATTGATCGTGGTAAACAGCGCGCTGGTGCCGTTGGCGGTGGCCAGCGCATGCCTCGCGCCCGTGAGCGCGGCGTAGCTTTTTTCAAAACTCTCGACAGCGTGGCCGCTGCCTCGGCCCCAGTGGCCGCTGCGCAACACGCCGAGCAGCGCCTGCTCTTCGGTGGACTCCCATTGCGGCCAAGCCGACCACTTCGTCTTGCGCACGGGGTCGCCGCCCAGCAGCGCGGGGCGTCCGCCGGTAGCGGGCGGCGGCGTAACTGTGGCTGAGGAAGCAGCGGCCAGCGAAGCAGCGGCGGCAAAGGTGCGGCGTTTCATATCACGCCCATCCTATCCCGTTTAGAGCGCGATCACCACTTTGCCGAAGTGCGCGCCGGTCTCAAAGTAGCGCAATGCGTCAGCGGCGTCCTCGAAGGCGAACACACGATCGGTTACCGGGCGAATCGCGTGCAGCGCGATGGCGCGGTTCATCGCTTCAAACATCTCGCGCGAGCCGACGAAGATGCCCTGGATGCGCACGCCCTTCATCAACGCCGTGGTGAGGTTCGGCGCGTCACCCAGGGCGGCGTCAGCCCGGTTGCCGATCAGCGCCACATAGCCGCCCATGCGTACGGCTTTGAGGCTGCGGTTGAACGTGCCCTGCCCGCCGATTTCGATGACTTGATCTACCGGCCCAAGGCCACCCTTGCGCATCGCTTCGTCCCATTCGGGATTGGCCTTGTAGTTGATCACGTGCGCCGCGCCCAGTTCCTTCAGACGCGCCGCCTTCTCGTCGCTGGACGTCGTGGCAATCACTCGCGCGCCCGCGGCCCGCGCCAGTTGCAGCGCAAAAATCGAAACGCCGCCCGTGCCCTGCACCAGCACCGTATCGCCCGCCTTGAGGCCGCCCTGCATCAGCGCATTCCACGCGGTGACGGCAGCGCACGGAAGCGTAGCCGCTTCCGCATCGGAAAGATGCGCGGACGTGGGCGTGACGGCTTCTTCGCTCAACAGAATCTGCTCGGCCAGCACGCCCGGGGCAAACGCGCCTTGCGCCGAACGCGCGGCGCCATCGCTACAGCCGCCGGCGATCCAGGCGGGCATGAACAGGCCGCACACCCGGTCTCCCGGCTTCACACGCGTGACGCCGGCGCCCACGGCGGCGATCTCGCCGGCGGCGTCGGAGCAGATCGTCAGCGGTAGCGGAAGCTTCTTCGTGTAGAGACCCTTGATCACCAGCAGGTCGCGAAAATTCAGCGACACCGCACGCACGCGCACGGTCACTTGCCCGGGGCCGGGTTGCGGCTCCGCGGCGGCGGTGTTCAGCTTCAAGCTATCGATGGAAAACGTGTCGGTAATCTGCCAGGCGCGCATAACCCGTTATTGTATCGGCCGCAGCAGGCGCAGCACATCGGGCTTGCCGAGGTCGGCGCGCACTACCTCGCGCGCGGGCAGCGCCACGCGGCGCGACGGCGTCTCTCCGCGCAGCTTACGCACCAGCGACGCGACGGCTTCATAGCCGATCCGCACCCCGTCCTGCACCAGCATCACATCAATCAAGCCGGAGCCGAGCGCGGCCACATGCGCCTCGCTCGTATCGAACGTCACCAGCTTCACGGTACCTGACACGCCGCGGGTGGTGATGGCTTGAATCGCGCCGAGGCTCGCGGCTTCCGACGAACAGAAGATGCCGCCCACGTCAGGGTGTGCCGTGAGAATGTTCTCGGCCGCGGCCAGCGCACGGGCGCGGTCTGCCATGCAGTATTGCCGCGTCACGATGCGCAGGGCCGGAAATTCTCGCGTGATCGTCTCTTCGAAGTTGCGCTCGCGCTCGCCGGTGGACGTGCCGCCGGGCTTCTGCATCACCATCGCCACTGTGGGCCGTTGGACGAGCGCGGCGAGGCGACGTGCCGCAGTGGCGCCCGCGCCGGCATTGTCGGTGGCGACAAATGTGACGTACTTGGCGGTTTTCACCCCGGAGTCAAAAACCGTCACCGGAATGCCCGCAGCGATGGCGCGCTCCACGGGCGCGGTCAGCGCGCGTTCATCCGTCGCCGAAATCGCCAGCGCATCCACGCGCTGCGCAATGAGCGAGTCGACAATCTGGATCTGGCGGTTGTGGTCCGTTTCGTCGTTCGGGCCGTTCCACGTCACATCCACGCCGAATTCATGCGCGGCGTTGCGCACGCCGAGGTTGATGGAGACGAAGAACAGGTGAGACGTAGCTTTGGGAACTACGCCGATCACGCGGCGCCGGCTGCGCTGGCATCCGGCGGAGGAAACGGCGGCGGCGCTGCCCGCCCAGGCGCGACGCGTCATCATCACTTCTTCGCCGCCGCGCTGAAAGCATAGAGCGTGCCGCTGGTGCGCACGTACAACACGTTACCGAGCGCCGCCGGCGTGGCGTAGGTTTCCTCGCCCAGATCCGCCGTAGCGACGATCTCCCAATCCGCTGCGCCCGCTTTCAGCACACTCAGCTTGCCCGCCTGGCTCACGGTGTAGATGCGTCCGGCGGCGGCGATGGGCGAGGCATAGTAGTCGCCGAGCGCCGTGCCCAGGCGCGCTTGCTTGCCCACCGCGCCGGTGGCCGCGTCGAGGGCCGTCAGGATGCCGCCGCTTTGAACCAAGTACATCGTGCCGCGATACACGAGCGGCGTCGGCACATCGGGAATGCTGCGCTCGTAGCGCCATTGGATCGCCTGCCTGGTCAAGTCGCCATTGCCCGTGGGGCGGATCGCCGCCGCCGTGCTGCGCGCATCGAAGAAGTCGCGTACGCGTTTCCATTCGGTTTCGTCGAGCGAACCGTCGCCGGACGAATCCAGATGCTTGAACAACGCCTTGAGCAACTGCGCGGGCATCTCGGCCACCACCAGCCGGCCGTCGCCGTCCTTGTCGTACTCGGCGCGCGCTTGGGTGTAGGGTACGACGGTAAGCTTGTTCTCCGCGCCGCCTTTGGACGCGGTGTAGAGCGTGTCGCCCACGGCGACTGCACTTGATTTCGGCTGGCCCGGCAGCCCGTTCACCCACCACAACTTTTCACCGGTGGACGGCTGGTAGGCCACCAGATCGAACACGCCCGGCACTACCAATTGCGCCTCGCCGTTGCGCACAAACACGTTGGGCGACGCATAGACGCCGGTGGGCGCCGGCGAGCGTTCCTGCCTCCACAACGTCTTGCCCGTGCGCGCGTCCACAGCTTCAATGAAGCTGTCGCGTGTCTGGTCGCACACCACAAACACGCGGGAGCCGATCAGCACCGGCGACGCAGATACGCCCTGCAGGCTGACGAACGGGCCCATCGGCTTGCGCCACAACTCTCTGCCGTTCGACGCCGAGTAGGCCGCGAGGCCATAGTCGGCGAAGAAGACGTACACGTTCCGGCCATCGGTGACGGGCGTGGGCGCGGCAGGGTCATTCAGCTTGTGCCGCGCCTCTTTGCGCGTCCGGGCGATAGAGGCGCGCCAGAGTTCCTTGCCATTGCGCCGGTCGAGGGAAATAGTCAGCAACTCGTCGCCCGCGTGCGCGGTGAGAAACAGGCGATTCCCCGCAAACACCGGTGACGACTTGCCCAGCGGCAGCGCCGTCTTCCACAACACGTTTTTGCCAGGCGCGAACTCCACAGGCGGGTTCGCCTTTTCCTCCGCCACGCCGGTGGACGCTGGCCCGCGAAACTGATTCCACTCACCTGCGCGCAGCAGCACGGCCGCCGACAGGAAGAAACAAAGGTGAATCTGCACGACCTTGCAATGATATCTGAACCCTGCCAAGATCGAGCAATGCAGTTACGCATGGCCGTCGCCGCCGCCTTTACCGTTTTGGCGCTCACCGCGTTTCAGCAAACTCGCGAAGAACGATTCAAGCAGATGTCCCGCGACTGGGAGAAGAAGGGGCTCGCCGAACCATTCAAGGGGATGACGGCCAACGGCTCGGTTGAAGCGGGTCTGTAAACTCTCAAAAGCACCGGCGTATCCACCGATCCGATGCGCAAGGCCGCGTCAACGTTCCTCGCCGCTCTCACCGAAAAACAGCGCCGCCGCACGCAATTCTCCGTGAATGACGACGAGTGGCGCAAGTGGATGAACCAGCATTTCTACCAGCGCCAGGGTGTGGCAATCCGCGAGATGACGGACTCACAGCGCGACGCAGCGTACGGACTGCTGGCCGCTTCGATCAGCCCGCGCGGCTACAAACTGACGCGCGACATCATGCACCTCGACACGACGCTCGGCGAGCTGAACAACAACGATTTCGAACAATACGGCGAAGGCCGCTACCACCTGACGCTGATGGGCGAGCCGTCCGCGCGCAATCCGTGGGGCTGGCAGATCGACGGGCACCACCTCATCGTGAACTACTTCGTGCTGGGCGACCAGGTGGTGATGTCGCCCGTGTTCCTTGGCTCTGAACCTGTGATCGCGCGCGCGGGCAAGTATGCGGGCACGTCGATTCTGCAGACGGAGCAGGGCAAGGGGCTGAAGATGGTGCAGTCGCTCACCGAAGCCCAGCGTGCGAAGGCCGTGCTGAACGTCAGCAAGACCGGCAACAACAACGCGGGCGAGGCGTTCAAGGATAACTTAGTGCTCGACCATGTTGGACTCCGCGCGTCGGAGATGACCGCGCCGCAGAAGGAAGCGCTAGTGGATCTGCTCGGCGAGTACATCAGCAACATGGACGCGGGCCACGCCAAGGTGCGCCTCGCCGAAGTGCGCCGCCAGCTTGACCGCACCTACTTCGCCTGGATCGGCGGCACCGAGGCCGACAGTGTTTTCTACTACCGCATTCACAGTCCCGTGGTGCTGATTGAGTTCGACCATCAGCTGCCGGTCGGCATTCGGCATTTGTCGAAGAATCCGAAGGTGCCGGACCGCGAGCACGTGCACGTGGTGATGCGCACACCGAACGGGAATGACTACGGCAAGGACCTGCTGCGGCAGCACTACGCACGGGCGAAGCACTGAGAGTTCACAGCGGGATCACCATGGTGTTTTGACCGCTCACAGCAGCAGCCTTTTCGGCGATCTCGGCTGCAATCTGCGCTGCCTTGTCTTCCGGAATGTCAGCGCTCTCAAATGAATCGAAGATGCCCGGGTCTTCGTCGGAAAAGACAACCTCGCAGCCCTCAACTTCGATCCTGTGATCTCCCCGGCCAGCGATGCGCTTGGACGGAAACGAGGAAGGTCGCAGCTTCTGCTCGAATTGCTCGGTACGCAGGTTGAGCTATTCTCCTTCCGCCTGCTTGATTAGGAACTCCATGCGGATTGCTCCTACTACCCCAACCCCGGCACCCCGCCCAACGTCCGCGCCCGCAACACCGCGTTCACAATCGCCTGCTGCGTCGCCTCGGCCGCCGCGACGCCCAGCGCCATCGGGTCCGCCACCACACTGCCGCACGACAACGCAAAACACACGTCGCCATCCGAGCCCGTCCACACCGGGGAGATCGACTTCGCCACGCCGATCGAGGCCTGCATCGCGAGGCGATTCGCCTGCACCTTGCTCAGCCGCGCGTTGGTTGCCACCACCACCAGCGTGGTGTTCGACGCCGGCGCTTCCTTGAAATTGAATCCGGCGCCCGCCGCGCCGCCGCCGCGCTTCACCAGGTACGCCGAGTCCACAAACTCCATCGCTTGGTCCGCCCCGCGAGCGCCCGCCAGGATGTGGCCGCTTTCGGGGTCTCGCACGTCGCCCAGCGGATTCACCACCGCCAGCGCCGCCACGCGGACGCCCGCCATCGGTCCATCCAGCCACACCGTGGCCGAGCCCACGCCGCCCTTCATTGCGCGCGCCATGCCCAGAATCTTGCCCACCGTGGCACCAGTGCCAGCGCCCACGTTGCCCTGCTCCACCGGCTCGCTCGACGCCGCACGCGCCGCCTGCTCGCCCATTTCGCGCCCGGGCCGCACGCCGCGTTTCGCAAACTGCAGATCGTAGATGATCGCGGCCGGCACCAGTGGCACCACGCCCACGCTGACCTTGAAGCCGATGCCCTTCGCCTCCAAATGCCGCATCACGCCCGCTGCGGCTTCCAGGCCGTAAGCACTGCCGCCGGCGAGACAAACGCCGTGAATCCGCTCATTCGAGTGCAGCGGCAACAGCACGTCGAGTTGCGCGGAGCCCGTCGCCGTGCCGCGCACATCCACGCCCGCCACCGCGCCTTCGGGGCACAAAATCACCGTGCAACCCGTGCGCGCCTCCAAATCCGTGGTGTGCCCCACCAGAATGCCGTCAATGTCCGTCAAGCCTTTCATCGAGTACTGCCG
>Ga0194122_10004811_pt1 | contig 12888 bp, 13 predicted proteins | sample TA2MahCa10mmetaG_FD_155487 | JGI IMG/M metagenome (GOLD analysis project Ga0194122, IMG submission 155487) | Freshwater microbial communities from Lake Tanganyika, Tanzania - TA2015021 Mahale Deep Cast 10m | ecosystem: Environmental > Aquatic > Freshwater > Lake | place: Tanzania: Lake... | reverse complement strand
TCGGCCTTCGGACGAAACTCATAGTGATTCGGCATCCACATGTCCTGCGGATACCCCGGCACTTTCTTCTTCTCCGGATCGTCCTTCGGATACGGCTCGATGCCGCCAGTCGCATGGTGCGCGTGCTCGCCATGCGATACCGGCCCAACCATCGACACCATCTGGTTCATCATGTGATGCGGTAAATGGCAGTGCAGCATCCAATCGCCGACATACGTCGCCTCGAACTCAAACACCCGCGCCTGCGCAACGCCCACGAGCACCGTGTTCTGCGGATACCACATCGACTCCGGAATCCTTCCGCCCTCGGTGCCCGTCACGACGAACTGCACGCCGTGCATGTGGATCGGATGATGATCCATGCCGATATTGATCAGTCGGATGCGGGCTCGCTCGCCCTGCTTGACGATCAACGGCGTACAGTCCGGGCCGGCCTTGCCGTTGAATGTCAGCCAATTGAACTCCATCGCCAGCGAGTTCGGCACCGTGTTGTTTGGCAACAGCGCCCACTCCTGAATCACGAGCCCAAAATCGCGATGCACATGCGGCGTGTAGGGCTTGGCCGGATGAATGACGACAAACCCGAGCATGCCCATCATCTCTTGCATCGGAAAGTGCGAGTGATAGAAACAGGTGCCGTGCTGACGCAGCGTGAACTCGTGCACGAACGTGCCTCCCGGCGGTACCGGATCTTGCCCGAGGCCAACCGACCCGTCCATCTCCATCGGCACTTCAAAGCCATGCCAGTGCACGGCCGTGGGCTCGGGCAGTTTGTTGCGGAAGACGACGCGCACGCGGTCGCCTTCGTTGATCTCGATCGTCGGACCGGGCACGGAACCGTTATAGCCCCAGGCGTCCATAAAGCGGCCGGGCACGATCTCCTGCCGCACGACCTCGGCGATCAACTCAAACTCCTTCACGCCGTTGACCATCTTGAATGGCAGCTTTGGCGTGTCGGGTGCCTCGAACGAAACGGGCTTGGGCGCGGGTGGCTGCGCAAACATTGCCGCGCCTCCAGCCGCGAGTCGAGAGAAGAATCCTCTTCGATTACTCATTGGAACCTCACTTGAAATTGGATTTGGAAAACGGCCGCGAAATCGCGGCGGATCAGATCCGCAAGGGAGGTTTGGGACGTAAGTCCACACGCACGACAGCGCGCTCGGCGACAACAACGGAGACACCGGAATCGTCGTAGGGCGCAACAATCAGAGCCGGTGCCAGATCAACAACCATCGGCGTTTCCTGATCGGCCCCGCGCTCGCACGACGGTTTTGCGTCCTCGTGACAATGCGCCGGAGGCTTCACGCAATCGGTGGCTTCACACGCGGCCACGCACTGCGAGCTGATCACGACGATCATCGCCAGCGCGAGCAGTATGGCGCGGTGCAGCATCTTTCCCTATGATACCGCCGCGGTGACTATCTCCTGCGCTTGCGCCACGATCGCCTTCAGATGCTCGGCGCCGCGAAAACTCTCGGCGTAGATCTTGTAGATGTTCTCGGTACCAGACGGCCGCGCGGCAAACCAACCGTTCTCCGTCGCCACCTTCAATCCACCGATCGCCGCGCCATTCGACGGCGCGTGCGTCAAGATCGCCGTGATCTTCTCCCCCGCCAACTCCGCCGCCTGCATCGACGCCGCGTTCAACTTCGCCAGCTTCGCCTTCTGCTCCGGTGTTGTCGGTACGTCGATGCGCGTGTACACCGGCGCGCCATGCGTCTCTGTCAGCGTTTGATAATGCTCGCCCGGATCGCGTCCCGTCACCGCGCGGATCTCGGCCGCCAGCAAATCCAACAGCAGCCCGTCCTTATCGGTTGTCCACACGCGCCCATCTCGGCACAGGAAACTCGCGCCCGCGCTCTCCTCGCCGCCGAAACAGAACGAGCCGTCGAACAATCCGCCGGCGAACCATTTGAAACCCACCGGCACCTCGGCCAGGGTGCGGCCCAGCGCGCCAACCACGCGGTCGATGATCGAACTCGACACCAGCGTTTTGCCCACCGCCGCGGTCACGGGCCAACCGGGCCGATGTGTCAGCAGATACTGAATCGCCACGGCCAGATAGTGATTCGGATTCATCAACCCCACCGACGGCACAACAATGCCGTGCCGATCCGCGTCCGGATCGGTCGCGAATGCGAGATCGAACTTCGACTTCAACGCCACCAGAGATGCCATCGCGTGCGGACTCGAACAGTCCATGCGAATCTTTCCGTCATGATCCAGCGTCATGAACGAAAACGTCGGATCGACCGACGGGTTCACGTTTTCAATCGACAGCCCATACGCCGCCGCAATCGGAGCCCAATAATGCACCGACGCGCCGCCAAGCGGATCGACGCCGAGCCGCAGCGATGCGCCGCGAATCGCATCGCAATCGATCACCAGCTTCAAGTCGTCGACATACGGCGTGACGTAGTCGTGCTGGCGAACGTTCGCCGAGTCAATTGTCCGCTTGATCGCCGAACCCATCAGCTCATTCGCGCGATTCTGAATCCAACCCGTGACGTCGGACTCCGCTGGCCCGCCGTTGGGCGGATTGTATTTGAAGCCGCCATCGGCTGGCGGATTGTGCGACGGGCTGATGACAATGCCATCGGCCTGTTGCAATGGTTTGGCCGCGTTGTAGCGAATGATCGCGCGCGAGATCACCGGCGTCGGCGTCGGCCCGTCGCCGCTCTGCACAAACGTCTCAACACCGTTCGCCGCCAGCACTTCGAGCGCCGTACGTTGCGCCGCGTCCGATAGCGCGTGCGTGTCCTTGCCGATAAACAGCGGCCCGCCGATTCCGTTCGCCCCGCGGTAATCGCAAATCGCCTGCGTGATCGCGAGAATGTGAGTCTCGGTGAAGGTGGCGTCGCTCGAAGTTCCGCGATGCCCCGACGTCCCGAACGCAACGCGCTGCAGCGGATTCGCGGTCGTGGGCTTGTTGTTGTAGTAGGCATCGATCAGCGCCTTCACATCGATTAAACTGTCGGGCGGAGCGGGCTGGCCCGCGAGTGGATGGAGCATCGAGAATAGAATAACTGATGATGCAACGACGAACATTCGCGCTATCCGCCCTCGCGGCGTTCGCCCGCCCGCAAGCGCGCGTCACCGCCATCGACCTCGTCCCCGTCCGGGCCACCGCGCGTACCGTGTGGCTGCTTGTCCGCATCAGGACCGACGCCGGCGTCACAGGTTGGGGCGAAGCTTCCGACGCCTTCGGCTTTACCGCGACGACCAAAGATGACCAGGAAGTGCTCGCCAGGATTCTCCGCGAGCTCAGCCCGCTCCTCACCGGTAAATCGCCCCTCAACATCGAACCCTTCCGCCAAGCCGCGTGGCCAAAGGCCACAACGCTTGTCAACGCAACGGCCATTTCCGCCATCGAACAGGCGCTTTGGGACATCGCCGGTCAACTCCTCGACCTCCCTGTCCACGCCCTCTTCGGTGGCAAGACACGATCCAAACTTCCCGTTTACGCCAACATCAATCGCGCGACGAAACCGCGCACGCCCGCGGGCTTCGCCGCGTCCGCGAAAGCGGCCGTGCGCGACGGTTTTCAGTCGCTGAAGCTCGCGCCATGGGACGGCTTCCCCAAGCGCGACTCGCCGAAGAAGGCGATCGATGCCCACGTCGAACAGGGCATCGCTTGCCTGGCCGCGGTACGAGAAGCCGTCGGCCCGAAAATCGCGGTGATGACCGACTGCCATTCGTTCTTCGACATCCCGCTCGCCATCCGCGTCGCCAGACGTCTCGAACCCATCAACCTTGCTTGGTACGAAGAACCAGTTCCGCCCGAACGCACCCGCGAAACGCTTGAAATCCGCAAGGGCATCAAGCAACAAATGGCCGGCGGCGAAGTCCTGTTCGGCGTCAAAGGCTTCGAACCGCTCTGCCGCGAGCACGCCGTCCACATCATTATGCCCGACGTTAAGCACTGCGGCGGGCTGCTCGAAATGACCCACATCGCGGCCATGGCCGAAGCGCACGGGGTCAGTGTTGCGCCGCACAACCCCAGCGGGCCCATCGCAACCGCAGCCTCGATCCACGTCTGCGCTGGCATGAAGAACTTCCACATCCTTGAGATGCAGTGGGGCGAGGTCGACTGGCGCGGCCGCCTGCTCAAGCCCGAAGAGAAATTTGTGAACGGCGAAATCGCGGTTTCCGACGCCCCCGGTTTTGGCGTCACCGTCGACGAATCGCTTGCCGCGAAATATCTTGCATAGTTGCGATGATGAGTTTCGGCGCGAGTCTGCGCTCTGTATTAGTGGAGACACAAAATGGGACTACAAGAACGGCAAATGATCCGGACACTCACTGAAACCACGCTGCCGGAGCGTGAAAAAGAGATCGTCGAGATCTGCGGCTCTTCCGCCAAGTACGACGTTGCTTGGGACACGCTTTCAAGCGATGCCGCTGGCTTGAACTTCCTCGACAACGTTTCCTGCCACCGCCTCAATATGGCGCTGCGCACCATCGCCATGGACCCGCTCGGCAAGGACGCCCTGCGCGACGAATTGAAAGGCGTAAAGCTTGTCAACGTTGCGGCCCCCGCCGACAAGAAAATCGAATTTAAGGGTGGCGTTCTCGAAATGCACTGCGCCTATGCGCAGGGCCTCTCGGGCGCCTTCAGCGATGGCGAAATCTACCAGGTTTTGATGAAAGGACTATAAAACAATGAACAGACGAAATGTATTCTCCACTCTCACCGTCGGCTTTGCCGCCGCGGGCGCCGCTGCCGCGCAGGACGGCACCGGTAACGCAATGCGCGACATCCTGATGGCCAGCCAAAAGGAAAAGAAGGGCGTTACGCTATACGTCGCCGGACAGACCATCGCCATGGTCGTCACCTTGGTCGGCCTCGAGTTCGTCGAAGGCCGCAACCGCGAGATGTCGAAGATCGTCGTGAAGCTCACCTCGATCGACGCCGCCGGAATGGCGTAGACTCCACCCTTGACAAAGGGCGAATAAAAGGCGAACATTCATGGCATGTCCACGCAACTTGTGGGGATCGCCCGAATGGCTTCGGAGGGCGCCGTTCTCGAAGAGAAACGGCGCGTCGCCTATTTAGAGATCGAAGCGCGCAGTCTGATCGGAACGTGCGCGGGGCGCAGCCCGATGTTTGATTGGACCGTTAATCCCTACCGGGGTTGCGAGTTCGGTTGCCGCTACTGCTACGCGCGCTACACGCACGAGTTTATGGACCTTCCGGTCGAGGCGTTCGAGACGAAGATCTACGCCAAACGCTTCGACAAGGCGCTTTTTCGCCGCGAACTAGATCGCGTCAAACTCGGCGAGTCGATCGCCTTCGGTTCCGCGACCGACTGCTACCAACCCGCCGAGCGCCGCTTCAAAGTCACGCGCCAAATGCTCGAAGAAGTCGCGCGCTCCGCACGCGGCATTCGCGTTTTCTTGATCACGAAGTCCAACCTGATCGCCCGCGACGCCGCCCTGCTCGCCGCCATCAATCGCCAAAACGACGTGCGCGTGAACATGACGATCACGACGCTCGACACCGCTCTGGCCCGCAAACTGGAACCCTATGCCCCAAGACCCGACCTTCGGCTGGAAGCCGTAAAAGCATTGGCGGATGCGGGCATTGAAACCGGTATAGCGATCTCGCCAGTGATGCCGAGAATCACCGACAGCCTCGAAAACCTCGACGCGTTAGCCTCAGCCGCCTCACGCGCCGGCGCGAAATACCTCTGGGCGCAGCCGCTCTTCTTGAAAGAATGCGCGCAGAAAGTCTTCTTCCCGTGGCTCGCCCAAGAATTCCCTGCGCTTGAATCCAAGTACCGCGCCCAATTCCGCGACGCGGCCTATCTCAAAGGACCATACGTTGAATTCGTCAAGCACCGCGCCAACGCTGTCCGCGCCAAGTACGGCCTGGGCTCCCGAGGCAGCGAATATGTGCCGGCGCAGATGAGTCTATTTGCGTAACCGCCAGCGGTAGACTAAAAACGTGGCAGCAAACGACAAAGCATTGGCTCGCACCATCGAGCGTTTGCAGAACCCGAAACCCGGCGGCAAAGTGGAGGCAGCCTATCACTTCGGCGTCGATGTTACGCTGCTGATCGAGCAGTTAATGCTTTCGCCGGCCCAACGAGCCGATCGCATGCACAAACTGGCAATAGCCGCCGAGTCCGTGCGTGGCCGGGCCGCCAAGACTAGAGCATGAACTTCGAGCGTGCCATCCAGGAGCTTTGCGACGCCGGCAAATGGCACAATGTTCACGCTGACGACCGATCTCGGCATCATCGATCTGCTGGCGGAGGTCGCAGGCATCGGAAGCTATTCGGAAGTTCACGCGGTTTCCGTCGAGGTCGACGCCTTCGGCCGACGGTTGCGTGCGATGGATTTGCCTTCGCTGATTCGAGCGAAGAAAGCTGCGGGCAGGCCGAAAGACCTGCTGATTCTTCCAGAACTCGAGGGCCTTCTTGAGGCGTCCGAGGACGACTAGGGTCGCGCCGTTCGGGCCCGGTCTCGAAGCTCGGTGAATGCGAGTCGGCGGCCTTCCAGCGCGTAGGTACCCTACCCCACCAACCCCGTCACAGCCGCCTTCAACTGCCCCGGATCAAACGGCTTCTCCAAAAACGCCGTCCCTTCCTGCAGCGCCCCGCTCTGCACGCCCGGATCATCGGTGTAGCCACTAATGAACAGTATTCGCGTCGACGGATAGTGATACCGCACGCGATCCGCCAAATCGCGCCCCGTCATCCCATCCATCTGCATATCGGTCACAAGCAACGTCACTGCCTCGCCGCGTCGCTCCAACAGCGCCACAGCCTCTTCACCCGATCCCGCTTCGTCCACCGCAAACCCCATCCCCTCCAGCACGCGCCGCACCAGCCGTCGAATCCCCGGCTGATCATCCGTCACCAGTGCCGATCGCTTCGAAACAACAGCAGGCGCAGCCGCCGAAAGCGGCGCCCGAATCTCCAACGCCGCGGCATCCGTCACACGCCACTGCACCCCAGCCTGTAACAGCAAAGGCCCAATCAGCGCCGCGCCCCGTGCCGTCGCATCGCCCTCGCGCGCCGCCTTTGAAAGCGGTTCCAACGCCTGCCGCAACGCCTCCGCCGTCATCGAAAATCCCGTTAACACCAGGACCACGTTTGGCGGCTGTCGCAGAGCCTCAATTTTCAGGCCCCCGCCAGCCAAAGCGCCGGCCGCCGCAATCGCCGACTGCAACGCCGCCATATCGACCGCCACCGCATCGCTCACACCCGGCGCCACCGCAGTCAAAGGAAAGATCCCAATCGTCGATTTCCGCGGCTTGCCATACTCGGCCAACAACGCCGTCATCGCCTCGATCCGCTTGGTCGCATCGAGCAACATCGACACGTCCTCGCGAATCGGCGAATCGCCCGGCAACTGCGCCAGAATCTCCTTGCCATAGCCCGACGCAATCATCACCAGATTGTTGGCCTCATGGGTCACAACCTGCGCCAACCGCTGCGTCGCCAGCACCTGCGCACCGCTCGAAGAAACGTCGGAAGAAGCCGGCGCGGCAGCCATTCCGGCAACCAGCACCCCCATCCACTCCGTTTCGCCACGCTCCCAGCGCGGCAGCGGCGTGAAGTGCAGCGTGCCGGCCGCGACATCGGCCGAAGTCGCTTGATGCCTCTGCAGGCACTCCGCCACATTCAGTTGAAACAGCCCTTCCAGCGATCGCGAATCAATCTCGCTTGCCGGAATCTGAAACTGTTTCAGAAACGCGGAGTTGGCCGCCAACAGTTTCCCATCTTCTCCGACGGTCGCCAAGGCGACGGGCAGAAGGGTAACCATCTGTTCGTGGAATCTGCGTTCCGCGTCAAAAAGCGCCACAATCTTGGCGACTTCCTGAGACGACCAGCGGTGCGTGGCAGGTCTCTCCATTTGTGCTGTTGCCAGTTTCGCCCTCCGCCCGCCCCCGCGGCAATGAACCTGCGGGGGGAGTTTTCTCCGCGAAAAGTCCTGGTACCAAAGGAAGCTGCTACAGGTACGAATTCATAGGCGAGAATAGAAGGACATGATTCCAAAGGCTAGAAAGGCCGTGTTCCCGGCCGCGGGCTTAGGCACCCGTTTCCTCCCCGCCACGAAGGCGCAACCCAAAGAGATGCTTCCCCTGGTCGACAAGCCGCTAATTCAATACGGCGTGGAGGAAGCGATCCACTCCGGCCTGCAAGACATCATCATCGTGACCGGGCGCGGCAAGAGCGCCATCGAAGACCACTTCGACGTCAGCTTCGAAATGGAGCACCTGCTGGAAACCCGAGGCAAGAAAGATCTGCTCGCACTCGTCCGCGGAATTTCCGACATGATCGACGTCGCCTACGTACGCCAGAAGGAAGCGCTCGGCCTCGGTCACGCCGTGCTCCGCGCCAAGGAACTCGTCGGCAAGGAGCCCTTCTGTGTCGTCCTCTCCGACGACGTGATCGACGCCGAAATTCCCTGTCTCCGCCAGCTCATGGATGTTCACGATTTCTATGGCGCATCCGTCGTCGCGCTAATGGAAGTACCCAAGGAAAACATCTCGGCCTATGGTGTCGTCGACGCCGAACCCGTCGATCACATGGGCCAAAGCGGCCGGCTCTTCCGCATCCGCAATATGGTCGAAAAGCCCAAGGCCGAAGACGCGCCTTCCAACCTCGCCATCATCGGACGCTACGTTCTCACTCCCGAGATCTTCACTTCGATCGAAGCGGTCGAGCCCGGCAAAGGTGGCGAGATCCAACTCACCGACGGCCTCAAGCATCTGCTCCGCAGCCGCCCCGTTTACGGCTACAAGTTCGAAGGCAAGCGCTACGACGCCGGCGACAAGCTCGGCTTCCTGCAAGCCACCGTCGAATTTGCGCTGAAGCGCTACGACCTCGGCACGCAGTTCCGCGAGTATTTGAAGAGCCTGTCGTTATGATCCCGGTGACGCTCGACGTTCCCGTTCGCGCTGCGGAGGCGTCGCAGCTCGCCGATCTGATTTTTCAATTCGCGGAGAACCGCAAAGTCGACGCCGCGCTGCGGCGAATGCTCGAATCCCGCGCCTCGCAGACGCCGTTTGAAAGTATGCGCGTTCATTGGGGATCTTTCGCGCCCGATCCTGTCGCCAACTCAACCTACTATGTCGCCGTCGATGGCCGCGTGCCCGCACTGCTGCACATTGCGCTATCAAGCGCTCCAGCCAGCGGACTCTTCCACGGGCAGATTCTGGTCGGCCGCATGCGCACCCCGCGCGGACTCGAAGTTGTCGTCAACGCCATTCCTTTCGGCCCCAGCGACGAGGAGAAAATTCTTACCTACGCTACGCAGGTCGATCGCTCCCTGTTGCCCGGCCCGCAAGGCGTCGAGACGCTCTACATCGCCGCGCGTTCCGATGCCGACACCGCGTTCGCCCAGTTCCGCGCGGTCCAGCGCAAGTATGGACTCTCCGTCGCCGCCTACACCGGCGCGCCGCACGAAGGCGTTTACGGGGCGATCCGCCACGGCTGGCGCGAAGGCTTCGCACTCGAGGGCGACGGCGAAATCTGTTCGCGCTCCCGCTTCGATGCGTCGTCGATGACGTCCGAAGATCTCGACGACAAGATCGACATCGCCCGGCGCGTCAACGGACGCACTCACGATATCGACGTGGTCTTCGACCCGCCAGGCGTTTTCACCAAAGCCACGGAACTCAGCGAGCGCCTCCAGCGTCTTCGCGAAAACGGACGGCCCGTGCAAGTGGCCTTCGTCGAACTCGGCTGCGGGCCCGGCGTGCCCTATCCATCGAAGTGGGAAGACATGGCCGGCTGGCCCGAAGACATCGTGTCCAGCGTGCAGTGGAAGGCCGCGGGCAAGCCTCTGGTCGAACTGCGCTCGCGCGTCGAAGAACTGACAGCCGCCGCCCGCGCCCACGGCGCGTTGATTGGTGTCGTCGGTAACGCCGCCATGTCGGAAGAAGTGCTCGAAGCCATCGGCGCCGGCGCGAACCGCCGCCTGTGGTTTGAACTTGGCGACGGATTGCAATCGTCGCAAATCGTCGGCCTCGCCGCCTGGCTTCGCGGCTAGTTCACCGCCCCGTTTGGCCTTCTTCAGCGGCAGCGGAATCGGAATTTTCGGATCCACCTCGCCGTTCGTGCCATCGCCAAGAACCTCGCCCAGCCGTTCGAAATCGCCGGACTCCCCGTCGCCTTTCAACAATTCCGGCGTGCACCGTTCCTGGAATCGGCTCCTTCACCATCTCGTCCAGGAGCGGCAAGTCGTCCGCCAAGCACCCCTCGCGGTCGAACACCGAACGCCGTGCAGTTCCTCTTCGATCAGCTTTGGCTTCGCGCGTTCGCAGAATATCTTGATTTCCGCGATTGCCTCTTTCAGTCGCGACGAATTCCGGGGTGGCTATTTTTTCCCAACAGCATTTTCACGATACATGTTGCGATAAGCTCATATCGATGCAACGGCGAACGTTTGTTGCGGCGGCGCCGGCCGCGTTGATGGCGCAAGGGAGCAGCAAGTTGAAGTTCGGAATCGATCTGTTCAGCCTGCGCGGCCAAGGTTGGACCGCGTTCGAATTCTTGGACTACTGTGCCAAACACGGCGCCAAGGTTGTGCACTTCTCGGAGATCCGTTTTCTCGGCGGCCTCGAAAAGCCGCATCTCGAAAAGGTCCGCGATCACGCTCGGAAGCACGGCATCGAAGTCGAAATCGGAATGCTGTCGATCTGTCCGACCGCCGCGCGCTTCGACCCCAAACAAGGCACGGCCGAAGAGCAGCTTGCACGTATGATCGACGCCTCCGTCATCGTCGGCGCACCAATTGTCCGAGCCGTGCTCGGCGATTGGCGCGATCGCGCGTCCGATACGCCGCTCGACAAACACATTGAAAACACCGTGAAGACGCTGCGCGCCGTGCGGTCGCGCGTGCTCGACGCCGGCAAGAAGATCGCCATCGAAAACCACGGCGGGGACCTGCAAGGCCGCGAACTGAAGATGCTCATTGAATCCGCCGGCAAGGATTTCGTCGGTGCGTGCATCGACTCCGGCAATCCCACCTGGGCGATTGAAGATCCCCATGTAACTCTCGAAACACTCGCGCCATATGTGCTGACCTCCCATGTGCGCGACAGCGCCGTCTGGCGCACGCCCGAAGGCGCCGCCATGCAGTGGACCCGCATGGGCGAAGGCAACGTGAACATTTTGGACTGGGTCAAGAAGTTCAACGCGCTATGTCCGGGCAAAGCGATGTCCCTTGAGATCATCGTCACCGGCACCCGGCCCTTTCCCTACTACCAGCCCGAGTTCTGGAAGGCCTACCGCACAACACCCGCCTGGGAGTTCGCGCGCTTCGCCGCCATCGCCGAAAAAGGTAAGCCGCGCGACAGCCGGCCGGCGCCGCCGAAGGAACGCGCCGCCGCTCTGGAACGCGAGGACCTCGAATCGTCCATCGATTGGCTGCGCGCCAATCAGTTACTCTAGGTGCTATGAAGTTGGTCTTAGGTCTGTTCGCGGTTGCCGCCTTCGCGCAACCCATCGTCGTCGAAGTCCGCAAATTCACGTCCGCTGCCGATCTCGACGGCGCGCGCAAACGCATCGAAGCCGAACGCAAAGGCGGTGCCTGGACGCCCGATCTTCTGCTCGCGCATTCGTGGATGGGGCGCGGCGCGCAAGCCGCCAAGAAGTGGGCCGACGCCGAAAAGCTGTCGATCGAAACGCGCGAGCTTTGCCTGGAAGCGTTGAAGTCCCGTAAGCTCGATGACGAAAAGAGTCTGCCCCTTGCGCTCGGCGCGTCGATCGAAGTGATGGGCCACACTCTGGCCAATACCGGCCGGCTCGGCGAGGGCATTTCATTCCTCCAGACCGAACTCAAACGCTGGTACGCCACTTCGATTCGCACCCGGATTCAGAAGAACCTGCATTTGCTGAGCCTGGAAGGAAAGCCCGCGCCGAAGCTGGAAACAAAACTGTTCCTTACTGGGGTAAAAATGAAATCGCTCAGCGACTTCAAAGACCGCCCGGTTTTGCTCTTCATGTGGGCGCACTGGTGCTCGGACTGCAAAGCGCAGGGCCCGATCCTCGAAGCGCTCCGTAAGGAGTTCCCCAGGCTGGCGATCGTCGCGCCGACGCAGCGATTCGGTTACGTTGCCGAGGGCGTTGACGCCCCACCCGAAAAAGAAACGCCCTACATCGCGCAAGTTCAAAAGGAGCGCTTCCCGTGGATGAGCGAATACCCGATCCCGGTCAGTGAAGAAAACTACCGCCTCTACGGCGTCAGCAGCACGCCAACGCTTGTTTTGCTCGACACCAAGGGAATCGTGCGTATGTACCATCCCGGCCAAATGACCGCCGAGCAGCTTCGCCCCATATTAAGCAAGTGGGCGAAGTGACCCGCGATACCGCTCACCCAAACTCGTTTGTGCATTTCAGCTGCCGCAGGCCGAGCTGTTCCTCTCCAAAAACTTTCAACTTACGAACAGTACGGCCAAGCGCACGTGCTTTCTTGTGCGCCTCCGGAATTCATTTCCGCTTCTCAAGCCCTGCGAAATAGTCCTCCAACCGCTCGGAGCCATACGTCGGCGCAACACAATCCACCACCGAAACCGCCGCCGCGAAAGCCATCAGCTCGCCCATGCGCGGGTTGAAAATTCCCATCACTCTCGCATTGAATCGCGCCGCGCCAGCCGGCATCGAAACGAAAAACGGCTGTTTTCCTACTGCCTTTGCCGCAGCCTCGGGGATTGCTCTTCGAGTCATCACCGATGGCCCGCCGATCGATACCGACGCCGGCCCGTCTTCCAAATTTTCGACCACCGCGCGCGCGACATCGGAAGCCGCAATCGGATTCGTCCGTGCCGATCCATCGCCGATCAGCGGCACGAATCCTCTCCGCGCAAAGTCAACGAACGGTGCCAGTGCCGTGAACACGCCCGTTGGCCGGATCACCGTGTGCGGCAACTTC
>Ga0194122_10004808_pt1 | contig 12894 bp, 10 predicted proteins | sample TA2MahCa10mmetaG_FD_155487 | JGI IMG/M metagenome (GOLD analysis project Ga0194122, IMG submission 155487) | Freshwater microbial communities from Lake Tanganyika, Tanzania - TA2015021 Mahale Deep Cast 10m | ecosystem: Environmental > Aquatic > Freshwater > Lake | place: Tanzania: Lake... | reverse complement strand
GGATATTGATGATGAAGCCCATCCGAAGATTCGCAATGCAACGTCAAAATGGAAATGTGGGCTGGAAGGGTTCAACCAGGACGACCGGCCGCCGTACCCGAGGTCGAAGATCGTTTCGATGTTCACCGAGCAGGTTCCCAAGGGCGACCTCAGCCGTCCGAAATCGGCGGCCTACAAAGTCCCCATTTTCCGGACAGTGGAAGAGGCGCTGACGCTGGGCACCGGCAAACTTGGCGTCGACGGTGTGCTGCTGATCGGCGAGCACGGAAGCTACCCGATGAACGACAAGCAGCAGACACTGTACCCGCGCTTCGAGATGTTCCTGAAGATCACCGATGTGTTCCGGCAAAACCGGCGCGCGGTGCCCGTGTTCAACGATAAGCATCTGTCCTGGAGCTTCCGGCAGGCACGGCGCATGGTCGAGATTTCGCGCGAGCTGCGGTTTCCGATGCTGGCCGGTTCGTCGGTCCCGGTGGCGCGCCGGATTCCGGCCGTGGACACTCCGCACGATGCGAAGATGTCGCATGCGGTGGCGATCTCCTACTCCGGGCTCGATATCTACGGATTTCACGTGCTGGAAGCCTTGCAATGCATGATCGAGCGCCGGCGCGGAGGCGAGTCCGGCGTGCGCTCGGTACAGTGCTTCGAAGGCCAGGCGTGCTGGGATTTCATTGAAAACAACGCCTGGGTCCGAAGGCTGTTCGACGCCGCATTGCGGCGCAGCAACACGATCAAGCGCGGCGACCCAAAACGGCTAGTCCCATCGCCCGCGGTTTTTGCGCTTGAACATACAGACGGCCTTTTGAGCGCCGCCTTTCTCATGTCCGGATTGGTGGAGGACTTCACCGTGGCCCTTGCAATAGAGGGCTCGGCCGAACCGTTGACCACGCTCATGGATCTGCAGAACGGGCGGCCGCACCATCATTTCGGTTGTCTGGTGAAGAAAATAGAGGAATTGTTCGAGACCGGCCGGGCACCGTACCCGGTGGAACGGACACTTCTGACTAGCGGCGTGCTGGACTTCGCGCTGGAGTCCCGCGTACAAGAATATAAGCGGTTACCAACACCGGAGCTCGAAACTATAAAATACCGGGTACCGGCGGCCTCTCAATTTTGCATGACTGGCTGGGGACCGGACGGCAAGAGATTGGACTAGACTTTTATGAACATCGCGGTCGCGCTTTCGGGCGGCGGGCTCCGCGCCACGCTTTTCCACCTCGGAGTCATTTACCGGATGCACAAATCCGGAGACCTTCGAAACGTTCGCGCCATTTTTTCGGTGTCGGGCGGGTCGATTCTCGGTGCCCACCTGCGGCAGCACTGGGAACGCTATACGGGGGGCGAGGCCGAATTTCAGGCGGCCGCCCGCGAGGTACGCCAACTGTGCCGGCGGGATCTGCGGGGCCGCGTGGTGCGGCGGGCCGTGCTGTGCTGGCTGCTTCTGCTGCCCCAACTGCTGAAGCTCATTGGCAAACGGCGATGGGCGGAGAGGCTAAGCCCAGCCCAATTTCTGATTCAGGAGTATGACGAATTCCTGAACTCGGCGCCATTGCAGGCGTCCGGTGCCAACGCACCGTCTCTGCATATTCTGGCCACCAGTCTGAACACGGGAGAAGTGTGCGCCTTCGAGGATGACCGCTTCCGGCTGCGCAGGCGCATGCCGCTCACGGCGCCGACTGCAGGCACGCCGGCGGCGCTGGCCGTGGCGGCGTCGTCGGCCTATCCGGCGTTATTCACGCCGGTAAGGGTTGATTCGACGGTGATACCGGATATGACCGAGACGCACTTCCTGAGCGACGGCGGGCTTTTCGACAATCTGGGGATCGTCGAAATGCTCGCCTTTGAAAGGGCCTCGGGCCACGCCTTCGACCGTATTGTAGTTAGCGATGCCGGCGCCGCACTTGCGGCGGACCGGCAAACGGCTCTGTGGGGTATCTTCCGCCGTGCCATCCGCACCAGCGACATTCTGATGACCCGGATGGCCGACAACGCCCGGCTGGCGTTTGAGCACGATCCCCGCGTGACCGTTCTTTCGATCCATAGCCGTGTGCTCCACTCCGAAGTCTCGGACGAAACGCAGGCGACGATCAGAACGGTACGGACCGACCTAGATGTGTTCACCCCGTTGGAGCAGGCGATGATCGTGAACCACGGCATCGAAGTGGCCAGCCAGGAGCTGTACCGGTCCGAGCCGGTGAACTCGCCGGAAGTAATCGAAAACCGGCCGCTGCACGGCTCCCGAAAGCCGAGCCTGTTCGGCTTGATCAACGTGCGGGACTGGACCACCTGGGCAACCGCCGCGGTGCTGGCGTTGTGGTTCACTGCGTTCGCCTACGCGCTCGCCTACCGGGACCTCCGGCACGATTACCAGATTGCGAAACGTCATGAGTTCGAAAAGATCGGCGACATCGCCGCGGACCTGATCAACGTTCGCAGCGGTTCGGACACATGGCGGGCCGGCGTTGAGAATTTGCGGTTTACCGAGTTCTGGGAGCATCAGACGTTGACGGACGCCTCCATGGCGGCCCGCACCTATCCACTGCGGTGGCTGACATGGGTGCACAACGGCGTTGCCGCCGCGATTGGGTTTGAGCCGCCCTTCCCCGCCCTGAACAACGCCGCATTCGACAACGGCCGCTCCTGCCTGGCGTCCAAGGATGACAGCAACGTGCGCACGAATGCCGTTCTGGACTACGCCCACGCCGTCGGGCAGTATTGGCACGACGAGGACAAGGCTCACTTCAAAGAGGCCCGCGACCGGCACTATCTGCATATGACCCGGATTGTGGACCAGATTACGCATGCCGAGGCCGTGACTCCGGAGCTGGCCGATGAGTTCCTGCGGTATTACTACGGCCGGTTGCTACCGCTGGAAAGCCAGGCGACGGCTTCTGAAGAGGCGAGCGTCGAATCGGCCATGGTGGCCTTCGGGAACCTGCTGAACGAGTGGAGGACGTCTCGCAAACGGCCGCCGCTGCTCGAGGAGGCCCGGAACCAACTCGTCAACCGGATCCTGTTGGAGCACGCCACTGAGCCGCCGGTGATCGTGCTGTTCCCGGAGTACTGCCCAATCTATCCTGTTACGACCGTGCAACGAGATCCGCGGCCGCTTCAGGCCAGAGTGGAAACCGGAAATTGAAACCGGCGTCCAACAAGCGGCGCGGCACCACGCGGCGGCTCTTGAGGATCAACTCGCTTTCGGTGCGAAGGACAAACGCACCGGCCTCTATCATCCACTCCGTAGCCGGCAGGCCGAACGGCACGCCCCATTGGCGGCGAAGCTCCGCCATGAATTCGGAGTTCGGCAGAGGATTCGGAGAGGTGATGTTCACGGTGCCGGACGTATCCTCGTGCGTGAGGAGCCAATCAATGGCCGCGCAAAAATCGGCCTCATGAACCCACGACATGTACTGGCGCCCGTTGCCGGCACGGCCGCCCAGACCGAAGCGAACCAATCTCGATAGGACGCTGAATACGCCGCCCGGGTCCGGACTCATGATCATGGCGCTGCGCAACGCCACCTTCCGGGTGGCTGGAGTATCGGAGGCGAAAAACGCCCCCTCCCAGCGCTTGGCGACATCGATCGAAAACCGCCAGGTATCGGGAGCGCCCGGCTCGTCACCGCCCAGAGTTCCGCTCTCCTCGTCCATTCCCGTGCTGTACTCGTGACGATAGATGGTCGCGGTGGACGCGTTCAACCAAACGCGGGGTGGATGGCGGGCCGCGGCGATCGCGCGGCCAATCCACTCCGTCGTCTGGACGCGGGAGTCGATAATCTCCCGGCGGTTGGCGGGCGTATACCGGCAATCGACGCTGCGGCCCGCCAGGTTGATGACCACGTCCGCTCCGTCGATCGCGTCGTCGCGCCAGCCGGAGTTCCGCGAGAGCACGATGACTTCATGCCCCTCGAAGTGGCGCTGCAAAATCTGACCGGCCTGCCCGCTACCTCCTGGCAGAACGATGCGCATTACTCCCCCGGTACGTACACTCGCAGAATTTCGAGTTCCGGCAGGCCGTCGAGACGATAGACGCCGCATTGCGACGGAATCAGCCAGCAGTCGCCCTGGCGCGTGGACCACTGTCCGTGGCTGCTCGACAGCGTGCCTTCACCGCGGACCACGACAATGAGGTGGAACCGTTCGGCGTCGGAGTGCCATTCGCCCGGATCCAGAAGTTCGTAACGTTCGGTGGCGAAATACTTGCAAGAGGCAAGCAGTTCCCCGCCCGCAAAAACCAGGGGCGTGGCCGGGCCGGCGTAGGGCGCCAATTTCGCCACGGCCATGGCGCTCTCCACGTGGAGCTCCCGCGGCCGGTTGTAGTCCCAGATGCGGTAGGTGATATCGGAGTTTTGCTGGATCTCGCAAATCACCAGGCCCGCGCCCACGGCGTGGACCGTCGTCGCGGGAATGAAGTAGGTCTCGCCAGCCTTGGCCGGCCACCACGTCAAGGCCTCCTCCACGCGCCCTTCATAGATCGCCTGACGGAACTCCACCGGCTCCATGGATTGGTTGCAGCCGGCGGCCAGCGTCGCATCGGCCGAAGCGCGGAGCACGTACCACATCTCCGTTTTGCCGGGCGAAGACTCGTTGTCCTCGGCGTAAGCGTCGTCCGGATGGACCTGCACGGACAGCTTTTCTTCCGTGAAGAGAAACTTGAACAGGATGGGAAAGCGCCCGCCGAAAGCGGGCGGCACGGCGCTGCCCAGGAGCCTTGACCCCTCGCGCTCCATGAGCGCGCGCAGCGAAACGCCCTCGGAGGTTTGATTATCGTCCGAGGTATACCAAACTTCGCCGGTCTTCTCCGGCGCATCGGGGAACCACGGGCTCAACTTCCGTGTTCCCCAAACGCGCTCGACGAACTTAGGCGTCAGCCGGACCGGTTTCATCCCAGGCTTTCAATGTACTTATGGATGCGGTCCAGACCGCGCTCCAATTCGTGCATCGACGTGGCGTAGCTAATGCGGACATGCTTATCCGTTCCAAACGCTTCGCCCGGCACCACGGCTACATGCGCATCGGCCAGCAGCCGCTCACAGAATTGCATCGGAGTATGGATGCCTTTCTTGCCCAACGCTCCGCCGATATTCGGATAGACGTAGAAGGCGCCCTCCGGCACCTGCAGGGTAACGCCTGGGATTTGCCGCATCCGGTTCACAACGAAATCGCGGCGTTCGCGGAAGGCGGCCAGCATCTTCGAGACCGAATCCTGCGAACCGCGCAGCGCTTCGACGGAGGCCTTTTGCGCGATGGAGGTGGGATTCGACGTCGAGTGGCTTTGCAGCTTCATCATCGCGCTGGCGACCGGCGCGGGCGCGAGCGCGAAACCGATACGCCAACCGGTCATCGAATAGGTCTTCGACAACGATCCTGCGACGATAACGTTCTCCCTCGCACCGGGTTGCGCGGCGATGGAGAACGGTTCCGCGTCGTAGAGAAAGCGGCAGTAGCATTCGTCGGTCATCAGCCAAATGCCGCGCTCCGCCGTCAGTTTGTGAATCTTGATGAACTCTTCGTTCGGAAGCACCGCGCCGCTCGGATTCGACGGCGAGTTGATGAGCACCATCTTGGTCTTCGGCGTCAGCGCCTTTTCGATCATGTCTGCAGTGAGCTTGAAGCCGGTGTTCTCATCGGTCTCGACAAACACGCACTTGCCATAGGCGTAGTTGACTACGTCCTTATAGGTCACCCAATACGGAACGGGAATGATGACCTCATCGCCTGGATTGACCACGGCCTGCATCGCGTTGAAGCAGACGTGCTTGCCGCCGACGCTTACGACGGTCTCGGCCGGCGTATAGTTGGTGCCGTAGTCGGTCTTGTGGCGCTCGCAGATCGCCTGTTTCAGCTCCTGTGTACCGCCTGCCGGGGTGTACTTAGTGAAGTTGCCGTTGATGGCGTCGATGGCCGCCTGTTTCACGTTGTCTGGAGTAGGAAAGTCCGGCTCGCCGGCGCCGAAATCGACGACGTCGATCCCTTCACGGCGCATGCGGTCGGCATCGGCGGCCACTTTCATCGTGGAAGAAACGGTAATGGTCGCCATGCGGTCGGCGACGGCCAAGGAGGCGGCTTGGGCGGAAGAACTCATCTCTCTATTACACCTTAGTTGGATTCAGAAATCGCGCGGTTAGACGCGATTCGACAAATTTGGGAACCAGACCCGAAACGTTGCCGCCCAGCCGGGCGACTTCCTTCACCAGCCGGGAGCTGATGAACGAATTCTCTTCGGCGGCGAGCAAAAACATGGTTTCGATCTCCGGGCGCAGGCGGCGATTCATCAGCGCCATCTGCAGTTCGTACTCGTAATCGGAAATGGCGCGAATGCCGCGGACGATCGCGGTGGCTCCGCGGCGTGCGGCGAACTCCGCCAACAGACCGTGAAAGCTGGTCACCTCGACGTTGCCCATGCCGGCGGTCGCTTCCCGAAGCATTTCCACGCGCTCCTCCACGCTGAAAAGGGGCTGCTTCGCCTCGTTGTTCAACACCGATACAACCAAGGTTCCGGCCAACCGTCTGGCCCGGCGAATCAAATCGAGATGCCCGTTTGTGAGGGGATCGAAGGAACCGGGATACAGAGCGACAACGCTGTCAGTGCTGGGCGCCAATTCCCTATTCTACAATGCTCAGAATGCATCGCCGTCAGTTCCTCTTGAGCACTCTTGCGGCGGCCGCGCAACCGCCGCGGCCGGCAAACATCGTCCTTCTTTTCGCCGACGACCTGGGCTATGGCGAACTCGGCATGCAGGGGAATCGCGAAATCCCGACGCCGCACATCGACTCCATCGCCGCGAACGGAGTCCGCTTCACCAACGCCTACGTCACCGCGCCGTTCTGCTGCCCGTCGCGCGCGGGGCTGATGACCGGCCGGTACCAGACTCGCTTCGGCCACGAGATGAATGCCGTTGGCAAGACGAACCTGCTGCCGCACGTGGGCCTGCCGCATGCCGAGAAAACGATGGGCGATCACCTCCAGGCGGCCGGCTATCGAACCGGCATCGCCGGGAAGTGGCACCTGGGGGCGCACGCACCCTTCCATCCGCTGAAGCGAGGCTTTCACGAGTTCTACGGTTTCCTGCACGAAGGCCACTTTTTCTATCCGCCGCCCTACCGCGGAGCGGTAACACGGCTGCGGGTGAATGAACCGCCCTACGACGATGCGAACCCGGTGATGCGCGGTACAGAGCCGCTGGTGGAGCCGGAGTATCTAACCCACGCGATTGCCCGGGAGGCGGAGGCCTTTATCGATCGCAACGCCGCAGGCCCGTTCTTTCTTTACGTTCCTTTCAACGCCATTCACAGCCCGATGCAGGCGCCGGTGGATGAAGTGCGCAAACAGCAACACATTCACGACGAGCAGAGGCGCCTGTTCGCGGCGATGTTAACGGCTATGGACCAGGCCGTGGGCCGCATCCTCGCGCGCCTGAAAAAGCACGGCCTGGCGGACAACACGCTCGTTCTGTTTCTCAGCGACAACGGCGGGCCGACCGCGGAGTTGAGCTCTTCCAACGAACCGCTTCGCGGCGGCAAAGGGCAACTGTTCGAAGGCGGCATCCGCATCCCGTTCGCGGCCCAGTGGCCGGGCCGCCTGCCGGCCGGCAAGGTTGAGAACAATCCGGTCTCATCGCTGGATATCCTGCCGACGGCGCTCCGCGCGGCCGGCCGCACCGTGCCTTCGGATCTGGACGGCATCGACCTGGGATCTTCGCGCGCGGATCGAACGCTATTTTGGCGCTACGGACCGAACCTCGCGCTGCGCAAAGGCAAGTGGAAGATCGTCAAGCAACGCACCGATTCCTTCGCGCTGTTCGATCTCGACGCCGATCCGGGCGAAACGCGCGACTTAGCCGCTGCGTTACCCGCCAGATTGGCCGATCTGCGGAACGAGTTGGACAGACTCAACAACCAGATGCGCGCGCCGCTGTGGTGACGACTCAAACGCCCTTTCGAGAGAGAACCGGTAGCACCTTGTGCGCGACGAACCGCGCGGCGGCTTCGGCGTCGAACGGTTCTTGTTCCAACACGTGCGCCGAGACTTCGACGACAATCGGCCCGCGATATTTCGCCTTGTCGAGGAGTGCAGCGTACTCGTTGTAGTTGATGCTGCCCGCGCCGGGCAAGACGAACCGGTGCGTCGGCGCGGCGCCAGTGGAATCCTTGACATGGATCATCGCGATGAAGGGCAGCGCCTCCCGAAGCGATTGCTCCAGCGTCATGCCTTGCAGTTGAAAATGGCTGAAGTCGTAGTTCAGCTTCAGGAACGGCGACCCCACCTGGCGGCAGAGTTCCGCCGCATCGGCAGGCGTATGCAACGCCGAGCCGATGTGCGCCTTAATGGCTACGGGCACCTTGTAACGTTCCGCCAGTTTGGCCCAGGGCCGAAGCCGTTCCAGAAACGAGGCGCGAAGCCCCTCCCACTCCGGCGGCTTGCCGCCGACGATCGTTTCGACCACCGGACGGCCGATCTCCTTCGCCAAACGTAGCGACTGCTCTAAACGCTCAAGCTGCGGTTCCGCGGCACCCGTCAGCCGCAAGTCCTCCATGACGCTCAGCACCGGCAACTTGTGGCGTTTCGTCAGGGCGCGGACCTCTCCGGGATCGTGGGGACCCGCCACTAATTCCACGCCGCTATAGCCGAGCTCCGCACATAGGGCGAAGCTCCGCGCCATCGGCCAGCCGGGGAACCCTTTGAAGCTGTAACCAAACGGACGCCGGCGCGCCGCCAGCGACAACAGCAGCCCCCTTCGGGTTACGAAACTCGATGCAGCCATATTCGGTTGATTGCGACCTCCGCTTTCGTAGCCCGCGCTTCCAGAACACAGGCGCCTTTCGATAGTTTGACCGTTCCGACCGAGGAAACCGCGAACACGTTTGGGCCGGCTGAAGGCTTCACGCGGGCCTCGACGCTGGCTCCGCCAATTCGAAGCGAGAGGGAGGCGCCGCCCGCCTCGGGGGCCAATGCGTAGGCCACGCGAACCTCGTACGCCGCGCCGCGGAGGACTTCGAGCTTCCACTTCGCGGCGCCCAGTTTTTCGACTGAATCCCAATCGTAGCCGAGAAACGTGTAGGCGGCGCCTTCGGAAACCGTAGCCCAACTGGCCTGAATTTCGACGGGATTCTCATCGTCGCGGCCCACCTCAATCGGTACCGGCTCAAACACTTTACCCTTGGTCACATCGGCGAACCAGGCTTCCAACTCGTTCCGCAGACCGGCGGCGATGGCCGGCTCCTTGCTCGCGATGTCGACCTTTTCGCCGGGATCGTTGTCCAGATCGAACAGTTGGCCGCGCACCCATTTGTACCGCTGCCCGCCGATGCCGAGAGCGTTGGACTTGAGCGAGGGCGCAACGCGGTCCCAAATGTGGAAGACGCGCCGGTCCGGATCCGCCGGCGCGTCGCTCCGCAAGTGTTTCACAAAACTGACACCGTCGATTTTTCGATCTCGCGGCAGTTCGGCTCCGGTCAATTCGCACAGCGTGGGAAAGATGTCCACGTGCGCGGCAATGGCGTCGACAACCCGCGGCCCGAAACCTTTGCCGCGGACGAACAACGGGGAGCGCACGCCGCCCTCAAACGCCGACGCTTTGAAACCGCGCAGGCCGGCCGTGAAGTGTTTGGACACGCCGCCGTTATCGCTCATGTACAGCACGATGGTGTTCTCGTCGACGGCCTCCAGCAGACGTCCGATGGCGGCGTCCATGTGGCTCACCATGCCGTACATGTGCGCGTCGGAGTACGAGAGTCCCTTCTTCAGGTACTTCTCCGCGTAGGTGTCCGGCGCGTAGAGCGGCGTATGGGGCGCGTTGAAGGCGACATAGCAAAACGACGGCTGGCCGTGATTCGCCAGGAGGTATGAGCGCGCGGAATCGGCGATGACGTCGGAGATGTGACCGCGCGCCTCCACGGGCGCGCCGTTCCAATTCAACTGGTCCGGATGGGTGTAGCGCTCCAGGTGCCCTTGCGAAAAGTGCAACGCGTCATCGAACCCGCGCCGCAAAGGATGGTACTTGGCGTAGCGGCCAAGATGCCACTTCCCAAAAAGCGCAGTCCGGTAGCCGGCCTTCTTCAGCACCTCGGCGATGGTCACCTCGCCCGAGTGCATCGTGTCGCCGCCGAACCGTGTGTTGTAGACGCCGGTTCGCAGATAATGCCGGCCAGTCATGAGCGAGGCGCGAGTGGGCGCACAGACCGGCGAGACGTAAAAACGGCGGAAGCGCACGCTTTCGGCGCCCAACTTGTCGAGCGCCGGCGTTTCGATCACGGGATTGCCGTGAATACCGAGATCCCAGTAGCCCTGATCGTCGGTGGCGATCAACAGGATGTTGGGCTTCGGCCGGAGCTGCGCCAAAGCGCCCAGCGCAAAGGCGCGCCGCGTGATCATTTCATCGATTCTCGCAGCATCCTCATCCATTCGCCGATGAAGTAGGGATTGTCGTGCCAGGTGCGGCCGGAGACCATGTTGCCGTCGCGCACGCAACGGTCGTTGACGAAGGTGCCGCCGCTGAACTCGACGTCCAGCTTGCACTTGGGAACTGTGGCCATCCGGCGGCCGCGGATAACATCGGCGGCAGCCACGATTTCCACGCCATGGCAAACGACGGCTACGGGTTTGTTGGTCTCGAAGAAGTGCCGCGTGATGCGGAGCAGGTCCTGGTTGTAGCGAAGGTACTCCGGGGCGCGCCCGCCGCTGATGAACAGGCCGGCGTACTCTTCGGGATTCACATCGCGATAGGCGATCTCGGTGGCCCAATGATAGCTGGGCGATTCCTTCGTCAGGTCCCAGCCCGGAGGAATCTCGTGCATCACCAGATGATAGATGCGCTTCTCCGGCCCGGCGACCACGGCGTCCCACCCCTCTTCCATCACGCGCCAGATCGGATACACCGTGTCCAGCGCTTCGGAGGCATCGCCAATCGGTATTAAGATTTTCGGTTTCATTGTAGTTTCGCTTTGGCCAGCGCCTGCCGCAGCGCGGCGCTTGGAACTTCAAATTCTGTCATGCCCTTGCCACCCTTGTACTCCACATCCTTGTATCCGGCGGGATGAGTATAGAAGGCGTCAACGGTCATTTTACGCGCCCAGTCGAAGAACTCCACTCCGGGCCCCTTCGCCGCCCTCCGGTCGCAAATGGAATCGAGCAGCCTGGTCTGACCGTCCGAAGGCAGCTTAGCGAAGGAGCCGCCGGACTTCGCGTTCAGCCATGCCAAACCCGCGCGAAACGTGCGCGCCAGCCGCGCGTTGTTGGCGCAAAGGCGCTCAATGTACTCCGCGGCGCCGGCGGCGGAGGCGGAAGGCGAAACGTCGTCAGCGGGCAGGATTAGATCGCACAACACCTGCAGCGTCTCGAACTCATGCAGCGAAAAAAACACGGTCCGGGGATGCGGCGCAGCGGCCTGGCCGGCATGTTGGTGCGTTTGCGCGGCCAGCGGGGCTGCCGTGATCTGGACGAGCGTTCGACGGGTGAATTTAGACATTGCCCTTCCTCATCTCCTCGGCGAGATACTCGCTCATCCGCCACGCCAAGGCGATGATGCTGAGGGTGGGGTTCTTGTCCGGGTTCGAGACAAAGGGCGCGGCATCGGCCACGAACAGATTCTTCACCTCGTGGGCTTGCTGGTATTTGTTGAGCGCGGAGGTGCGAGGATCGCTGCCCATCCGGATGGTTCCCACTTCGTGGATCACTTCGCCGCCGGTGGTAATCTCACCGGTGGAAATCGTCTCCGGCCGGCCACCCAGGCTGGTGATGATTTCGGTGAAGGTCTTCTTCATATGGGCGGCCTGTTTCAACTCGTGGTCCGACCATTGGAAGTGGAATCGAAGGACCGGAATGCCGAACTCATCGACGAGGTCCGGGTCGATCTCACAATAACTGTTCGCGTTCGGAATCATCTCGCCGCGGCCCGTGAAGCCGATGCTCGTGCCGTAGTTTTCGCGGATCTGCCGTTTCAACGCCTTCCCGTAGGATTGGTACCGGCTTGCCGTTCCGTGAAAGGTCCCAACATGAGGCTGGCCAAATCCGCCTCCCATTTCGACGTGGTAGCCGCGGGGAAAATCCAACTTCTGGCCGAACAACCACCACGGGATGTACATGTGCATCCCGCGAATTCCGTCGGTGTCGTGACGCGGCAAGCCCTCAAGAGCGGGAATCTGTCCGCGAACCGAAAGGCCGACGGTATCGGTGAGGTTCCTGCCGACTACGCCGCTGCCGTTGGCGAGATTACCGGAGTTCAGCAGCAGCCGCGCGGACTCGCAGGCGCTGGCGGCCAGCACAACGACTCTCGCTCGCACGCGGCGCTCCTCGCGCGTGGTCTTGTCGATGTAGATCACCGAGTCGACGCGCCCATTCTTCGCTTCAAGCGCCCGCACCATGGCGTTCGTCCGGAGCTCCAACCGTCCAGTCTTCAGGGCCGGAAATATCTGCACCTGGCTGGAGGAGTAGGCCGAAGCGGTGAGGCAGCCACGGCCGCAGTGACCGCAGTAGTGACAAGCGGCGCGGCCGTTCCATGCTTTGGTGATCATCGCCTTGCGCGCCGGAATCACCGGAATTCCCAGCGTCTTGCACGACTTTTGAATCAGCACCTCATGCACGCGGGGCGCGGGCGGCTTCATGAAGATGCCGTCCGGCGCCGTGCGTAAGCCCTCCCGAGTGCCGTGAACGCCGATGAACGCCTCCGCCTTGCCGTAGTAAGGCGCGATGTCGTCGTAGGAGACAGGCCAGTCGTCACCAAGACCGTCGGTGGATCGCGGCTTGAAATCGTAATCCGAGAACCGTAGCGAGATGCGGCCAAAATGGTTGGTGCGTCCGCCGACGATTCGGGAACGGAACCATTGGAACTTGTTCTTCGGCGCCACCGTATACGGCTCGCCGGGAATGTCCCAATAGCCGTTCGGCGCCTCGAAG
>Ga0194122_10004800_pt1 | contig 12917 bp, 9 predicted proteins | sample TA2MahCa10mmetaG_FD_155487 | JGI IMG/M metagenome (GOLD analysis project Ga0194122, IMG submission 155487) | Freshwater microbial communities from Lake Tanganyika, Tanzania - TA2015021 Mahale Deep Cast 10m | ecosystem: Environmental > Aquatic > Freshwater > Lake | place: Tanzania: Lake... | reverse complement strand
CACCTAATCCTAGGATTTCCCCAAGATTAAACCCCTCTTGATTCCCTGCTGGGATACCAAAAGGCAAAAGGTTTCTAGCGCTCATCTCACCGATGGGAATGCGCTCCCTGGCGCCTTCATCATAAAGGCCGTCGTTATTAGCATCTCCGGCTGAAACTGGGTACGGACCTGCAATTTTTGATCTTGCTGAAGCAAACTTAATTAGTAATGAATTAATATCAGTCATCTTACAGTCCTTTGTGGGTTATCAAGACCCGTAAGTCTTGGAACAACAGCATATTCTCTACGCTGGTCTCTCATCTTTTCTTCCATTGCTAGCATTTGATTCAAAGAGAAGTCGTCTATCTGATCTCCGGCCTCGAGTCTACGACGAAGCATAGATCTAAGCAAAGGAGTTTGTTTTGAAGCAATTGGTGCTATAGAGTATATCTCGCCAAGGGCTTCTTCGATCTCCTTTGGAGAATGTCCGCCAACGATTGGATCCGTCTTCATCAGCTTGTGGATATTTAGAGCATTATCGATGCGAGTAATTTGATCTACAAAGTCTGGATCTGCCAGATTGTCAAGAGCTCCACGCTGTATATCCTCCCTGGTCTGTTCTGATCCGGGGACCAGCTTACCTACAGCTTCTTCTGGATTTATAGGCAATGCTGCTTTTTTTCTGATCCCTACAGCACTATTCAACAAACTAGTTCTTTCTAAATTATTAACATATGCATCGTGCTCGGCTTGTGCAAGTTTGGAATTTAACAGTGCCGTTTGATTATAGTTTTTAACTATATTGTCAAGAGAGTTTAACTCTTCAATACCTAAAGAAAAATATCCTACTCTATCTTCGGCAAGCTTCTCGCAATCCTTGCCGGTAACTCCAGTAGCCAAGCTAACTACGTCAATAATATCTTTACCGTGTTTTTCGATTGTCTCTCTCGCCCAGTGAGTTTTTCTGTAGGACGATACCCCTGCTACCTTTTCCTTAAAGTACTTGATGCTATTTGCAAGTCCTTCACAGGCCTCATTGTATCTGTTTCTCAGAATCTCGATAGATAGCTTTTCATTTTTGCTTAATACAGTCGCAGCCTTCTGCAACTCATTAAAAGATGTAAGCTTATTAGAGGCAGCCTTTGAGGACATCAAAAAACTATCATCGATAGGCTGAGAGTCAAAGAAATTTTGAGATTCGGATACGTATGCAAGTGGCACACTTTCAGCAACTTTATTTTTAGCGTCTACAGAATTAAGAATCTGCTCCAGAGCTTTTCCGCCATCAGCCAATAAGAAAGAGTTTCCTCTATCCTCAATTGAAGCTGATTTAAAATATGCCAGATGTGCTGCACCGTTGTATGCCTCTGCAGCCCTCATTATAAATTCTGGAGGATATTCATCGTTAGATGCAGCTTTAACCAAAGCATCTGTTGGAGTCATTCCACTGTTAACAAAAGACGCAGTCTTGTTAATTAGATTAACTAGGCGCTCTTTGTTTTCAGGAGTTATATGCTTTAATTCGGTCATTGTTCTTCTATTCTACCGATATTTTGGTTTTCTATAAAGCGAGGTGGATTATCAGAGTGTAATTTGTCTATATCTGAATTTGTGTAATTTCCAGATCGTAATGGATCTGCAGGCATGGATCCTTGATTCATTATTCCAAAGGTAAATGATTTTAACATAACGCTAACAATTTGGGAAGTAAAGGCATCGTCCTCCTTGACTCCCCCAAAAATAGCTTCAATTTTCTTGCGTTCGTTAATGTTATCTTTGGCTAATCCTATGAGCTCAGTGGCATTTCTAGTATTTGGAACAATTCCATTTGCAGCCTGTATACCTTTTGATAGTACTAAATTGTCAAAAAGAGTTTCAAATAATTTCTGCATTTGGTGCTGAGAGCATTTTTCTATTGATTTAATCATTTCTTTGCCACCAAATATAGCAACTCTTTTCCAAAAAGCTTCAGTGCTAAATGGGGCAGAACGCATTACAGGCTCTATGACCCAGCGATTTAGATAGCCATAATTGGTAAGGCTATCTAACACGTCAAAAAAACACATGATATAGTATTTAATTACTGTTTCGTTATGTCCTACAATATCTGCAATTTCTTTATACGAGTAGGACGCTAATATTCTGGTATCTACGTCCAATCTGTACGAAGGACCATTTTCATACAGCGTCAAGGCATCGGCAATATCCGGGTTGGCATCTTTATAAACTTCTACTATATCAACTGGGTCTTGCCTGATCGTCTTCAGTAATTGATACAGCTCTTTTACATACTTATCATCGTCTTTACGAGGTTCTCGCCACTCATCTAAAAGTTTTATAACGTAATTATACCTCCAGTCGGGACTTTTCAGTCTACGAGGTGCTGGAGATTTGTCAGATAAAGATACTTTGGCTTTGCGCATTACACTAACTGATTAAGATCGGTTTCAACTGCAGAACCTGAGTCTGCTTCGATCTTGCGTTCCTTAAGCTTAAGGATTAGTTCCCCAAGATTAAGGAAAGTATTTCTAACAGACTCTTCCATGCTTGGCAAATCTTCCTGGCTAAAGCGCTCAGAGAACTTATCTCCATGGAATAGCATAAGGAAATATATTCTTCCTAAACGATCAAGGGCTGTTTGCAGATCTGCCATGTATTGATCGAGCGGAGTGTCTATGTCAGCACGATTTATAAGTTCGGAGATATTAGCAACGTCAAATACGTTTTGCTCCCCGGATTGTGCTGCCTGCATTATTCTGTCTACAGACTGTTGGTTAAGACCTTGTTGGCCTTGACCCATTCCAGTAATGCTATCCATGATTCTTTGATTAAGTACATCTCCAGGCTGACCAGAAGTAGCAGAGACGGTGTCGGCTTGTGGGTACTGCTCTGCAACACCCAACGTGGGATTTATGCCCATGGGTGCCGAAGGTACATTTGGAGTCGCAACCATGCCTGGATCAAAGAATGGTTGCGCCTTTTTCTCGAAATACAGCACTACATCTTCAAGAGCAGCTGCAGACTTAAGTGCTGATTTGGCTTCTAAAATGCTCATTCCAAATCCAGCCACTAAGCCAACATACGCATCTCTCTTCGAGGCTTCCTTGAATACTGTTTTTCCATTTATTAAAACTCGGAATCCGATTCTATCCTTGGACACCTTGACCTGATCATTCAAACCTTTAATTCTGGCATCAATATCCCTAGCTCCGCCAAGTTCAATTTTGCTGCGATACCTGTTATCAGAAAAAGTATGTACTTTTGCCGTCTTGGGCACGTACAAAGTTCTGTCAAACATCTTCATGCGTCTGTACGAAGGAGACACAACAATTTTATCACAGCACGGTAACCCAAACACTGAATACGTAGTCACATCTCCGCTAACCACAGCATTCTCCAAAGTGCATGGTCCAGCAGCCTGGCTGCCGTCAGCTTCTACGAAAACATTGAAATTTCCTTTTTTGTTTAGATCGTAGTTTTTGCTTGGAGCTTCCGTCTTTGCTGAATCAACAGACTTTAGCTTATCTACAAATGCCTTGAAATCTGATCCTGGCATGGAGGCACCCAAAGAGAAAACCTTCGATGATTCAACCCTGTCGGACTTGCCCTCACCTACTGCAATAATGACACTTTCCACACAGTTTGAAGAGGTGTAGGAGCAACCAGATACTGCAGAAGGAATTACGGCCATCTTGTCGACACTTCCACCAGGCATTAAAACGCTATACAATCCTGCACAATTACAAGCATTCAGAGCCATGGGCCCTTCAATTTTGTAAGAAATTCTTCCCAAGTTTTTACGATTGTCTCGTAGAACTACGCCTTCTTCAATGAGTTCTTGTTTTTCTGAATCAGTTATGCTGTTCAAAACATCCTGAGGGCCGTGTACATCTATAACTTCAACTTCTGGAACTTTGTTGTTGTCTAATACAATGGTTTCAGACTGTTTACATCCCTTTAGACATTCATAAAGTTCAGAGCCGTAGGCTTCTATGGCCACCTTATGAAGTTCTGGATTGTGCATCAAGGTCTTGGTATATATTTCAGCAAACTTACAATTAGCGGTTTTGAGAAATTTTTTAAAGTCAATGTTAAACTGACTGGACAAATTCTGCATTCTATCCATGCTAAACTTAGTATTTTGGGTAGGATTGTATATCTTAGATAAATCCATGCCAGACTGCATGCCTGCCATGATCTCACCTTTGTTTAACTCGGATGGAACCCCCAGCTCTTCCGGTCTTGCATTTAGAATAGTATCGACCCAGTTTTCCTTATTTGGAACAAACTGGTCCTGATTCTGATTATATAGCAACTCAGCACCTTTGAGCTCGCCGTTCTTGTAGAAGATCGGTACAAAAAGCTCTCTACCGCTTATGTCAAACTTAAAAAGACCAACGGCTTGAGTGCCATCCTCGTTCTTGTTAACTACCTCAAAACCAAGCATGTAGTCAAGCAGATTAGGAATCTTGTCACGAATATAAGCAAAAGCCAACTGAAAGAAGTTTTGCTCAAACGTTACGTCATCTGCAAGCTTAATGATGTTCTTTCTGGCCATAGTTATCTCTTAAGGGAATTTACCTGGCGGGGTTTCCCCCGCCAGGTAAGTAGGATTAAAGTCAAACAAAGTGAGCGATTGCGACAACAACAGTAATGGCGTCATTTGGGCCTACATTGCTAAGCTCTACAGAAATGATGCCAGGGAATGTGTTCAAGTTCGCATCGGTTGTACTCAAGGAAACCGCTTTTGCTTTTCCTGAAGTTGCGCTATTTGCAACTGCAGTTTGCGAAGCGGCAACAATAGGCGTGCCAGCAACCGTAGCAGAGATTGTTTCGTTGCCATCTGCGCCATCCTCAGTCATAACAAACATGCCCACTACACGACCTGGCATGGTTGCAGCTGCTGCTTGTTCAGTAGCGCCTTTTTCAAAACGGAAGTGATATAGGGTCACTCCATTGTTGCCATAACGAATATTGCCAGCTGCAAGATCTCGAGCAATTGCCTGCTTCTCTAGAATTCCAAAGGAGTCGCTCGCACGCAGTTCTACAACTTCAGTAGCGCCAGATTCAAGTTCTTTACCGTTGGGGCCGACATAAGCGAAGAAACGCTTAGCGCCAGAGATGTTGCGATAGACGTGAGACGCCATTGCAAAGCTACGATAGCTTTCTAAATCAGTCAAAAGATTACTATTAGCCATGTTTTAATTCCTTTTTGTAAATTGAAAGGGCCTTATTTAGACTAGTCCCAATCTACTACTAGTGTTGTTCGTAAGTATCAGAATGTGATCACATTCCAGCCCTTAGTGGGGGGCAATAAAATTTTTCCGTATAAAATCACTTACATCTTGGGTACGAGTGGTGTTGTATGTTTCGTCTGAGCCCCTAAATGGCTCCTTGAACTTGCCCTCTGGGGTAAGTTCACCCGTCAAGCCCTTCCTATTAAAATCACCTAAACCCATTCTATCGAGGAATCGCGCAGAAGCGCCGCTAATATTTGAAAGTCCTCTGGTCAACGGAATGGATACACTAGGATCTTCGGTATAGTAACGAAGGCCGCCAGCGCCTAAAGCTCCGACTCCCCCTCCCAGAATACTGCCCATAAGTGCTGAGCGAAGATGGCCCCTCATACTCTTGTCTTTTCCAAAAAGAGCGTTTGCCAGAAGGGCCACAGGAACTCCTGCCAAGGCGCCTCCGGCTGCGCCGTATCCAACCGCAGGAGCATATTCTTGTCCTTTCTCTAAAGCCTTCGATAAGAAGGACGAGTCAGCTTGTTTCTGAAGCCTGAGTTCGCTTAAAAGTAAAGGGCGATATTCTTCCGAGAGTTCCGATAGTTTTAAAAAAGTTTTTTTCATAGTTTAAGTTCCATATATTATGATTATAGCAAAAAATATCAGTAGGTGCCTTTTGGACCCTTTGAGATTTCTCCAGTAGCCAAAGCTGGAATCCAGGATGTGCCGTGTATCTGGGAGGTAGATCCTCGCTGTATATTATCCAAAAAGGTCTTTTTAAGATTAAATCCTCCAAGTTGAACCATCCAATCTCTATCTCCGAGCAATGACATCATAGCTCTAGTCATGGTTGGTTTAAATGGAGGAGGATTTTTATGAACGATCACATCTGAGAATCCATTTTCTTTTAGCTCTTTGGCTACAGTGGGAGTTATACGAGTTCCAATAGAATAGTGCAAAATTGGTTTTTCTAGATAATGATTTAGATATTTAGAAGGACTTCCAGTTTGAAAGCCTTGTCTTGGTTTATATCTTGAAGCTAGGTAGTCATAACTCACTATGTCTTCTGGATATGCTCCCTCTACCACATCGGACTCAGTCAGTTCTACTTGATTAATCAAACCTCTTGCAACTACTTCGACATTTCTACGATGAACCGGCAGTCCATTCTCCTGTAAAGCAGATTTAAATTGTTTTACAAAGTGTCTGCGAGCCTCTCCAATTCCTTTAAGCTCAGCAATATCCTTTGGATTAATTATACCGTCGGATAAGGCATCTCCAGCTTCTAACGTTTGACCTTGTCTAACGGATACTGATTGCTCTACTGGAACATAGTATTTTTCATTATTTACATAAACATAGTTTCCGCCTTGAGGAGCAGATTCTACTTTCCCAACAATGCCGTCCGCTTTAGTTACCGGAGCTCCATCTGTAAAAGTTTTTGGAACTTCTATGAGTTGATTTAAATAGTTAAAGCCAGTTACAGTTCTTTTTGTTTTGCCTTTTGATACTCCCCCTGAGTGCTTGGAATTCAACATGCCCTGGCTTATAGGTTCTGCAATTGCCTGAGCAGCAGTAATCCCTACATTCATACCTATTTCTGCAAGCTTACCGTGTTCTCTTATTCCGGCAGCCAGTCTGGGCAGTCCGCCAATTCCACTTACGGCTGCGATAGGAGAGTAGATCATAATGTTCTTCTTGCCAGATACGTTCAAGGCCTTTAGTACGGCAGCATCCACATACGTACCTTTCTTAAACTGCCCCTCATCTCTAGCAAGCACTCCACCTATATTGTCTGGATCGTTTACTTCTACTATAAATCCTTGGCCGTCTTCAATGTCCTCATCCGTAACAACAAGCCTATGTGCAGAGGCAGTAAGACGTTTAGCAAAATACCCAGCATCGCCTACAGCCAATTTAGTATCAATAGCTCCTGCTCTAGCGCCATATGATCCTGCCCAGTACTCCACGGGATCCATACCCTCTGAATATGAATTCAGCACAGGAATCGGAACGGGGCGACCTTTATTATCACTATAGAGAAGATCGCTGCCAATCATAGAAGCCAGCTGATCTTTATTTCCACGTGCTCCGGCATATACATGCATAGCAAATGGATTATCGTTTTGTAGTAACTCCTGATACACCTTATCTGCCAAAGTTTTTTGATACTTTAAAGCTACATCCACTATAGCTTCATTTCTTTGGGCAGGATCCTTTACAGACCTAACAATCTGACGTACTTCCTGTCTTAGTACATTTGTTATATCGCGTTTAACCTTTGGTGGCTTAAGGCTTTCAAGACTAAAACTAGATAAAGACGATTGTCTTGCACTCTTCAAGCCAATTAAAGTAAGTTGTTGAACCATCTCCCTGTACTTATCGGGAGTCAATTTAGAGGCCATTTCCGTTAGAAATTTCCTCATAGAGAGCTTGTCCCAGATTCTTCCATAGTCTCTGCTGTCTTCTGGAAGAGCAGAATTTATCAGCAGTTGTCCCACGGTTGTTACTGTCGGTTCCATGTCAGCACCTCAGAACCGCACTGAGTTGAAGTGACGGCATAGTGAGAATAAGGCTTGCCTTGTATAAATCTAACTGATCCAGCCTTGACTGCAAAAGGCGAATGCGGCAAAGCTCTTTGACCTCCAGGTTTAAATCCCCCACTCCAATCAACCAGCTTGTTTGCTAGTGTGTCGTATCCAGGTATTTTTGACAAAAGACCTAGTAAGAAACTAAGCCCGCCTCCAACACCTTTTCCAAATCCTCCCAGCCCGCTAAAAATATCTTGAATTTTAGAATTAAGATATGTTGTGGCCCCTCTTGATTTAGCAGCACGAGCTAAGGGGGAATTCATATCTATGCTTGACATTAACTTATCTCCAAATTGCTTTGAAGATTGGTCAGAATTTGTAAGCCAATCTCTTCCCGCACCGTAAAGAGCTTGAGCAGAATCTATCGGATTACGTAATCCATAGGCCGCCACGTTACTCCATCCGCCAAGCGCTTTCGCAATGCCTGAGGAGCCTTGAAAGTCTTTGTATAGATCTGATATATTTGCGGTACCTTGCTGCATTCCTCTTACAAATTCAGGATCATTTGCAGCGCGCAGCACCCTTTGTCCTGCTGAAGAGATTCCCTGCATATATTCAGGTGTAAATCCCTTTTCTTGCATAGTCATATTGTATTCATCAGATCCTGGGGCCAAATGTCCGTAGGTCTGTATATCTCTGCTGACCAGCTGTCCGTATTGTTCTGGACTTTCCGCTTTATAAGCAGAATTATATAAATTGCCCCTAAAAGGATTTGGGGTATAGGCCATCTTAACCAAGAGTTGTCTAACAGGGTCAATCATTGACTTAATTCACCTCTTCAAGTTTTGGATTGTCTATATCCATTCCGGTGATTAACTTCACTTCTTGTTTAAAATTATCTAACCCCGCATGAGTAAATTTGTATGTCCCTGCTGGAGTTAAGATTACTGCAAATATAACCTGATCTTTATCGTCGTATATTAGTATGGAAGATAAATTCTTCTCATACCTAGGTGGTACTAAAATATTAGACTTTTGAAGTCTAGCTCTCATCTAAGTAACTCTGTAATAGTTTTTATGTAATTATTAAAATCTTCATCATCTACAGAAGCTTGTGCAATCATTCCCGGAGGAGGAGCTGAAGGCAGTCCCATCATTGCTGGATCTGCTCCGCCGTTCATCCCAGAAGGTGCGCCTATCATCGCAGGGTCCATAGGAGGAGGAGATCCTGCTGGGGGTAATCCTCCTCCGCCTAAAATCTGCATCATAGCTATTTGTGCATCCATCAACTGTTGCAACATATCTTTGATAGATGCAATTTCTTGTTCGATTGGAGCAGCTGGAGCAGCAGGCGCTCCGCCCATCATTGCAGGATCCATAGGTGGTGCTCCACCCATCATTGCAGGATCCATAGGTGGCGCTCCACCCATCATTGCAGGATCCATAGGTGGTGCTCCACCCATCATTGCAGGATCCATAGGTGGCGCTCCACCCATCATTGCAGGATCCATAGGTGGTGCTCCACCCATCATTGCAGGATCCATAGGTGGTGCTCCGCCCATCATTGCAGGATCCATAGGTGGTGCTCCGCCCATCATTGCAGGATCCATAGGTGGCGGCCCCATAGGGGATTGTCCCGGCGGAGGAACTGGGTTACCGCCAGGAGCTGGAATAACAGCTTGCTTTGATCTGCCGCCGATAAAGAAATCTAGATAGTTGTTTGGCATGTTTCATCCATTTTACACAATTAGCAATTTTCAAGACTTATAATTGTTATACCTATAAGTTTAAATTTATTTAATTCAGTAAGCTGTTAGGATCTACAGTAGATGGAGGCCCGCCCGTGGGATATTTACGTGGAAGAAATGGAGATGCCTGCACACCAGACAAACATATTTGTGTATGCGTAGTGCAATGTATATTTGCGTAGCCGAGATTTACTCCACTAAGTTTAAGTGGAGCGCGTTGGACGTTAAATGCTGCATTTATACTTCCTGACAAACCTACTCTGCAGGAGCAAACGCAAGATTTTCCATCTATCGTAAACTTGCAAGAAAGTTTAGCATAATTTATGGTGACTGTTTTCTCAAGATTGACGGCGCCGACATTTAACCCCCCTATAATTAGAGCTGGATCGTATGTCCTATACAGCAAGAAAAGACTTGGGGGGATTAAAGAAACACCGCTGCATCCATAGATAGTTTCGCAATCGTTAGCCCCGGATAGCTTAAATACAGAATTAACGAATGACTGCAAACCTACTAATAGAGACAAACTTGCTGCATTAGTAGATACTTTGGCATTAACAAGTTTAGTAGAAATTGTTACTTTTAAGGTAGCTGATACTAAATTTAGTCGGGGTCTCACAACTCCTTCTAAAAGTTTTGTATTACTGTCTATATTTAAAGTAGAGGCAAATACTTTAAACTTACAAGGACTTACATTTATAAATATAACATTGCTTTGATTTAATTTTATATTAAATTCAGCAAGTACTGGAGCATGGTGATCCTCTGGTTGAGTAGGGGTAGCCATTCTTTGACCCCTATGTGAAACAGTCATATCAAACAATCCTACCCAGCTTTGAGGACGTCCTGAGGCTTCGATTAACTTATTAGTCTCTACGGACAAAAGACTATAATCAGACAATAACGGCAATTGATAAACTTCAATGGGATCTTGACCTGGGGCTGTATTTTTATAGGGGTGATTACTAGGAAGACTTGCTTGCAGATTAAACTTGTGGGCAAGATAACCCTCTACGATACTTATCTGTGGTTCAGTTAGGGACCCCTCAAATGCAAGTATTTCTGCATATATGTCATTATGATCTACATAGCTATAAGTAGTACTTGATCCAGAATTAAATCCCACAACAGGGCGGGACATGTTGTACCTGGTTGGATGAGATCCAGAGGAAATCAAATTGCTCTGAAAAGTACTCTCTATATCTATTTCAGCACCATTTATTCTTATACCGTTATAAGTGGGGGATCCATAATAGGCACACGCTATATTGTTACCAGTTACGGGAGAAACTGAAATAGCAGTCTTTTTCAATTGGTCATAGTACAGAACGGGCCTGCCTTGATGAAATCCAAAACCTGAAACTTTATTGGCACTCGATGATATGTAAGTCTTTCCAAATGCCAAGTTATAGTTATTATAGGAGGCAGCTACGGTCTTGTTGTATACAATAAAATAAGTAAAGGCACTTAGTCCTAAGGACATAGTAGGAGTAACTAAGTCGTCTTCCTGATTTACATCCTCATCGAACTGTGCGCCTTTGTAAGAGCCATTGAATGCAACTGACATAGGTCTTTTTTGAGCCGCAGGATTTCCTGTAGAAGCAAGAGCACTAGTACTATTGCTACCGCCAGAAGCCCAGCTTGTCACTTGGCTGCTAATAGTTGGTAGAGATGTACTCTTATACCAAACCAATGGCAATGATACGGTGCTCGATGCGCCTGGCTCCCAATTTACAATCTGAGCTATTCTTCCCGCTACATAGGCCCCATTACCAGAAGAAAGCAGCGTTTCCGTTCTGGCCGTTCCTCCAAATCTTCCTCTTAAATATGAGGGATATGTAACTGAATTATTTGTGGCAATTAATATAGAAGTATTGTTTTCTGAAACGCTGGATGCAGACACTACAGCGCCAGAGCCAGTATTTTGCAAACTAAGCTGAGTATTATCTATAGAGCGCAAAATATAGTCTGCTGCCGTAGAGTTATTTGAAATATCTTCTGGTTGCAGCAGAATTTTTTGTCCCAGGAAACGAGAATCGAGATTCATTCCAAATAAAGAAGCAGAATTTATTTCACACGATACACCAGAGTATGGCGTAACTGACAACACATATTGAGTATCAAGTCCAGTTGCTGTTCCAGATGGCCAAGTGTCCACGCAGGAGAAGGTTTCTCCAAAGTGAACAGGTTTATCTATTGAGAATACCCTAGTATCTCCAGTGGCTATAAACTTTCTAATATTATTTTTTGTTCCATTAAAATATCTATCCAAAGCTACCACTACAGCCCAGGAGTCGAATACGCCAGCAATACCTGCCACATAGGACATTCCTATCAAAGAGCTGTCACTAAACTTAGCTTTATTTGTATAGTCAAACATCGACACATCTGGTAAAGAGAAGTATTTTCTCAAAATACTGGTGTCTATACTGTAATTAACAGAGGAGTGTGCTGCAGCGGAGTCTTGGTATCCCCAATTGACCATTCTTCCAAGTGATGTCAGTGCATATATGTTAGATCTATATGTGCCTATTTGTGCGATAACAGAGTCCTGCAGTTCGTCGGGAATTGTACGCAATGCTATTGTATGCGGCGGAGTTGGATGGTTATCTGGGCAAATGGCGGGTATAAGGCCTCCTCCAACTACTTCTATAGCGTTGGTGTCTCCATCAACTATTACTGTATATCCAGAACCAAACATGTGGTCTCCGGTACTGTGCTCCCATTGTTTGAATCTGCCGGCGGCAACACTCTTAGCTTTCTTTGTACCGCCTCTGAGATATGCATTAGGAATCTCTATAGCATTTGTCGTTCTAGACTGACCTTCTCTATATGCTGTTTGGCAATTGATAGCATAATATGGAGTGCCTTGTGGAGTTCTTGCACTCGTTGGACGATTAAAATAAAAACTATGCGTTGGAGGTAATATCTGATTGCACAGATATCCAGAAGTATGAGTCATATACCCTTCTATCAACTCTGAATCAAGTGTGCTATTAGCTCCTTCAGTAAGGTCTTCGTGCCCATCCCTATTTATAAACATTAATCCTTTAGAAGGTGTATTACTGGTAGGTACGAGGCAGTTAAATCCACTTGATGCAGATATTAATGCTGTAAATCTTCCACCTGCCGCAACTTGTCCAACTGTACTTAAATTGTCAGACGTATAATTAAAGCCGGGTATATCAGTTTGGCCATTGGAGTTTTGACCAAATGCTACGGCGCTGCCGACAAGCGCTGTAAACAATCCTCCCCCAGGCGCAGATACCACATAGGTCTCAAATAAGTTTCCCGCTACATGATTTTGTCCACAGCTTATGCTGGAAAACTTCATTTCGTTAAACGGCTCTGGTATTAGTGTATCTGACCCACTCACAGATCCGTCATATCTTCCATAAGACACAAGCTTGCGGTCCAAGCTACGAATGCCC
>Ga0194122_10004795_pt1 | contig 12925 bp, 9 predicted proteins | sample TA2MahCa10mmetaG_FD_155487 | JGI IMG/M metagenome (GOLD analysis project Ga0194122, IMG submission 155487) | Freshwater microbial communities from Lake Tanganyika, Tanzania - TA2015021 Mahale Deep Cast 10m | ecosystem: Environmental > Aquatic > Freshwater > Lake | place: Tanzania: Lake... | reverse complement strand
TCGAAACTGGAGTAGTTCATCATCGGGTGATAAAACCGGGGCAGACCGTTCAAAGCGAACATTCCGAAGACGGCAACAAACGCGCTCAAGAGGACCGTCAACTCAAACATGATCGGCACCGCGAATTCGAAAGCGAAAAACGGCTTGCCAGAGATGACCAGCGGGTAGGCCACCGCGCCGGTCCACCACTGCAGGAGGATCGCAATTGTGAGCCCAAGTGCGCCGCCGCAGATAACCAAGTAGCCAAGAATCGATGGTTTCGCGCCCATCGCGTCGTCGATTCCATGAATCGGGAACGGCGTATAAGCTTCCATCTTCGTGTATCCGGCTTTGCGAGCCGCCTTAACGGCGTCCATCAGCCGATCCGGCGAGCTGAAATCGCCCACCATTCCGTGAATTTTGGTTTTCTCCGCCATTAGTGCGCAGCTCCCACGGGTTGTTTGCCCTGCGACGCCGCCACGGCGTCGTCCAGGTAGTGCTTTTCATGTTCGTTCGCCGCCATCATGCCTTTGACCTCGCTGATGGCGATGATCGGCAGGAAGCGGGTGAAAAACACAAATAGTGTCAGGAACAGTCCAAAGGTCCCAATAAAGGTGCAGATGTCAACGAAAGTCGGCCGGAAGTAGCCCCAGGAGCTCGGCAGGTAATCGCGATGCAAGCTGGTAGCGATAATCACGAAACGCTCAAACCACATACCGATGTTGACGATGATCGAAATCACGAACATGAACGGAAGATTTGTCCGGAGCTTCTTAAACCAGAAGAACTGCGGCGCCAGAACGTTGCACGACACCATCGACCAGTAGGCCCACCAATACGGTCCGGTGGCGCGGCTCACGAAAAAGACGTACGACTCGTAGGGATTGCCGCTATACCAGGCAGTGAAGAATTCGGTGGCATACGCATACCCGACGATCGTACCGGTCGCGAGAATGACCTTATTCATGTTCTCCAGGTGCGTCATGGTCACCAGGTGTTCGACCTTGTAGATCCAGCGCGCGATGACCATCAGCGTCACGACCATTGCGAAACCGGAGAAGATCGCGCCGGCGACAAAATAGGGAGGGAAGATCGTGGTATGCCAGCCGGGCAGAATTGACGTGGCGAAGTCGAACGAAACGATCGTGTGGACCGATAGAACCAGCGGCGTGGATAGGCCAGCTAGGATCATGTAGGCCTTCTCGTAGTTCTTCCAGTGCGTGGCCGACCCTCGCCAACCGAGCGAGGCGATTCCGAAGGCCATCTGCCTGGCTTTGGTCTTTGCCCGATCGCGGAACGTGGCCAGATCCGGCACCAGCCCGACGTACCAAAACAGGGCCGAAACAGTTCCATACGTGGAGACCGCGAAGACGTCCCACAACAGCGGACTGCGGAAGTTCTGCCACATGTCGAGGAATTCGTTCGGAATCGGGAACAGCCAGTAGGCGCGCCAGGGGCGGCCAACGTGGATGCCGGGGTAGATGGCCGCGCAAGCCACGGCGAACAGAGTCATCGCTTCGGCGAAGCGGTTAATCGAGGTGCGCCATTTTTGGCGGAACAGGAACAAAATGGCCGAAATAAGGGTGCCAGCGTGACCGATACCGATCCAAAACACGAAGTTCGTAATATCCCAGCCCCAGCCAACCGGCTGGTTGTTGCCCCAGACGCCGACGCCGGTGACGATGAGATAAGCGATCATTAGGCCCATCATGCCGGTGATGGAACCCGTGATGGCCAAAGCGATGTACCAGTTCCTGTGCGTCTTGACTTCGGAAATAATGCTGACGGCTTCGGTAACGTCGTGGTAAGACGGAGTCCCGTCCACCAAAGGGGCCGAAAGCGCGTTTTTCAACTCTTGATCGTGAGAAAGCTGAGCCATTACGCTAACTCCGGATTCGGGTTACGAAGTTTCGCCAGGTAGGTGGTGCGGGGCCTGACGTTCAATTCGTGCAGCAGCGAGTAGTTGCGATGGTCCTTCTTCAGCTGGGCCACCCGCGAAGCCGGATCGTTGATGTCGCCGAATTGGATGGCATCGGCCGGGCATGTCTGCTGGCAGGCCGAAAGCACTTCGCCTACCTTATAAGGACCCGCCTCACCCTTCGCCCGGCCTTCGGCCTTCGCCTTGATCTTCGCTTCCTGGATTCGCTGCACACAGTAGTTGCACTTTTCCATCACGCCGCGCATACGCACGCTGACGTCGGGATTGTGCACCATCTTTTGGATCTCTTCCATGTCCTTATGCCAGTTCAAGTAGTTGAAACGGCGGACCTTATACGGGCAATTGTTCGCGCAGTACCGGGTGCCGACGCAGCGGTTGTACGCCATGTCGTTCAGACCCTCGGGACTGTGGACGGTCGCCGCGACCGGGCATACCGACTCGCACGGCGCGTTTTCGCACTGCTGGCACGCCATGGGCTGATACACCGCTTGCGGATCTTCCTCGGATCCTGTGAAGTACCGGTCCAGGCGAATCCAGTGCATTTCGCGGCCCTTGGCCACCTGATCCTTACCGACGACCGGAATATTATTTTCGCTCTGGCAGGCGAGCAGGCAGGCGTTGCAGCCGATGCAGGCGTTCAGGTCGATCGCCATGCCCCACTGGCTGCCCTTTGAATAGTCGTGCGAATCGAATAGCTGGAAGAGTTCGACGTGTTCTTCGTCGTGTTTGGCGAAGTGCGGTTCTTCGGCGTACTTCTGGACCGAGGCTTCCTGCACGATCGGCCGGCCGGCTTGATCGTGATGTTCTTGGGTCGTCACCATATAGTTGGTGCCAGCCGCTTTGCGGACCGTGGCCGTAGCCGCGATACCCTGGGTCGTCGATCCCCGCACGGCGTATGCGTTGTACCCGATTCCCTTTCCGACACGCCCCACGATGTTCCGGCCGTAGCCGAGCGTGAGTGTGACCGCGCCGTCGGCGTGGCCGGGCAGAACAACTACCGGCGCTTCGATCGAGCGTCCGTCGATTTCAACAGTGATCCGCTGCGAGTAGGTACCGACGTTGTCTTGGATTGTATCGACGCCCATCGCTTTCGCAGTCTTCGGGCTCATCAGCGCGGCGTTATCCCAAACCACCTTGGTAACCGGATCGGGCGCCTCGTGCAACCAGGCGTTGTTCGCGAAGCGGCCATCGAAAACGCTGGCGCTCGGGAAAAAAGTGACTTCGATTTCGCCCTTCGACTTGGAGGCGCTATTCACCGCCGCTTCGACTTTGGCTTTCTCGGCGTTCGGCTTCAGAATCGGCGCGGTCACTCCAGCGATGACACCGTCATGGAGCGCCTTCTTCCAGGCCGCATCTGTCAGCTTCCACTGCGCCTTTACAATCTCATATCCACGCTGCCACTTGCCGGTAAGCACATACCCGATCAGTTCGATCGCGGATTTTGTGCTGAACAAGGGTTCGATCAGGGGTTGTACGATCGAGACCGTACCGTCTGGATGCGCCACATCGCCCCAGGCTTCCAGGTAACTGGATTCCGGCAACGAACAGTGACAGGCCGCAGCCGTCTCGTTCACCTCCGGGCCGGCGTAGACCGAATTGGCGACATTCTTGAGTGCTGCGCCGAACCCGAAGTCGGCCGGCGCGTCATAAACCGGATTGCCGCCCAGAATCAGCAGCGACTTGACCGATCCCGCGTTCATTTCCTTGACGAGTTCGGCAAGTCCGTTGCGGCGCTCTTCCTTCGTGTAGACAACCGTCTCACCGGAATTACCAAGTGTATTATTGATGAGCGCGACAACCGCGTGGACGGCGGCCGGCTGCCGCGGCCCGGCCAGCACAATCGCCTTGCCTTTGTTTTCCGTCAGGTCTTTGGCCAGACCCTTGATGAACTTGTCCTGCTGGCCGAGAATCTTCAAGCCGGTCAGCGCGCCAAGCTCGCGAGCCAGGTCGAAAACAAAATTGGCCACGTCGCTCGGCTTCACCCGCAGCCGGTGATCGGCGGCGATGCCCGTGAGCGTGAAATTCGTCTCAACTGAGTACAGACGGTTCATGCCCGGTTCGGCGTGTTCGGCCGTTCCGTGGGACCCTCCGCTCCCTTCCTTATGGGTCGGCTTGCGGCGGGCCGAGAAGTCCTTCACCCAGCCGAGGGAGCCGTTATCGATATGGAGGAAGTCGGAATCGAGGGCGACGACGACGTTCGCCTTCTTGAAATCGTAGTGCGGGCGAAGCGATTCGTTGAACGCGATTTGGGATCCTTCGAGAATTGTCTCGTCGGAAACCGGTTCATACTCCACCCATTTAGCCTTGGGACCCTTCGCCAAAAGCTGGGCCTTCAGCCCGGCCAACGTCGGGGAGTTCACATACCCGCTCAGGATTCGGAAGCCTTCGCCGTCGCCCAGCGAGGCCGGGGCGTCTTTCAAAACGTCCCAATTGGCCTTCTTGCCTTTCTCAAGAACTTCGGTCGCCCGGTCCGGATCGTAAATGTTCAAAACCGAGGCCTGCGCAATCGAGGTCGCCGCGCCGCGCGAGGCCGGATGGCTCGCGTTGCCTTCGATCTTGATCGGCCTGCCTTCAAAAGACTCCACCAGCAAACCGTACGCCCGGCCGGCCAAAGGCATGGCCGTCGCGAAGTGGAGCGAATTACCGTGCACCATTCCTTCGAACGACTTGGCGTGCGGCAGTATCTTTTCCACAGGCCGCCGGCAGGAGGTTAGCCCGGCCAGGCCCATCGACGCTGCCATGAGCTGAATGAAGTTGCGCCGGGACTTTCCGTCCAAAATGTCGGTGGCGCCTTCGGGGAATTCCTGGGCGACCCACTGCTGAAACTTGGAGGTATTGGAGAGCTCTTGCAGGCTCCGCCAAAACTTCGGTCCGGTTTGGTTTCCTATTCCTTGAATCTGGATCATCGATGGCACCCCGAGCAGTTGACGGGAGGATTAATTTTTTTCTTCGCGATGATCTCGCGGCCGATTTCGGCCGGATCCCGCTCCGGCTTCCAGTCGAGCTTGGTCACGAGTTCGGCGGGCCGCAGGTTGGGCGCCGGGTTCCGATGGCACTCCAGGCACCACGCCATGGTCAGCGTCTTTACCTGCTTCACTTCCACCATCTGATCGATCCGGCCATGGCAAGTCACGCAGCTTACGCCGGCGCTGACATGGGCGCTATGGTTAAAGTAGGCGTAATCGGGCAGGCGGTGGATCTTCACCCACGGTACCGGCTGATCCGCTTCGTAGCTTTGCCGCAACGGCTCCAGCACAACCGACTGCGCTTTTACCTTACTGTGGCAGTTCATGCAGGTCTGCGTGGCGGGTACTGCGGCGTAGGAACTTTTCTCCACAGTGTTGTGGCAATACAAGCAGTCCATGCCGAGGTTGCCCGCGTGCAGCTTGTGGCTGTATGGAATCGGCTGTGTCGGCTGGTAGCCGGGCTCAATCCTATCTGGATGATGCAGCAGCAGCATCCCCCCGGCGGTGGCGCCGGCCCCGATAGCGATCACCGCGCCGGCGACTCGCACCATCAGGTCTAGTTTCTTGGGAAATATCAGTGCCATTACCTAAACCTACAGCTCCTCTCCACGCACGCATCTTGTGATCTCGCGCGGCTGGCCTGTTTGGCGTTTCATGTTAGCTTGAAGTTGGAAGTGGACCAAGTTTGGCCTGCTATGCCCTTGGCAGGTTTCTCTTAACAGGTCTACCACAACTGGAAGAATTCCGCAATTGAGAGAATTTTTCCGGTATGGCAAGAATCCCGGTTACATACATGAAGTTTCGCGTACCCGAAGCTCGAAATCCCGGTTACCTGGGTAAACGTTTCGGCGACCTGAAGGTCCGCCTTAAGCTGATCGTCCTGCATAACCTCTTCTTTCTAGTCCTTTCTGGTTCGGTGTACTATACGGTGTTTCCGCTACTGGAGCAGCGCGTTTCAGGAGCCCGGGCGCGAGAGATTAGCCTGATCGCACAGGCTTTTCTGGCTGACGCTCCCCTGCCCCGGTTGCCGGGGCTCGAGATCTACTCGTACGAAGAAGGCGCGGCGGAGGACCTGGGACTCTCGCGCGAAATTCGTGTCTGGTTGGACACGCACCCCGGCCAAATCCTGGGCGACCCCATGCACGACGAATTCCTGTACCGAAAGAATGCCACGTCAGTCGTCTACCGGAAAATCCGCCTTCCTCACGAGTACTACCGGCAGGCGTTGCAGGTGGCTCGCTGGACGCTTTTCACTGTTCTGGGTGTGATCTATGCCTTGGCGGTACTCCTTCTCGAGCTGGTCATTATGCCTCTCTATGTCTATCGGCCATTGCGCGCCATGCTTGCCGCAGATTATTCCGTAATGACCCGGGATACTCCTAGGGAGATCATTCAAGAAGAGTTCTTGTCAGACGACGAGATCGGCCAGATTATGCGGTCGCGGAACACGACGGTCCAGGAACTCCGGAAGCGCGAAGAGGAGCTGGAATCGGCGCTAAAACGTTTAGAAACCGCGAAGAGAACGATGGTGGATCAGGACCGGCTGGCAAGCCTGGGAATGCTCAGCGCCGGAGTCGCGCATGAGTTGAATACACCGATCGCCGTCTTGCAGGGCTCGATCGAGAAGTTGTTGGAAACAACCGGCGATCCCGCGTCCAAGAACCGGTTAGAGCGGATGCAGCGTGTCGCGTCGCGCCTCCGCTCGATCAGCGAAGGGCTGCTCGACTTTGCGAGGGTCCGGAAGCACAAGTTGGAACCCGTCGCGGTGCGGCCAATCGTTGATGAGGCCTGGGCGCTGTTGGCCCTGGATGAAAAGTCCGGTGCGACCGAGTTCCGGAACGACGTACCGGACGCCTGCCGCGTAAACGGCGACGCAGATCGATTAATTCAGGTTTTCGTGAATGTCCTGCGGAATTCGCTCCAGGCGGTTCCGCCGCCGGGAGGGCGAATCCGGGTCGCCGCGGAGCCCTTCCGGGACAACGAGTCGGAGTGGTGGAACATCGCGGTGGAAGACAACGGACCGGGAATTCCGGCCGACATTCTACCGGACATTTTCGAGGCATTCATTTCGACGCGCCTCGATTCGCGCGGAACCGGCTTGGGGTTGACAGTTTCCGAAGGAATCGTGCAACAGCACGGCGGGCGCATACTGGCTTCGAACCACGCGGCGGGCGGAGCACGCATTGAAGTCCGCCTGGCGAGGGCCTAATCGGCGCGCAGACTTTCGGCCGGACTGATGCGCGACGCACGCCAAGCCGGAATCAGCGCCGCCAGGAATCCGGCAACCATTAGACAGGCGGCCAGTGCCGCCCAGATGCGCGGGTCGCCCACCTCGACGCGGTACAGGTACGACTCGATCATGCGGTGCAGCGAGAAACAGAGCGCTCCGCCAACGGCCGTGCCCAACAGTAACAGGCGCAGGCCGTAGCGCGTAAACAGCGCCCGGATATCGGCCGGCGCCGCGCCGACGGCTAGCCGGACTCCGATTTCGCGCCGGCGTTGCTCCACCATGTACCCGATAATGCCAACGATGCCCGTGATCACGATCAGCAGTGCGAACAGGCCCAAACCGCTCAGCGTTGCAGCAAGCAGCCGGTCGACGCGCACATCGGCGAGGAAGTTCCCGGACAGTGTGCGATGCTCGACGCGGACGCGCCGGCCGGCCTCCGCGTCGAAGATCGCGCTCGCCTCGCGCAGCGCCGTAGCCTGATCGCTCGTATAACGCACGGCCAGGGTCAAGCTGGGGCGGATGGGCCGGTGCCAAACTGACAGGTAGATGGCTGGCGGCGGGTCGCCCCGGCCGCTTTGAAACTTCGTGTTGGCGGCCACGCCGGCAACTTCGAGCCAATCCGGTCCATTGAAACGGAGCTTCTGCCCGATCGCCTGCTGAACGCCGCCAAACAGGAGGCGCGCGGCGTTCTCGGAAATGACGCAAACCGCGGTTGGGCCACCCAGCGGCTGAAAGTCGCTGCCGGCAAGCAGACCAATTCCCATCGCACTGAAATAACCGTCGCTAACCGTTTGGCGGATCATCATGCGTTCACGGGGCGGCAGGTCCATTTTGCCGGGCACCTCCACCGACGACATTCCTAAGGCTCCGATCAGCGGCACTGTGGTCAGCAAACCCGAGGATTCGAACCGGCCGGAGGCCCGCACGGCGCGGAGGATGTTCTCGTAGGCGCGGCGATGGGCGGGGCGCTCCACTCCGGCGTTGTAGAGGTCGGGCGTCAACAGCAAAGTCCGCGCAGAATCGTAGCCGGTGGGTTCCTGAAAAAGAGCCTGGACGGATGCCGCCATGAGCGCGGCGCCGCCAAGCAAGGCGAAGGCAATCGCCGTCTGGCCAACGATCAGCGCGGAGCGAAGCCGAAGGCCGGCCGGCGTGACGCCGCGAGTCTGGATCGACGTCCTGGCTGCGAGCCAGGACGGGGCGAGACCCGCGATCAGAACCACAGCCACCAACATGGTCGAGATGTACAAGGCCACGCGCCAATCGGTTGACACGTCGAGCGCGAACATTCGCTCGCCGCCGAACAGCCCGGCGCGCACCCCGTCTCCGATTCCCTGGGCGACGGCAAAACCGAGAGCGCCTCCGCCTGCACCGAGCAGCAGGCTCTCCAGCAGCAACTGGCGGCCGATCCGCCAACCAGAGGCCCCCAGTGCGCGACGCACGGCTAATTCCCTGGCCCGGCGCATCGCGCGCGCAGCCATCAGGCTCGTCACGTTGCTGGCGCTGATCAACAGGACCGCGGCCACGGCTCCAAACAGCGTCCATAACGCGCCGCTGTAGTTCTCGGTGACCGACGAAAGGCCGGTCGGAATCGGCTGCGCGTGCAGCCGCATCGCCAGGTAGCCTTCACGGCCCTCCGCATTCGACGCCGGATCGACGCTTTCCTCGAGCACCCGGCGCGAATGGGCCTCGAGCGCCGCGCCTGGCCTCGTCCGGACGAACAGGCGGAGATTCGCGATGCTGCGGTTCGACCGCCAAGCAAAATCGGGAAACATCCGCTCCATCGCCGCGTATGGGATCCACGCTTCAATCCCGATGCCAGGTTGCACGCCGTGGAAGGAACGGGGCATCACACCGGCGATTGTAAAGGGCACGCGTTCCACCGTTACTTGAGCGCCGACGATTCCCGGACGGCGCTGAAACACGCGCTCCCAAAGCCGCTCGCTGATGACGATGGCCGCCTGGCCGGGTTGATCGTCCTCCGGGTTCAGGAGCCGCCCCGCCAACGGAGCGGCGCCGAGAACCGGCAGGTAGGTTCCAGTTACGAAATTGGCGACAATCTGGGAAGGAACGCCGTCGTGCTCCATCGCCATAGTGCCAAGACCGGCATGGCCAAACACGCCGGCGGTCAACTCCGGCTTGCGGCGCAGCGCTTCGTAAAAAGCGTAGTTGAAGTGCCCCATTTCCGTTGGCTGCACCTCGCGGCCGTTGACCCAGGAGCGGGTCCCCTTCGGCAAATTGGTGAAGTAGAGCCGCGCCAGTTGCTCCGGGGCTGGCACAGGCAGAGGCCGGAACAGAAGAGCGTTCAGCAACGAAAAAATCGCCGTGTTCGCGCCGATCCCCAAGGCGAGCGAGACAACGACAATGAGACTGAAGACACGCTCTTTGTTCAGCAGCCGCGCGGCATATCGCAGATCCCGAAACACGGATTCGATCGCCGGAAATCCGCCGGCGCCGCGGGTCTCCTCGATCCACGCGCTCCGGTTCCCTAGCGCCAGACGGGCCCGGCGCTCGGCCTCGTCCGGCGGAAGTCCTTCGGCTTCCAGCGCCCGCCGTTTGTGAGCCAGGTGGGATTCGAACTCCTCGGCGATATCGGCGCTGGAGGCCGGGATGCGGAACCAGCGGCGGAGCAGATCCCTCATACGCCCTCGAGCACCCGGCCCATGCCGGCCACTAGCGCGCGCCAGCGCTCTTTTTCTTTCTCCAGATTCTTCCGGCCGGCGGCAGTGAGTTTGTAGAACTTCGCCCGGCGGTTGGCCTCCGATGTTCCCCAGCTTGCCTTCAGCCATCCCTTCAGTTCCAGCCGGTGCAGCGCCGGATAAAGCGCGCCCTCCTCGACGCGGAACATCTCCCCGGAGGCGTTCCACACTCGCTCCATGATTGTGTACCCATGCGCTTCGCCAGATTCCAGCGTACGGAGAATCAAAAGCTCAAGCGTGCCAGGCAGAAGATCGGACGGCGTTTTTCCCATAAGTCACTTATGGGAATACTACACCCGCTCCCCTAAACTGTCAATGGGAAGTGCCGGAAACTTTCACAAAACCGGGCAAAAGTTGTTTGGCCACCCGGCCGGCCAGCAGATCCTCGCGCGTGGCCAGCGCGGCCGGCAGATCCTGCCGCGCCGCGGGCTCCTGGCCCGCCAGCCGGTTTGTGATTGCCTTGGCCGATTCATAACCCATGCGGAAGGGATCTTGCAGGATCAATGCATCGATCCACCCTTCCTTCAGGTCGCCGACGAGCGCTTCGGAGGCGTCGAAACCCACCAGCTTCACCTGCTTCGCGTTGCGCGATTTCAACGCCTGCACGGCGCCGGAGAGGCTCGATTCATTGTCGGCGAAAACACCGTTTAAGTCCGGATGGGCGGTGAGAAAGTTCTCGGTCGCGGCCATGGCCTTGGCGCGGTCCGCCATGCCGAACTGCATGCCGGCCATTTGAATTCCGGGAAACTTGGCCTTCAACTCCTCGATAAATCCATCCTCGCGTTCCATCGTGGAGGCGCTGCCGGGCATGAATCCGATTACGGCCACCTTTCCCTTCCCGCCCAACACGTCGCCGAGCCGCCGCGCGGCCATGCGCCCGCCCTCTTTGTTGTCGGTGGCAATGTAGCTGAGACGCTTCGGGGTATCGACGTCGGAGTCATAGATGACGGTAGGCACACCGGCGGCCTCCGCGCGTTCGACGACGCTGGCCATCGCCTTCCTGTCGACGGGCGCCAGGGCGATGCCCGCCAGCCGCCGGTTGACCATCGATTCGACGATGTCCTGCTGGCGCTTTGCGTCGATTTCCAGGGCCGGAGCGTTCCATTCGATCTCGTAGCCGGACTCGGCGGCGGCCTTCTCGGCACCCGCTTTGACGGTGAGCCAGAAGATGTGGCTTGCGCCCTTCGGCACGACGCCGATGACTCTGTTTGGTTGCCGCTGGCAGCCCATCAGTGCCAGCAGGAGTAGCGGGAGAAGACGCATGGTAGGTTAATTCTATATGGCGTTGGTGAAGTTCGGCGCGGCGGACAGTTTGCCGCGCGGCGCGATGCGGGAGTTGCGGCATGGTGAGGAAGAAATCGTCGTCTGCAATGTCGACGGCACGATACACGCCTTGGAGAACCGATGCCCGCACAGCCGGGGACCGCTGGCGCAGGGAGCGCTGCACGGCAAGATGATCGTATGCCCGTGGCACGCCTGGGAGTTCGACGCCACGACGGGCGAATGCGACTTTAACCCGGCGGTGTGCCTGCGGCGTTTTAACGTCCATTTGGAAGCCGGTCAAGTGTTTATCGAGGTTTAATTGCCAGAGCTGCCCGAAGTCGAGACGATTGTCCGCTCGTTGGCGCCCCGGCTGCGCGGGTTGCGCATACGGTCTTTCCAGGTTCATGCGGCGCGCGTCTTCAGGGAGGAGCCCGTGCCGGATTTAGCCGGCCAGAAGATCGAATCGATCACCCGGCACGGCAAGCACATCCTGTTTCGTTTTCAGGGACCGGGCGTGCTGTCGGTACACCTGGGGATGACCGGAAAGCTGCTGTTGGACGGCGAGCGCAGCCCGTATCTGCGCGCAGAGTTCGTTTTCGACAACGGCACGCTGCTTTTCGACGACGTCCGTCAATTCGGGCGATTCCGGTTCGGCGACAGCGCGTTGCCGCACGATGTTGCAAAGTTGGGTCCGGAGCCCTTCGAGGCAAGTTTCGCCCAGCGCCTGCGAGAGCGGCGGGGATTTGTAAAGCCGCTGCTATTGAATCAGGAGTTTGTGCGGGGACTCGGGAACATCTATGTCGACGAGGCGCTGTTCAGCGCACGCATACACCCGAAAGCGCGAGCGGAGACTTTGAGCCGGGCGCGCGCGCAGGCGCTGCACGTGCAGGTCGTGCGGATACTGAACGAAGCGATCGCTAGCGGCGGATCGTCGATCTCCGACTATGTCGACGCCGACGGCAACCGCGGGGGGTTTCAACAACGGCACAAAGTATACGGGCGGACCGGCGACGCCTGCACGGCGTGCGGAACGGCGATCGAGCGGATTGTGATAGGACAACGCGGGACGCATTTTTGTCCCCGGTGCCAAAGGCCTTAGCTGCTACTGGCCACCCTCGATCTTCAGTTGCCGCTGGAAGCGCTGCTCCGTTTCGGCGATGGCTTTGGCGTAGCCCTCTCTGTCGGCGAAGCCCTTCCCGGCGCGGTGTTTCGCGGCCATGCCGTACTGGCTGCCGTGCGCGGCCACCCAGATGTCCGGGTTCCAGGTCTTCTGCCGCGCGAAACTATCTCGCAGATCCTTGACGATGTTCGGATACTTCTCGTTGCCCACCAGCGGCATCACCACCGTGCCCATATTGACAAACCACAGGCTACCCTCCGGAACTGTCATCGAATAGCTCACCGATCCCATCGTGTGTCCCGGTGTCAGATGGACTTTCAAAGCGGTCTTGCCAAGCCGAATTGTGTCGCCGTCCAACAGACGCCTGGATACGTTCACCGGAGCGAAATGGGCGCTTGCGCCCAGGACCGGATCCAGCTTTCCGCCGCTTTCGAGAATCGGCGCATCGGCGGCCGTGGCGTAGACTTTTGCCTTCGTCTCGCGAACGATGCGAGCGAAACCGGCCACATGATCGAAGTGGCCCTGCATGGTGAGCAGGATCTTGACGTCGGAGTATTGGAAGCCGAACGACTCGATTCCCTTCCGGATGCCATCGACGGAATCAGCCAGGCCGGTGTTGATGAGGATATGGCCTTTCGGATCGGTGATCAGAAAACAGGCCAAGTCCTCGGTGCCAACGTAGTAGACGTTCCCGGCGATCTTGTGGGATGGATACGGAGCGGTCCACTCGGG
>Ga0194122_10004783_pt1 | contig 12953 bp, 8 predicted proteins | sample TA2MahCa10mmetaG_FD_155487 | JGI IMG/M metagenome (GOLD analysis project Ga0194122, IMG submission 155487) | Freshwater microbial communities from Lake Tanganyika, Tanzania - TA2015021 Mahale Deep Cast 10m | ecosystem: Environmental > Aquatic > Freshwater > Lake | place: Tanzania: Lake... | reverse complement strand
ACGGCGACATCAACAATCCTTTCGTGGATCCCGACCGTGCCCTCTTACTGCACACCACAGAGGGTGGTTTCGCGATCCCCATGGGTCAAACCCTGGTGCTGGCCCGACGCAGTGGTTGGCTCAAGTCTGATCCCTCCGAACCAAGGCGCACGGAAGGATTCACCTATGAGCTGATCTGTAAGGACAGCGCTGGAACCTACACGCTCTATCGCTTTGATCAGCGAGGCCTGCAGATCGACCGCCAAGGGAGAGGCATGGGGAGCAACTTGCTCCAAGAAAATGATGGCTTCACCTTCACGCTGACGGTAAATGAGGTGAATGATGCACCTACCCTGAATGCCAATGATGCATTGCTAGGGGTAATGGATGAAGATCAGTCGGCGGTGATCACGAAGGAGCAACTGCTCAGGGGCTTCACAGATGTAGATGGAGATCAACTCAGCGTGATTGGAGTGACCTGCAACGCTGGACAACTGACTGGAGGCGAAGACGGCACATGGCTATTCACGCCGGATCAGGATTTTTATGGTGATGTCGTCTTTGATTTCACTGTTTTAGATGGACAAGGTGCACTGGTGAACGCAAGCAAAGTGCTCACAGTCAGCAACGTCAATGATGCACCCCAGCGGCTGAGCGGCGTCATCACACCCCTGGCGATGCTGCAAACCGATGGCATACGCAGCCTGGGGCTTGGGGAACTGGCTTACACACCAGGGCCAGCCAATGAAGCCAATCAAGAGCCACTCACCTATCTGATCAGAGAATTACCTGACGCCAGTATTGGCTCGATTCTGCTCGCCGATGGTAAGACAGCCATTGAAGACGGATTCAGCTACAGCCTGGCAGAGATTCAAGGCCTGCAATTCCGGCCTGCCAAAGGTGGCATTGGAACAGCGCAGTTCTGCTTTGCCGTCGTTGACAGCGAAGGCGGAGAGATCACCGAAACCGTAACCATCAATGTTACAGACGCAAATTGGAGCCCGACCATTAACGGAACAACTACAAGTCTTGGCTCCATCGATGAAGACAACACGACCATCATCAGCATGGCCCAGCTGCTTGAAGGATTCGATGATGTTGATGGTGACGCGCTCACCATTCAAAATCTTGCTTGCGATGGTGGGCGCCTGAGTATCGTTGACAACGGTACGTGGAGTTATGTACCTGAGAAGGATTTCAACGGAATCGTCACCTTCTACTTCAACGTTGAAGACGGGCAAGGCGGAGTTCTCGCGAGCAGCAAAACTCTAACGATCAATAGCATTAACGACGCACCACAAAGAACCAGCGGCATGGTGTTGCCCTTGGCGATGATGCAAACCGATGGCATACGCAGCCTCGGACTTACTGAACTTGTCTACACTCCTGGTCCAGCTGACGAAGCCAACCAACAGCCACTGCGCTATGTCATCGAGGAGCTACCAGCTGAAAGCCTTGGCGCAATTCTGCTTAGCGATGGGACAGCTGTGGAGGCCAATACCGAACTTACTTTGGCGGACATCCAAGGACTGCAGTTCCGAGCAGCCGAGGGCGGATTTGGCACAAGTGGCTTCACCTTTGCCGTCGTCGACAGCCTCGGCGCGAAAACCACCGAGACCATCTCCCTCACCGTGTTTGCGGATCCTGCCGCCAATCGCGCCTTTGAGCTGCTCAAAGAAAATGATCCAAACTTCACGTTCAGCTCGGAGACCGCATCGCTGATCCAGAAATTGATCAGCAGTGGCATGGATGAGACCGAAGTCGCGGATTTCCTTTCCAAGAAAGATGATTACGTAAAACTTGGAATTGCTGACAACAATGGTGAACTCAACGAGGATGCTCAAAAGCTCAAAAACCTTGGGTTATCCATAGATACTCTCAAGGCACTAGCTAGCAGCGACTTCTTCACAAAAGCAGGGCTATCGATTGCCGATATCAGCAACACTCCTCAGCTCCGCAACTTAGCTGCCGAACTTGCCGATGGAAACTGGACTGATGAAGAGAGGGCCCAAATCCTGAGCCGTGCCAGCAGCCGACTGGCCACAGCAATGGCCGACGGCACATCCTTGGAGAGCGTTGATCTCAACAAATACGCCATGCTTGAAGAGGACAATGAGAAGTACATTGGCAAGCCCGATGGAACCACCTCGTCCAACGGGCGCGATATCAATTACATTGCGACCGAGGATCCTTACCTCTTCAAATTCACATTCAAGCGAAACGAGGACATTGACGGTCTTGAAGCCAATGGCATCCAAATCGCCAAAACGATTCTCTTCGCAAGCCCACAAGACACGACCAATGCACCAGATCGTTACCTTAAATTCGTGTCTCAATATGACTTAAAAGAATACGGAGCCACAGAAGTAGAGTCTTCAAACATCTTCCAATGGGTTGGCGGCAACTTCCGAACATTCGATGGCAACCCGCTCACTGATCTAGACGGAAATGTCATCACTTCAGAAGGCTGGTACGACTTCACACGGCGGGGCACTCCTGCAACTCCCGACAACTTGATAGAAGTCATAGAAGATGGTGAAGTGATCGGCTTCCGGAATATTCTCCAAATCGGGAATGGTGCTCAGTTGATCTACGAAGATCAAACCATGAGCAAGGTCGTCGGTTGGTATCTGCAATTCACCGATAACCTTTTTGGCGACAAAGATCCAACCAATCTCTCCATCATTGATCCCGGTACTTCAGTCCGCACGCTGCCAGAACTTGGCTCCGACACCTTCACTACCACTACCGTCAACGCCACCGCCGTTGAAATCCCCAACTTCTTCCCCTCAAAGCTGATATCGGCCTCTGAAGGCAAAGGTCCCGGCACCGATGCCCCTGGCTTCGGCGATGGAGATGGCCTCGCCGCCATGGCCCTGGGAGATGGTGTTGGCGCAGGCGTCGGTGCCGGGGTGGGTCCGGGCGTCTCCAACTCCAGCGGCGCTGGAGTTGCCGAAATGAACCTGGCACAGGCCGTCGCCAGCTTTGCCCAAGGCGAAGGTGAAGGGGATGGCGCAGGCCAAGCGCAAGCACGCAAAGGCCAAGGGGCCGACGGTCAGGGGGCTGGCATCGGCGGGGAAGCCGCCTTGGGTGAAGACCAATCACCCAAGAGCCAACGCAAGCGTGGCTTGATGCTGCAGCCGGTGATCGACCAACTGGCCAGTGCAGCCAATGACGCCAAGAGCAGCTCCAGCCTGCTGAAGAACCTCAGTGAAGGCACGGTGATGGGCAACAACCTGCTGGATGCCCTGGCCCTGGGGGCCGGTGTTCTTTACGCCCTTTATGCCCCTAAGGCGGTTGAAACCGGCAAAAAAGGGTTCCGAGGTTTGGTCAATCGCGTTCGCAACCGAGGTGGGGCCAACGCCGTCTTGCCGGAACAGAACCTGCTGTCGGTGTTTGTGATGAAGCTGCCCAATGGCACGGAGCGCCTAATGGCCGCTCGCGTAGGCATGGCCGGCATGGAGGTGATTGCCCAGCAGGATCTCCCCACCGATGTACGCGTCGATGCACCGGGTAGCCAGACCCAACTGGACTTCGCCATGAAGCAGCTGATCAGCAAGCTCGGCAGCCCCAATGCAGACCTGTTGCTGCTGGGGCCCAAACTGAAGGGTCAAGCAGCCCTGGTCCAATCTCTCGCCAAACAAACCCAACTGCTCAACACCCAGGAGCTAAGCACCAGCCTCTCCACCTGCAGCACCACCGATTTGGAAGCCCTCCAGAATTGGCTCAACAAACCCTCCAGCACCCCGCCGGAGTCGAGCCCGGTGTACAGCCAGATGATGCAGCGCATCGCTGGCTACGCCACCGGACTACCGGCCGAACAAGCCAACATGGCGGGGTTGATTGAGCTCAGCGTGGCTCTCGCCTGGAGCAACCGCAAGGCCTCCTAATCACCGCAAGGCCTCCTAATCAAGGGGGCCTTGTCTCGACATCAATCCAGCCCTCTTAGCGGCAGCGCTGTTTCAACGCTGCCGCAATCAAGTCAAAGGCCCTGGGGTGTCCCTGCATCATGAAAGCTTCCCGCTCCACGTCATGCTTGGCATGCGGATAGTTGCGATACAGCAAACCCGCCACCGAGCGATCCACAACCTGAGGTAGGGGGTAAGTCCAGCCAATGGGGCGAAGCCGGCCTGCGGGACACCCCTGGGCCGCATGGACCGCTTCATGGATGAGTGCTTGGCGTGCAATGCCCAGATCTACGGTGATGGGCGCTACCCAGACCATCTTTTTCCGGACGTTGGTGGCGCCATAAGCACCCTGCACGGGGGGCTTCGCAAACAACACCTGATACCCCGCCTGTTGCAGACTGCGCACCAGCGGCATCAACTCAGCTGGAAACGATCCTGTGCTGCCTGCAGCAGAGGGGATCCTGGGATCGGCCAACGCCGGCGCCACAGAACTGCAAAGGGCTGAACCACCCCAACCCATCGCCATCAAAGCCAGCACCGACAACAGCCGATTTCGAACATCAACGGATTTGCGCCTGTTCATTGGACCGTCAGATTGCGGCCGGAATTACCCCAGAAATACACCGGATCTCCCTTGTACCAAGGCTCCCAGCCAATCGGCACCTTGTGCTGCAGCGCTTTGCTCTTGATGGCGCGGTACACCTCAAAGCCATCGCTCTCGAGCACCACGAACACCGCCTGTTTGTCCTTGGCCAGTTGGCGCATGGTTTGATCCAGCCAACCATTGGGCTGCTTGAGATCAGCCGCCAACACAGTTGGAGGCCCGTTGCGTTGGATCAAACCATTGGCGTGGCTCACCTGCATCTGAATGGGGCCCACCTGCCGCTGGCGCGCCCAGCCCTCCAGAGCCCGATCGCAGGCCTCACGTTCAGGAGCCAGGAGCTGGGCACAGCGGTTCACCGCTTCGGCCCGTTCGCGATCGAGGGTCACCATCTGAGTCACCGCCGGTTGCAGATTCCACAGCCCTTCTTTTGACGCCTGCAGCAGCACAAAACGGCGATCTGTCTTTTGCTGCATCGGTGCCTGGATATTCAGGGCACTGGTGGCCGCAAAAATGCCGGTGAGCGACGTGATCAGGGCCATGACCCCCACCACGTTGGAGAGAATATCCATCAGGCCATCACTGTTGCTGCCGAGATCAGGACCTGACCGTCCCCGACGGCGGCGCAACAACAACACATCCCTGGATCGCATCACCCTGCTCCATTCGGTGATTGGCCCGGCACGCCTGGGGGTAGCTGCACCTTCAAGCCAGCCTCGAGCGGCTCATAGCCAATGGAGAGGCGCCGGGCCTCGGCCTTGGATCGCACCGATTCAAAGTCGCGGAAGGCTGCCGGCCGTACGCCAATCACCACGTACTGGGGCTTGGGATTTTTGGCGATGGCATCCAGAAACTGATCGAACTGGGGATCCCTGAGCCCCAGACCACGACGCTGCCCCTGGCCGATGAGATCCAATTGGCCACCACCATTGCAAAGGATGTAATTGGCTTGTTTGCCTTTACCTTCCCCACCGGCTGGCAACAGTTGGATCGCCTGCACCCCTGGCTTGATCTTGAGCGCGCAAATCACAATCAGCAAGGCCTGCACACCGATGGTGGCGGCCATGATGTTGAGGAAGGAGAAGAGATCGACCCCCTCGGCTTGGGCAGCTCTGCGGCGGCGGGCCATGGCAATTAGAGGCTCGCCGAGTGCCAGGGCCAGCGCCGGCGAGGCGGGGCCAGCCGTTGCACAGAGCTGTTCAGCGCCTCAATCGACATCCTCAGCTCCTGAAGCGCCTGCAACTGATCCACCTGTTCAACCTCCGTGTAAGTGCCTTTGGAGAGGCGCTCCAAACGATCCAGCACCGGTGCCAAGGACCGCAGGGATTGATTGAGCTCATCCGACAGCCCATCCATGCTGCTGCGGATCACATCGGCTTGATCCTGAAGACTGAGGCGAGCTTCCGCCACGCCCTCCACGGCATCTCGCACCAGAGTGGTGAGCGGTGCCAACTTCTCCAGGGTGGCCTCGGTGAGCTGCTGTGCATAGCGCTGGGCTGGCTCCACCAACACCGAGGGGTCAGGCAAGTGCTTCTCAAAGGCATCGCTGATCAAGGCGCCGAGATCCTCGGTAGCCAGGCCCGTGAGGGCCTCAAGGTTCTCGGAGCGGGCCACCGAACCGGAGCGCGTTGGTGCAGCAAAACCACCGGAGGGCGATTCGGCGATCTCCGCTTCTCCCGTGGGGCTGAGGGCCATCACCGCTTCGCGCACATCACCATCGATCTGACTGAGCAGACGATCCTCCAAACGCTCACAGGCATTCAAGGGAAAGGCAAACACCACCGAGATCACCAGGGCCAAATAGGTGGTGTCGAAGGCTGTACCCAGACCGCTGGTCACCTTGGTGAGGCCGTTTTTGAGGCCATCCACGTTGTCAGCGTTGCTCAACACAGCATCAAACGAACCAACAGCCTGTGACATCCCGATCACCGTGCCGATGAAGCCCAGAAGGGGAATCGCCCACATGAGCACCTTGGGCAGGCTGTAACTCGACTGGCTGGAGAGCTCATAGAGCTCGACATCGCCATCGGCGGCGCGTTCCAACTGAAAGGAGGAACCGGTGCTGCGCCAGACATCCAGGAGGCGCAGCAGGCGTTTACCCACGAGTGAAGCTGAGCGCTCGGCCTGGGTGGCAAGGGCCTCCAGATCGCCGTTGCGGATCAGTTGGGGGATGGCCAGATCAAAGGCCAGGAAGGCCTTCTTCTCACGCTGGAGCAATCGCCATTTGCTGATCAAAAAGGACAGCAACATGCCACCCATCACCATGCAGAACACCTGCGTGGGACCCCGTTGGTGCATGAAGGCATGCAAGGGCATACCCTCGGGACCCAGTGCCGCCCAAAGCAGGAATCCGCCAACCCCTCCGTAAAGGGCCCAACGGGAGAGGCGCGGGTCGAGATCATTGCCCAGTCCCAGACTCACCGCCGGTGTGGCGCCGGGTGACGACTCAGTGGAGAGGGGCGGAAAATTCGCAATCACGGTGCGTACAGAGCGAGCGAACGAGCGAACGGCGGGGTGTTCAAGGTTTTAGGCACTGCGGGAGCTATCCCATTCCTGCCATTCCACCTCCACCTCACCGGCGGCGCCGCTGGTGGGAGGGGGAATGCGGTTGAGCATGTCGTTGGGAAGGCCAAGGCGCTGAAACACGGCCTTGCGTTGTTCAACAGGCATCCCCGAGAACGAACGCACCACATCGCGCACCTTGTGCTCGCTGTACACCAGGCCCATCAGCTCCTCCTGGTCCTTACCATCGAGAGCCTGAAACCAGCGCAGGAAATCGTCTACACGGGTTTTGAGATCAGTGGCGAGGGAAGTCATGGGGAGGGTGGTCAGGGGATCAGAAGCAAAGGTCTACGACGATGGTTCCGACAAAGGCGGGGCGAGCCCGCAACGGTGGGGGCTCATGACTCAGAACGAATGCTGCGCAGGGAATCGAGTGCCTTCTGCACGGCATCAGTGAGCAACGAAATCACCCGCTTGTCCCGCAACACCAAATTGGCCTGCACGCTTTGGCCGGCACTTACAGCAAAACGGTTGTTATCGCGGGTGACGTAATCACGATCCAGACGAATATAAGCCGGGAACCGCGGCAGAGGGTTTTGTTCATCCGGTTGAACAGGTAGCGTCCCCACCGACTTCAGGGCCCCTGGAATCGAGCCAAACTGGGTGTAGGGGAAGGCATCCACTCGGATCTGGGCCACCATTCCCTTCTTCAGAAAGCCCACATCCCGGTTCGTCACAAACACCTTGGCTTCCAGAACACCGCCGGGCACCACCTTCACCAGGGTTTCCCCCGACGCAGCGGCATAGCCAGGACTGGAGGGCACCAGCCCGAACACCACTCCATCAAGGGGGGCCTTGAGCACTTCCTTATCCTGGGTGTCCTTCACCTCCACCAACTGCCGATCCAGGTCGGCCAGCTCCCGCAGGGATTCCTGCTTCATCTTCAGCAGCTGCGCCTGAACTTCCTGGAGGTTGGCCCTTGCTTGGGCAATCTCAGATTGCAGCTGCTCCACACGATTTTTCTGCTGCAACAGCTGCATTCTCTGAATCGCCCCGAGCTTCCCCAGCGGGATGATGTCGTTATAAATCTGGCGCTCGGTGCGCATGGCCCGCGTGAGGCCATCCATCCGTTCACGCAGGCTTTGCTCGCGAGCCTGGATCGAACGACTTTCCTCGTTGAAGCGCACGGTCTCGAGGCCGAGTTGACGCTGAAGGGTTTCAGCGCGCTTTTTCGAGACCTCCGCATCCAACCGCAGCAGCGGCTGCCCAGCACGCACCTTCTGACCTTCCTTCACCAGGATCTCCTTCACCACACCCGCAAAGGGGGCCTTGATGGGGCGGTCGGCACCAAGGGGCTGTAACTCACCCTGAGCCAACACCACCTCATCAATCTTGGCGAAACAGGCGAAGACAAACCCAAAGGAGGCGCTGCCGATGATCGTCCAGGCCAGGGCCTTGCTCCAAACCGGGGCTGGCTTGAGGCGCACCTCCTGGGGATCCAGGGGACGCACCACCAGGGCAGAAAGATTGGGCTTCTGGGGGAGCTTGGGATCCATGGTGCTCAAACCTCCTGCTGGTGATAAAGAGTTGCATAACGACCATCCAGGTCCATCAACTCTTCGTGGGTTCCCTGCTCCACAAGTGCCCCCTCATCCATCACCAAAATGCGATCCGCGGCCTTGAGCGAAGCCAAACGATGGGTGATGAAAAACACGGTGCTGCCCCGGTAGAGCTCCATCAAGTTGGCGGTGAGGCGGCGTTCCGTATCCACGTCCAATGCACTGGTGGCTTCGTCCAACACCAAGAGCCGGGGGCGCCGCAAAATCATCCGGGCGATGGCGAGCCGCTGGCGCTGCCCACCGCTGAGGCCAGCACCGCGCTCACCCACGGAGCTGCTGTAACCGGAAGGCATGGCTTGGATGAAATCGTGGGCACAGGCCACCTGGGCCGCCAGCACTACCTCCTCAAACCCTGCATCGGGGCGGGTGAGGGCAATGTTGGAGAGCACCGTGCCATCAAACAGCAGGCTGTCCTGCGGGACGACCCCAATTTGGGCCCGCAGGGAATAGAGATCCACCTTGCTGATGTCATTGCCGTCGATGCGGATCAGGCCCTCGGTCGGCTCATAGAGGCGGGTGAGCAGCTTGAGCAGGGTGCTCTTGCCGGAGCCACTACTGCCAACAATGCCCACAAAGGATCCTGCAGGAATCTCAAAACTGACATTCATCAACTGCAACTTGCCTTGCTCGGCAAACCGGAAACTGACGCCGCCGTACTCCACTTGACCCACTAGAGGGGGAATCGGAGGCTTCTGATCTCCGGTGATTTCCAGTTCTTGTGGGTGGTCCACAATGTCTGCCAACCGCTCCAGCGACAGAGCCGTTTCCTGGAAGCTCTGCCAGAGGTTGGCCATGCGCAACAGCGGACTGGTGACATAACCCGCCAGAATCCGGAAGGCAATCAATTGACCCAGGGTCATCTCACCCTTCAACACCAAGGAAGCGCCAATCCAAAGCACCAGCAGGCCAGAGAGCTGCTCCAAAAACTGGGTGGCCGAACCAGCCGCGGTGCTGGTGACCACATTGCGGAAACCGCTCTGGATCTGGCCTCCATAGAGCTGCTGCCAGCGCCAGCGGCTGTGGATCTCCATGCTCTGGCCCTTGATGGTTTCCATCCCACCGAGGGTTTCCACCAAATGGCTCTGCACACGGGCATTGGCCTCCGCCTGCTCCCGCAATTGCCGCCGAATCACCGGAGCCGCCAGGGCCGTCACCAACACAAACAGCGGTACCACCGCCAGCGACCAAAAGGTGAGCTGCACGGAATACAGCAGCATCACGCCGATGTAGATCACGGCAAACACCGCATCCAGAATCACCGTGAGGGCAGTACCCGTGAGGAAACGGCGGATCTTTTCGAGCTCGTTAATCCGGCTGCTGACTTCTCCCACCGGTCGGTCAGCGAAGTAGCCGAGGGGCAGCCGCAACAGGTGATCAATGATCGTGGAGCCCAGGCTGATATCGATGCGGTTGGTGGTGTCAGAGAAGAGATAGGTGCGCAGCGACGACAACACCGCCTGGGCTAACCCCATGGCCACCAGCAGCGTGCCCAACACATTGAGGGTGCTGATGTTGCCCTGACTGATCACCGCATCGATGATCTGTTGAATCAGCAGTGGGTTGAGCAAGCCAAACAACTGCACAAAGAAGCTCGCCACCAACACCTGAATCAGCACACCCTTGTGCTGTTTCAGCGCCGGCAGGAACCAGGCCAGACCAAAGCGTTTCTGGGGGGTGCGGCCGCTGCGCTCGATGCAGAGCACCGGCAGGTTGCCCTCTTCATCGCGACCCTCCAGGGCGTTGATGGCCACAGGGCCCTGGCCCGCGGTGGGATCACTCACGAGCACCTGACCCACCTGATCCGACGACCAGATCACCACAGGCCCCTTGGCGCCCATGGCCAAGGCGGGAAACTGCAGACGAGGCACCTGCGCATCGCTGACGCTGAGCTGAGACGCCCGCAGACCCATCAGATCGGCAATGGCCGCCAACTGGAGCAGGCCGATGCCCGAACCGCTCTCATCGCGCTTGATCTGATCCTCGAGGATGCGGGTGAGCACATCCTTTCGAAAGGGCAGATCGAAATAGCGGGCCAGCATGCGCAGAACCGCCATCGGTGTCTCCACCGGGCCGTCCCCAGCGAGATGCGGGAAGCTGCCGTCATCCCCCAGACGGCCATACCAATCCTCAAGGGCCTCCTGCTGTCGCTCCACCGCCACAATGGCGGAGGAACTTTCCTGCCACTCGGGTTCCAGGAGCTCCGCTTCCGCAGGCACCGGGGCTTCCTCGCCCGCATCGGGGCTGAGCACCAACACCGGCGGACGCTCCATCGGTGGAGTGGCACCTGCCTTGGCCAACAGGCGGGCGGGCAACTTGCCCTTCACCACCAACTTGAGAGGCCCCAGCAATTCCTCGCCGGGGTTAGCACCGGCCACGTTGCTGCTGCTCACCAACCAGGGCCCCCAACTGGAGCCGAATTGGTGCTCCCCTGCAGGCAACAGCAGCACCTGTTGGTCGTCTGCGGACTCCTGAAGCTGGTTACTGGCCCAATCGCGCAGATCCCGTCGCTGGGGAATTCGGGGTGATGGGCTCGCCGCCGCCACCGCGTAGAGCTCCTCGAGGCTGGGCTGAGCCAGGGCCAGCTGCAGCGGCGGATGCTCCAGCACAGCCTTCAGGAAGGCGGCTTTCGGCAACAACCACAACTGACTGGGCTGCGATGCCGCCAGGGCCATGCCGCTGACGCCCCGCAGCAAGCCCACATCACCGGCCGTATCCCCGGGGCTCAGCCGCCGCAGCGTGAAGGGCACCTCCTGCTCGTCCAGCGCCAGCAGACGCATTTGGCCCTTGGCAAGGAGTGCCACGCCGGGGGGCACGGCGTCGTAGTCGTAAAGCTTCTGCCCCGGACGCAGCTGCAGGGCCTGCAACGTTTCCGCCAGGACCGCTTGACTGGCCTGTGGGAGGGTTGAAAAGGGCTCCCAGCTACGGATCAGGCGCAACGCAAGGGTCAGTTGCATTGCCGGGAACCCACGTCTGCTCAAGCTATCAGCAGACCGGATCTGGGGCTGCCCCGGTTTCGTGGACAGGTGTCAGGAAAGATCTAGCCCCACGGACCGGAATCATGCAGGCTTTGCATAACAGAGCTCAGTCGGGCGGGTCGCGGCGGGTTAAGTGATCTCTCAGCCATTGGTCCCCCAATTCCAGCGCCAAATCACGACGATGGCCCTGGTTGAACACCGCTGGCTGCAGCTCATCCAAGCGCAGCAACACCCAGCCCCCCTCTGCGGGTCGCGGCGGCCAGATGTGCCCCGGGTTGCTCACTCGCAGAAGTTCTGCCAAGGCTTCGGGCAGCTCACCCAGGGGTGTAGGCCCAAGCTTGCCGGTCGGCAACTGTCCCGGCGTGTCGGGCAGGGTGCAATACAGCTGCTCAAAGCTGCTCTCCCGCTCTGAAAGCTGCAGAAACAGCTCTTGGGCGAGGGCTTCATCCTCCACCCAGATCAGGGAATACACCGCCTGATCCAATTGGCTTTTGCGCTTGAGAAACAGGGTGGACACCTGGGAGCGGAAGCGCTGCTCACAAAGCAGCTGCCAGCGAAGGTGCCGTGCGGCCCGAAGCTGGAGCTCCGCCTCCTTCAGGCCCTCCGCCAGCAACCACCGCTGCACAGCCGCCTGGGTGGTGAGCCTGTGGAACGCCAGAAACAGAGGGATGGCCTGTTCTTCTTGTTCTGGGGTAAGGGGAGGCCGATCCTTCAGTAGCGACTCCTTCAGGCTCTCCCTCGCCAACAGCGAGCCGTAGCCCCAAGCCGCCAACTGCCTCAGCGACTTCGCCTCCATCAGGTGCTTCGAACACAGGTTGTCCACTCACGTTAAAGATGGGCTCAGCCCAGGCCGCCAGACACCAAAGAGGCGAGCACCGACAAAAGCCGTGGAATCACGGACGTCCGTTAGTGCCACCCCCCATAGGCTGAATCCTGGGTTTCAAGCGCCACATCCCCATGGGTTACGTCCACGCCACGGTGGAACTCAGCAATCCACGGCTGCCGCTGCTGGAAGCCGTCGAAACCCAAGCCTTGGCCGATCGCGGTGCCTTGATGCTCTGCATTCCCGCCGCCTTGGCACAGCAGTTGCAACTCACCCAGGAATCGGAACGGGAGGTTTCCGTGGCCGATGGCCGCTCCATCCGGGTTCCCTACGTGGGCCCTGTGAAGGTGCGCTGTCAGGGGCGGCTCTGCTTTGTGGGTGCGTTGGTGTTGGGCGACGACGTGCTGCTGGGTGCAGTGCCCATGGAAGACATGGACCTCACCATCAACCCAAGCCGGCAGCGGTTGGAGCCGGATCCCCGCAGCCCGGACATTCCCCATGCGCTGGTGAAAGCCTTGAACGCACAAACAACGGAGTCATCGCGTC
>Ga0194122_10004766_pt1 | contig 12986 bp, 7 predicted proteins | sample TA2MahCa10mmetaG_FD_155487 | JGI IMG/M metagenome (GOLD analysis project Ga0194122, IMG submission 155487) | Freshwater microbial communities from Lake Tanganyika, Tanzania - TA2015021 Mahale Deep Cast 10m | ecosystem: Environmental > Aquatic > Freshwater > Lake | place: Tanzania: Lake... | reverse complement strand
TTGGTTTGTCGGGAAAGTCTGTAGCCCTTTTGGAGGCGGATCCGGAAGGCCAGCCCAAGCAGCGTTTTGCCGGCGAGTGGTTGCATCCGCAGGGAGTGGAGGCTTTGGAGAAACTCGGGTTCGGGGAAATTGCCGAGAAGGTGGGCCGTCCCCGCGGCCGTGGTTTCGTGGTTTATCCCGGGCATGGGGAGTCTCCGGTCAAACTGGACTACGTGGACGGGCAGATTGGCCTGGCGTTTCATCACGGCGACCTGGTGGAGGAGATGAGACGGATCGTGGCCAACACTCCGGGGGTTTCTTTCCTTGCCGGTGTGCGGGTGAAAAGTGCTGACGACCACGGGGTGGTTTTGGAAAACGGACCACGGATCGAGGCGGGCCGGGTGATTGGAGCCGACGGGCGGGCCAGCGTGGTGCGAAGAAGTTTGCGGGGCGCCTCCAGCCACAAGCCGATCTCCGCGATGACGGGAATCTTGCTCGAAGGCGTCGGGGCGCCCTACCCGGATTACGGTCACGTGTTTCTCGGCCAGCCCAGTTTTCTTTTGGGATACGAAATTGCTCCCCAGACGGTCCGCATCTGCGTGGACGTGCCGCTGAAATACAAAGCGGAGATGAAAAATCCGGATTGGCTGATCGAGGCGATCCGCGACACCTTGCCGCCGGCATGGCGCCAGCCGGCAGCGGAGCAGATCCGCAAAGGCCATCTGTCCTGGCAGGCGAATCATTTCCTGGCCCGGGCGGATTACGGAAACGGCCGAAGGATCATGATCGGTGACGCAGCCGGCCACACCCATCCGCTGACCGCCACCGGCATCACCAATGGCCTGGTGGATGCGATCGAACTGGCCGGCACGGCGGATTTCCGCGCTTTTGTCCGGAGCCGCCGGCGTGCTTGCCGAGTGCCCGAGCTTCTCTCCCGGGCCCTTTACGACTGTTTTTCCCGTGAGGACGCATTCTCGCAATCCTTGCGGCGGGCGGTGGTTTCGCTCTGGCGCCATGATGAAAGAGAACGGGCGCGGACAATGGGTCTGCTGATGGGTAACGGCCAATCCTTCCTGACTTTTGCCGGTCCTTTCCTCAAGGCTCTGTGGGGTGCGTGGAAGGGGCGGGGATCGAAGCGGGTGGACGCAGCCGATCTGGCCTCGGCGGCGAGCTGGATCCGTTTGCCTTTGGCGTACGCGTTGGCGGGGCTGGTCAAATCGAGAAACTAGAGCGAGCCAATCCTCAACGGACAGACGCTTAGGATTCGGATGAGGATTCTAAGAATGTAGCGAAGGCTTTGAGGGGGAAAGCGCGCTTGTAGTGATCGTACCGGATCAGGGTGGTGCGGTAGAAAAGCCCGGGAATCGGTTGAGGCGGGAAATCTCCATCCGGCTGCTGAGTCTGCAAAAGAAATTCCAACCCGCGTGTGACGGCAGGCTCATCCTTCGAACCCGTGGCCAATAGAGCAAGGACAGCGAGGGCGGTGGGTTCCACCAGTCCTTTTGAGGAGGGCATGGGGCGGCGTTGATAGCAGGAGTCGGGGTGCTCGCCCCAACCGCCGTCGGCCAACTGCTGCTGCAGGAGGAACTGCCGGCCGAGTTTCACCCGGGGATCGTCAGCGGGAATCCCCACGGCCCGAAGGCCGGGCAGGACAAAGGAGGTGCCGTAATTGAAGCAGATGCCCCACACCGCCTCCCAGGAGCCGTCGGGCAGCTGAGTGTCGGTCAGATAACGCACCCCGTAGCGGATGGCACGGTCGACCCGTTCCCGTTCCATCTCCGGGAACTCCTGCCTGACCAGTGCGAGGGCGGCGAGGACGGAGCCGGTACACTCGGCGAAGGAGTGATCGACCATGATGTCGGCGAAGACGTGGGAACCGTTAAAGATCTCGATCCATTCCGGGCCGACCACGCGGTCACAGCTCCCCCAGCCACCGTTCTTGTTCTGGTAGCGGAGGATGAAGTTTAATCCGTCGCGGATGATTTCCGGGGAGGTCGATTGCGGGAGAAATGGTTTGGACTGGATCAGGGCGAGGAGGCTTTCGGCGGTGCAGTCGGCGATCGACCAGCCGTTCTTTCGCTCGCTGAAGGGCCAGCCGCCTTTCCGGGGCAGACGGTGGTAGCGGCGGGGATCGGGGAGTTCGTCGATGACCTGATTTTCGCGGAGATAACGGCAGCCATTTTGGACAACTTCAGCGGAGACCATGACGGCGGGCAGCTTGGTCATGCCTTGGAGAGTGAAGCCGGTGTCCCAGACCTTGGAGGAGGTGAAGCCTTGGCAAGCGGTGTGGTCGGAGTGCTGCCAAAGATAGAGCGGCAGTTTGGCCCAGCTTTTTTCGACGCGTTCGGCTTGACCTTCGAGATAGTGGGCGAGGGTGTTGTAGCAGGCGTTGACGGGGGCTTGGCGGATGTAGTCGGACTGCTCGTCCTCGTAGAGGATGTGCTCGTAGGTGAGTTTGAGCGCCCGGCGCCGGATCCAGGCGGGCACGAAAGGTTCCAGGCGTTGCACCAGAGGCATGAGCAGGCGGACGGGCAGGGATTCGGGAACGAGGTTGTCGGTGGGGGCGAGGTCGGCCCGGTGTCTGGACCACCGAATTGAGCCGTAGCCTTGGGGGTAGAGCTCGCGGCGCAGTTCGCGCAGGACGGGATCGAGGGGGGCCTGCCAACGGCGGCCGTAGAAGTAGGCCATGGGAAGATAGACAATGCGGACGTAGCCCGAGATGTTGATGGGTTGGAGCGGAAACCATTTGGGCAGAAGGTAAAGTTCCGGAGGAACCGGGGTGACGCCGGACCACGGATAAAGATTCAGCAGGGCGAGAATGAATTTACCCCAAGCGGCGGCTTTTACGGGCGTGCCGGAGGCGTGAATCCAGCCGCGCATTTTTTCCAGCTCCGGCCGGTCCGGCTTTTCGCCAAGGAGTCGAAGGGCGACATAGGAGATCGAGCTGGTGAAGACAGCTCCCTGGGTGGATTCCTCGTGGAGTCCCACGGATCCGTCGGGCAGTTGCGGTTTCAGAAGACCGGCGACAAAGCGGGGACGTTCGGTTTCCGGAATGGGTCGGCGGGTGAGATGGGTCGTGATGACGTAAAGGGGTAGGAGGAAGTTCGGCCCGGTGTAGGGGACGGACCAGCTACCGTCCGCCACTTGGGTGCGTTGGAGGAACCCGGTGAGGCGAGCGGCCGCCTCGCTGACGCGGGAGTAGAGTTCGGGGGAGCTCACGGATGAGATGATTCGAGGCGGCGGATTCTTTCGAGGGTCTGCTTTTGAAATTCACCGGTCAGGCTGGTGACGAACTCCGCGAGGGTGAGTTTGGAATTTTCCACCAGGGGTTTGAGGTCCAGGGCCAAGACCACTTCCTCGGCTTGGTCGGGGGTGTAGGCATCGGCAAAGGTGGCTTGGGCGCGACGGCGGCCGGCGGCAGCGAGGTCGTAGCGCTTCCCGTCTACCTGGGAACGAAAGACACGCAGGAGGGAAGGGCCGAAGTCGGCGGGAGCCGGACAAGGGAGGCGGGCCACTTGCTTGTTCGGAACCCAGTCGAGATCGCCCCAAACCTCGCAGCCGTAGATTTCGGCGGGCCGATCGGACGAAGGGAGTTGGCGAAGGGCCGCGAGGCTGGCGAGGAGCACAGCGAGGTGGGTTTCATGGCGGTCCGCGGGATTGTGGAGATAGAGAACCTTGGGTTTGGCTGCCTTGAGAATGTGAAGCAGGTCAGAGGTCAGGGCATTGCGTCCCGAACCGCGAACCTCTGCACTGGGGTGGCCGAGTTGGAGGACGGTGGCGTAGCCACCCAAAATCGCCGCATTTTTCTGCTCTTCTTTCCGGGCTTTGACGAGGTCGGGAGCAGAAAGCTTTTCCGAGAAGACGGAGGAGGGGGATCCGGCACCGTCGGTGGCGACGACGCCGGAGAACCGGAGATTTTTTTGGCCCCGGCAGGCGCAGATGCCGGGGTAAGCCATGATTTCCAAGTCGTCCGGATGGGCGCCGATGCCGAGGTGGGTGGTGGAGGCAAGGGCGGATTCGAGGCTACCCCCGCCGGGAGCAAAAAGGTCGGCGTGGGTTCGGGTCAATTTCATCAGGGAAGCTTCCGCAGGGGATGTCGGCTGGGGGAAAAAACCCAAAGGGAAGCGGCCAGATAATTCAGGAGGGCCCCGGAGGCGACAGCGACTCCATTGAGGACGGCAGTTTCAATGGGGCGCTCCGCGACCATGAGGTAGACGAGTAGGTTCAGGACGAGAAGCTGGACGGCAAAAGAAAAGAGTGCGGTGGAGTAGTAGTGGAGAGCTTGGCGCAAGTGCGGGGGCCAGTGGTGAAAGGTCCACCAAGCGTTGAGGAGGTAGTTGGTACCGCAGCAGACGACCCAAGCAAGGGTGGCCACGCCGGTGACCGCGGTATGGTCGGCGGGATGCCAGCCAAGGTGGTTGTAGCCGAAGGAAAGAATGAGCCAGACGAGAAGGAAGTTCAGGAGAGTGCCGGAGGCGCCGACGGTCCCGAAACGGACAATCCGCAGGATCTCGCCACGTTTCGGGCGGGAGCTGGTTTTCTGTCTGGGCGAGGCGGAGACGGCAGCCTTCATCGATCGGGAATCATGGCGGGTTCGGATTCGTGGGGCAATTGGCTTGAACAGTCGGGAACCTGGCCGGTCCAATTCCCATGGCGGGAAACACTTGCCATGGGCCCGACGAAAGCGAACTTCAGGTCGCGGTGCGCGACCTGTTACGCGAGGAAACGCTGATCATCCGCGGGGAGCTTACCGAGCCTCCCACGTGGTTCCCCTCGTTTCGCGAATTGACGATGCGGCTGAAAGGTTCGGTGGTCGCGGTGATCTTGATTGAATCCGACCGGCAAATGAGAGATCTCTATTGGCGATGGACCGGAAGAAACGGTGGCCGGGATTTCGTGAACGACATGGTCTTTTCCGACGAGTACGTTCCCGGGATCAAGCTGGACAGCAGTCACGACCGATTGCACCCCACGGTAACCACTGCGAAAATCGTCCCGGAGAATCTCGACGAATTGGCCGGCCGGGTGGCGGCCTTGGCCGCCTTGGCCCACTAAGCCCGAAGATCGTGGTTGCCGGGTTGCTGGTGGCCCTGGTGGCGGCCTTGGGGCTAGGACGTTCCGGGGAAATCGTCTCCTCTGCTGATCTCAAACCGCAGGGCGATCTTTTCACCTATCAGGGGCAACCTTTTACCGGGACGGCGCTGGCGGAGTCGAAGGGGCGGAAGACGGAAGCGGAATTTTGGGAAGGAAGGATGCACGGTCGGTACCGGAGCTGGCACCCCAACGGCAAAATGGAGAGCGAGGCCTATTTTGAAAATGGCCGGCGGGAGGGGGTGGCCAAAATTTGGAATGAGCAGGGGCAGGTCCTGCAGGAGACACGGTTTCGCAAAGGGTTGGCGGAGGGGGAGGCGTCTGAGTGGTATCCCAACGGCAATCTGGAGCGCCGGACCGGATGGCAGAAGGGAAAGCGAAACGGAAAGGTGGAGACCTGGTATGAAAATGGGAAAAAGAAGGGCCTCGGCACGTTCCGGGAAGGTGAGCGGTCCGGCACGTTTGTGGTCTGGTGGCCGAACGGGAAAAAAAGGGTGGAGACGAACTATCTGAAGGGGGTTCCGAACGGCTGGTGGGTGGAGTGGGATGAGGATGGGGATCAGGTGAAGCAGGCGTTTTTCAAGAAGGGCCAGGCGGTGGAGGGAGCGGGGTCTTGAACCGATCGGGGGCTGGGTTACTCTTGCCCGTTACTAAGCGCTCGTAGCTCAACTGGATAGAGTGTCGGCCTCCGAAGCCGAAGGTTGTGGGTTCGACCCCCGCCGGGCGCAATGAAGCGGATCCAGATGCTCCGGAGGCTGGGATCGAACCAGCGACCAATCGGTTAACAGCCGACCGCTCTACCGCTGAGCTACTCCGGAAGACTGAAGGAAAACTTTATCGAACGGGAGCGGACTTCTCAACCCGCTTTTCCTTCCCGCCAGGCAAAAGAAAATAGGAAAGGCTATCGATGAGGGCGTGGGCGCTGGCCTCGAGGATGTTGGTGGAGACTCCCACCGTGCCCCATTCGCGCTGGCCATCACTGGATTCCACGAGAACACGGGTGCAGGCAGCAGTGCCCCCACGGGAGTTCACGATCCGAACTTTATAGTCGATCAGCTTTAATTTCTTGAGGGTAGGGAAGGAGGGAAGCAGGGCTTTGCGAAGAGCGGCATCGAGGGCGTTGACCGGACCATCCCCGGTGGCGGAGGTCTTGCAGGTTTTTTTGCCTACCCGGACCGTGACGGTCGCTTTGCTGGTCTCGCGGACTTTCGGCCAGGCCCGGGCCACTTCGACCTTGTAGGAGTCGAGCTGGAACGGAGCGGGCAGCTTTTCCAAAGAGCGACGAACGAGGAGTTCAAAGGAAGCGTCGGCCGCCTCAAACTCATAGCCCTCTTTCTCCAGTTTTTTGATGTGGGCAAGGATGCTGCGGGTGGAGGCAGCTTTCTCGTCGAGAGTGATGCCCAGCTCCCGGGCCTTCATCATCACGTTGGCACCGCCGGAGAGTTCCCCCACGAGGATGCGTTGGTGGTTGCCGACCTCGCCGGGTTCGATGTGCTCGAAACTGGCGGCCAGCTTGTTGACGGCGTTGACGTGCATGCCGCCCTTGTGGGCAAAAGCGGTACGTCCGACAAAGGGGGCGCGGGGATCGTGCTGCAGGTTGGCCAACTCGTCCACAAATCCAGAAAGATCGGAAAGTTTGCGGAGGTTGCCGGCGGGCAGAATCTTTTTGCCCAGTTTAAGTTCCAGGATGGGAAGCACGGTGGTGAGGTTGCAATTTCCGGTTCTTTCCCCGTACCCGTTCATCGTTCCTTGCACCTGCAGGGCGCCTTCTTCCACTGCGGCGACGGCGTTGGCGACGCCGAGGCCGCAGTCGTTATGGGTGTGGATCCCGACCTTGTTTTTCGGAAAACGGGCACGGACTTCGCGAACGGCGGCGGCGATCTGGGAGGGGAGTCGGCCGCCGTTGGTGTCGCAGAGCACAAGATAGTTAGCTCCGGCCTCGGCGGCGGCTTCGAGAGTGCGCAGGGCGTAAGAGGAATCGGCGGCATGGCCGTCAAAAAAGTGTTCGGCGTCGTAGATGACCTCACGGCCTTCCTTTTTCAGAAAGGCGACCGTGTCGCGGATCATGGCGAGGTTTTCTTCGGGCGTGGTGCGGAGGACTTTTTCGACGTGAAGGAGCCAGCTTTTTCCGAAGATGGTGACGACGGGGGTTTCCGCATCCAGCAGGAGTTTGACTTGGGGATCCGAGGAGGCGGGGGAGCCGGCGCGGCGGGTGGAGCCGAAGGCGGCGAGCTTACAGGAGCCCCACTTTAGCTTTTTGGCTTCGGGAAAGAACTCGCGGTCCTTGTCGTTGGAACCGGGCCAACCGCCTTCGACATAGTGGATGCCGTAGGCGCCCAGTTTCTCGGCCAGACGGAGCTTGTCGGACAGAGAGAAATGGACGCCCTCCCCCTGGGCGCCATCGCGCAGGGTGGTGTCGTAGATGGTCAGCTGACCGTTGGACATTTGGGCATAATAGTCCCGATCCATGGTCGTTGGAAGAGAGGGGTTTAAGGGGAAGTAGCTGGTGACGGGTGGCGAGTGGCGGGTCATTAGGAATCGACATCAAAAGGTCACAAAAGAGGTCCCGAAAGGGACTAGTAAAACTGGGAGAGGGGTGTAAGTTTATCGCAAGGAGACTTTTACGGAAAAACAACCTAAAAAGTCATTGAGGATCAGTGCTTTAGGAATCCTTTTGGGATTTGCCGCCTTGTTGGCATTTTTTATTTTTTCGACCTCTGACCCCGACTTCATTGGAGCGGGGAAAGAAAACCAACAAAGCGAGGCAGGAGAAGCCGGAAACTCCAGCGAAAGAGCGGTGGCTGGAAATGAGGTGGAAGGTGAAAAGGGGCAGGGGGCAGGGGGGGGAGTTCCAGTGAAGACCCAAGATCAGCCAAAAATTGCTGTGACATCTTCCGAGGGGCCGAATCCGTTTCCGAAAGTCAAAAAGGCGTGGTCTCAGTTGCCTGACGAAACCAGGGCGCGGTTGCAAAAGTATTCGAAGTCCGCGGCGACGATTCCGGATGCAGGTATGGTTCGAAGCTTTCGTCTAGCGATGGATGAGTTGTATGTCCGCGATCCCGAAACGGGAAAAGGTAAGGGCGTCGTGGTCACTCCAGCTGCCGACTTGGCGGGGCTGTTAGCGCAGATGGAGAAGGTACAAGCCGAGATGGGCCTAGTGCCGGAACTGGTCATGTATGAGGAGGGAGCGGAGCGGAACGAGTTCACCCGTCGGGTGGTAACGCGGGAACTGATGCTGGAGGCCGATTCCCAAATCGTGGCGGACCAGGCGGCGCAGTCAGCCAGCCTCGTTTTTCGAGATGCACCTGCTTACGCGCCCGGGAAGTTTCTGTACCTCGCGGAAAGTTCCCCGGAGGCCTTGGCGGCTTGGACCAAGCTGGAGGAACAAAAGATTGTTTCCTCCAGCCTTTTGCTTGCCCGGCAACAGGCGAAGCGGGCGATGCCTAACGACACGTTAATCAACCAGCAGTGGCATCTAAAGTTCAACAATCAGAGCGGAGCTGTCGCCGGAACAGATCTCAATATCGAAACCGCATGGGCTTACCCGACTGCCGGGGCGGGCCGACGCGGCCGTGGTGTGCGCATCGGCATTGTCGATGACGGTCTGCAGACTGCGCACCCGGACCTCGCGACCAATGTTGACACCACCAACGACAAGGACTGGAACGGCAACGATAGCGATCCGAATCCCGGCGCCGGTGACGATCACGGCACCGCGTGCGCCGGAGATGCGGCAGCGCGTGGAAACAACGGTCTCGGCGTTTCCGGCTCCGCTCCGGAGGCCACACTTGTCGGTATGCGCCTGATCGCAGCTGCGACGACCGACACAAAGGAAGCGGAGGCTATGAACTACCTCCCGCAGCTTATCCAGATCAAGAGCAACAGCTGGGGGCCGAGTGACACCGGGACCATCCTCGAAGCCCCCGGTCCGCTGACCAGAGCCGCTCTGCAGAGCGCCGCGGAAACGGGCAGGGATGGCAAGGGCACCATCTCCATGTGGGCTGGCGGCAACGGCCTCGATGCCAACGACAATTCGAACTATGACGGCTACGCCAATTCGATCTACACCATCGCGGTCGGCGCCTTCGACAGCCAGTCGCGCCAAGCATGGTATAGCGAACCCGGCGCGAATCTCGTCATTACATCCCCATCGAGCGGGGACGCCCCCGCGCTCGGAAAGACCACGACCGACCGCACTGGCGCAGACGGCTACGTGGCCGGGGATTACGAGAGCGATTTCGGCGGAACGTCCTCGGCCACCCCGACTGCAGCCGGCGTTGTTGCGCTGATGCTCGAGGCCAACCCGAATCTCGGGTGGCGCGACGTCCAGGAGATATTCATGCGCTCGGCCAAGAAAGTGAATCCCTCCGACACCGATTGGAAAACCTTGGTCGCACCGGCCAATATCAACCACAACCACAAATTCGGTGCCGGCCTTGTTGACGCAACGGCCGCCGTCAACCTTGCGACGGGATGGACAAATCTCTCGGCTCAACTCAAGCGCACGGTTGCCCAGACCGGTCTCAGCGTCGCTATTCCCAACCAGAACACCACGGGCATCACGCGCGAGTTTGTTGTCCTGGCTCAGGACAACCTGCGGGTGGAACATGTGACCGTGACGGTGAGCATCACCCACACCGCGCGCGGCAATCTGAAGGTCACGCTCACTTCGCCCTCCGGAACGATCAGCCGTTTGGCTGAAGTTCACAGCGACTCCGGCGACAACTACTCGGGTTGGACTTTCATGACCGTCCGGAACTGGGGCGAAAACGCAGCCGGGACTTGGCGTTTGAAAATCAGCGATGAAAGCGGAACGAGCAATACCACCGGCGGAACGCTCACCTCGGCCACCATGGAGGTTTACGGATCCTCAACCACGCCGATCAATCCTCCACCCTCCATTACCCTGATCTCCCCCTCGGACGGCTCGGTCTTCTCACCGGGGGCCACCATCAACATTGAAGCGACCGCCAGTGACTTGAAGGCGGATGGCACCACCGGTTCTATTCAATCCGTGGAGTTTTTGGTGAACGGCTCAGCGGTCGGCACAAACAACGCGGCCCCCTATATTTTTGCGTGGCAACCGGCGCCGGGGGATTACACGCTTTCGGTCCGAGCCACCGATACCGAGGGAGCCTCTGCCTCGACTCCCGCAATCAGCGTTCAGGTGGCCAATCGAAGACCCGGCATGACTGCGGGCCAAATTGCGCAAAGCGGAGAAACTTTCAGCGACCAAGCCTTGACCTTGAGCGGCCTGGCATCCACTGATCCCGACGGGGATACGGTTTCGTATGCGTACCAATGGCAATCTTCCTCCAACGGTGTGTCCTATACGGATGGGGCTGGTTTGACCTCGGCTACTTTGCCGGCGGCACCGGAGCGTTCCGGATTGTTTTGGCGTTGCCGGATCACGCCTTCCGATGCGGGGGGCGCTGGGGAACCCTTTTTCACCGCCGCGGTAGCCGTGAATCGACGGCCTCCTACCAGTGCCACGGTGGGCCAGGTCTTCACTTATGACAGCGACCTGTTTTTGGCCGGGACCGAGACCAGTTTTACCCGCAAGGCGATCCTCAGCGAATTCAGTCAAGGCCCCAGCGGGGGAACCGCTGAGTGGATTGAATTTTTAGTGCTGAGGCCGGGTAGCTTGCGGGGATGGAAAGTCCAGGATGCTGGCGGAACTACCGTCACGCTGGCTGAGGCAGCCGCTTGGGACAATATTCCGGCCGGGACCCTGGTGGTGATTTACAACGGGGCTTCCAAGGATGCTCTGCTGCCGGCCGACGACCTGTCAGTCGGCTCGGACGGAAAAATGGTGGTGAGCTCCGCGGATACCGCCATGTGTACGGGTTCCTGGCCGTCCCTTTCCAATAACGGCGACGGGGTGATTCTGCGGGATGCGTCGAATACTATCCTGAGCCAAGTGGGATACGGGAGTGGAACAACCACACCCAACATTGGTGCGGTCAGTGGTGCCCGATCGGCAAACTACCGCGGGAATACAGAGGACGGTGGTCTGTTGGCAGCTAACTGGAGTATTGAAACAGCGACAGTGGCCCGATCCCTTAAAAACAGTCGGGCCCCAGGGGATTTATTTATTTCCGAATATTTAGAAGGCTCCAGCAACAATAAGGCTATTGAATTATATAATCCTTCCTCAGTATCGGTGAATTTATCAACAGCTAGCTACGTGTTAGAAATTTATTCAAACGGTAGCGCCACGGCTTCCTCAACCATAACCTTAACCGGGACCGTTGCGGCCGGGGCAACCTTTGTTATCAAACACAGCTCCGCTTCCGCCAGTATTACTGCTCAACAGACTTCAGGAAGCCTTGGTTTTAACGGCAATGATGCTGTGGTCCTTAAAAAGGGAACCTCAATTGTGGATGTTTTTGGGCAAATCGGATTTGACCCTGGTACTGCCTGGGGTTCCGGAGCCTCCTCCACCCTCGACAACACGTTGCGCCGCAAAGCCAGCGTTCTGACCGGTGATACCAATGGCGCTGACACGTTTGTGCCATCGAACGAATGGGATGGTTTTGGAAATGATATCTTTTCCGGATTTGGGGCTCATACCGTCGACGGCGGCGGAGGTGGAGGCGGCGCGCTGGCATTAGTCATCAGCCCTTCAACATTTGCTGAAAATGCCGGAACGAATGCGGCCACGGGAACGCTGACGCTGACTCAGAGCCAGACGACCAATCTCGTGGTCAATCTTGTGAGCAGTGATACATCTGAAGCCACGGTTCCCGCCTCCGTCACGATTCCAGCCAACCAGACCAATGCCACTTTTGCCGTGGCGGCGGTGGACGACGCGGTTTCGGATGGTTCTGTCGGGGTCACAATTACTGCGACCGCTGGCTCCCTAAGTGCGACCGCGTCCGTCACCGTCACGGATAATGAGCCGGTGCTGGACGGGGTGACCCCCGGGGTACCGAACGGGGGAGATAACTCCGTATGGGTAAGCCAGCTCCGCTCGGGGGCGCTGAATCAGCCGGCTTTGTTCCGATTGGGCAGCAATAATCCGGCTTGGCTAACGATCAATCCCACCAACGGAGTGCTCAGCGGAACGCCGACGAATTCTGGTGACTTTGCGATTACCCTTGAGCGAACTAACTCCCTAGGCCAAGTTGCCACCCAGAACTTTGTTCTTTCGGTTCTAGATGCAACCAGCGACACCACACCACCGGTGATCACGATCGGCGGGGACAATCCGCTTACGATGCTCTGGGGGTTGACATGGATTGAGGATGTGACGGCCTATGATTTCGGGGACAATGCGGCAATCGTTCCGATCAAAACCGGCACGGTGGACACCAAGGTGCCGGGGACTTATCAGGTCGTCTACACAGCGACGGATAGCAAGAGTAACAGCGCCAGCGCGACCCTGACAGTGCACGTACGTTTTGCCAATGATGGCACGAACCGAGGACCGGATGGGCTGCCGGATGCGGTCCGTTTTGCGATGGGTGCCGATGGGTCCAATGCCCTTGCGCCTGCCCTGATGCCCGCCAGCCAGATGAGCAACAACGCGTTGGTACTGACCTATCATGGCCGGCCGGGAACCTCACCAGTGGCTCTCGTGCCGGTGGTGAGCACTGATCTGGCCGACAGCAACAGTTGGAGTACCTCCGGCATCACGGTGACCACAAACGGCACGACCAACGCCAACGGGATTACACTGGAAAAGAGGCAAGCCAGCGTCACCGCCACCAACGCCACAAGAAAGTTCCTGCGACTGCGGGCGACGACGGCACCGTAGGCGGGGCGGAGCCCCGCCGGGGGTGGAAGGGTGGTCGTGAACGAGAACGCGAGCGCAGGTGATTAGCTGTTTAAGCGTTAGTGATGGAGGAAAGTGTGAGGGCGGTGAATTCCCTCCATGACTAAAGACTAAAAGGCTAACTCTCTAAATTTAAAGG
>Ga0194122_10004764_pt1 | contig 12988 bp, 13 predicted proteins | sample TA2MahCa10mmetaG_FD_155487 | JGI IMG/M metagenome (GOLD analysis project Ga0194122, IMG submission 155487) | Freshwater microbial communities from Lake Tanganyika, Tanzania - TA2015021 Mahale Deep Cast 10m | ecosystem: Environmental > Aquatic > Freshwater > Lake | place: Tanzania: Lake... | reverse complement strand
CAACTGCTCAACGGTCTGGCAAGCGCCTCGAGTCTGTTTCTGATCGCAGCGGGTCTGTCGCTGATCTTTGGCGTGTCGCGGATCGTCAATTTCGCGCACGGCTCCTTCTACATGCTCGGAATCTATCTGGCCTACACCATAGTGGGCCGGATCGGATCGGGCATTGTTGGGTTCTGGGTTTCGCTGATCGTGGCCGCAGCGGTCGTGGCCGCAATCGGCCTCCTCGTGGAGTTGATCCTCCTGCGGCGCATCTACCGCGCGCATCTACCGCGCGCCCGAGTTGCTGCAGTTGCTGGCCACTTTCGCGCTGGTGCTGGTGATCCGTGACGCCGTCCTCGCGGTCTGGGGGCCTGAGGACCTGCTTGGCCCCAGAGCCCCGGGCCTCAAGGGCTCGGTGGAGATCATGGGCCGGCAGTTCCCCGAATACGACCTTGTGATGATCGCGGTGGGGCCGCTGGTGCTCGGGCTTTTGTGGTGGATCCTGATGCGCACCCGCTGGGGGATCCTGATCCGCGCAGCCACCCAGGACCGGGAAATGGTGGGTGCACTCGGCGTGAACCAGGCTTGGCTCTTCAGCGGTGTTTTCATGCTGGGGGCATTTCTGGCCGGACTGGGCGGTGCCCTGCAGCTGCCCCGTGAGCCCGCCAACCAGTTCCTCGACCTGGCTGCGATCGGCGATGCCTTTGTGGTGGTGGTGGTGGGCGGGATGGGCAGCGTCCCGGGCGCCTTTCTGGCTGCGCTGCTCATTGCCGAGATCAAGGCGCTCTGCATTGCGATCGGGCAGATCTCGGTCCTGGGCTACAGCTTCTCGCTCTCGCGCCTCACGCTGGTGGTGGAGTTTCTGGGATCAAGGCGCTCTGCATTGCGATCGGGCAGATCTCGGTCCTGGGCTACAGCTTCTCGCTCTCGCGCCTCACGCTGGTGGTGGAGTTTCTGGTCATGGCCGCTGTGCTGATCTGGCGTCCCTGGGGTCTGCTGGGAAAACCGGCCGCACTGTCGCGCAACGCCTCGGAGATCGAAGCACCCCTTCGCCCCGCACCCCCGCTGCTGCGTCGCTTTGGCTGGCTGGTGCTGCTTGCGCTCCTGCTGGTGCCGGTGGTTGCCGCGAGGATGCCCTTTCTCAACGTCCTGATGATCGACATCCTGGTCGCAGTGCTCTTTGCGGCGAGCCTGCACTTCATCATGGGGCCCGGTGGCATGCACTCCTTCGGCCATGCCGCGTATTTCGGACTCGGTGCCTATGGAGCTGCGCTGCTTTTCAAGCTGGCTGCGCTACCGATGGAGGCCGCATTTGCGCTGGCGCCACTCGTGGCCGGGCTTGGGGCGCTGATCTTCGGCTGGTTCTGTGTGCGCCTCTCGGGTGTGTATCTTGCAATGCTCACGCTTGCTTTTGCGCAGATCGTCTGGTCGGTGGTCTTTCAGTGGGACGAGGTGACCGGCGGATCCAACGGCGTGGTGGGTGTGTGGCCCTCGCCCTGGCTCGCGCCGAAGTGGGCCTACTACTATTTCACCCTGGCGATCACGGTTGCCGGGGTTCTGGTCCTGCGGCGTGTGCTGCTGTCGCCCTTGGGCTATGCGATGCGCGCGGTACGCGACTCGCGCCTGCGCGCCGATGCGATCGGTATCGACGCCCTGGCGGTGCACTGGGCCGGATTCGTGCTGGCAGGTCTGATGTGCGGCCTTGCGGGCGCGCTCTTTGCCTTCTCCAAGGGGAGCATCTCCCCGGAAGTGATCGGGGTTGGCCGTTCGATCGACGGCTTGGTGATGGTGCTGCTGGGCGGCATCCAGACGCTCGCGGGACCTCTCGTTGGCGCTGCCGCCTTCACCTGGCTGCAAGACACCGTGGCACGGCAGACCGAGTACTGGCGTGCGATGCTCGGCCTGAGCATCCTCGTGCTGGTGCTCGCCTTTCCCCAGGGCATTGCCGGGTTCGTGCGCGAACGCTTCATGCCGGTGCGCCACGGCAGCCCGGCACAATGACGCCGCTGCTCGAAGTCCTCAAGCTCTCGAAGGCCTTCGGCGGTGTGAAGGCGGTCACGCAGGTGTCCTTCTCTGTAGCAGCGGGCGAACTTCTGGCCATGATCGGTCCGAACGGCGCCGGAAAATCCACCTGCTTCAACATGCTCAACGGCCAACTCCGCCCCGATGAGGGATCGATCAGACTCGCGGGGCGAGAGCTTGTTGGACTTGCCCCGCGCGAAGTCTGGCGCATGGGGGTGGGGCGCACTTTCCAGATCACCGCCACCTTCGGATCGATGACGGTTCGCGAAAACGTGCAGATGGCTCTGCTCTCGCATCATCGCGCGCTTGTCAGCGCCTGGATGCCCGCGCCTGGATGCCCGCAGCAGAGGCTTTCGTTGCCGAGGCCGATGCACTGCTTGAACGGGTGGGCATGCGCGAACAGGCCGCGCGACCCTGCTCGATTCTCGCTTACGGCGATCTCAAGCGCCTCGAACTTGCGATTGCGCTCGCCAACGCCCCAAAGCTGCTTCTCATGGATGAGCCCACCGCAGGAATGGGGCCGCTCGAGCGAACCGACCTGATGATGCTCACTGCGCGACTGGTGCGCGAGCAAGGTGTGGCGGTACCGACTGGTGCGCGAGCAAGGTGTGGCGGTACTCTTTACCGAGCACGACATGGACGTGGTCTTTCGGCATGCCGATCGCCTGATGGTGCTTAACCGCGGAATGCTCATTGCGCAGGGCGAGCCCGAGATGGTGCGCGCCAATGCGGAGGTGCAGCGGGTGTATCTCGGATCGCGTTCCGGATCATGACCGTGATGCTCGAGGTGCGCGCACTCCACGCCTACTACGGTCAGGCCCACATTCTCTTTGAGGTCGGGCTCGAAGTACACGCCGGCGAGGTGGTGGTCCTGCTCGGGCGTAACGGCGCGGGCAAGAGCACCACGCTCAAGTCGATCGCGGGATTGCTGCGACCACGCCAGGGGCTTGTGCGCTTTCAAGGTGAGCGCATCGACGGACTCGAGCCCTTCGTCATCGCTCGCAAGGGATTGGGCTATGTGCCGGAAGACCGGAGGATCTTCACTGAACTTACCGTGCTCGAGAACCTCGAGGTGGGCAGACAGGCACCCCGCGCCGGGGTCCCGGTGTGGAACTTCGCGAGGATCGGCAAACTCTTTCCCAACCTCGCCGAGATGCCGCATCGACCCGGGGGTCGGATGTCGGGAGGCGAGCAACAGATGCTCACCATTGCACGAACGCTGATGGGCAACCCCTCGTGCATCCTGCTCGACGAGCCCTCCGAGGGCGTTGCGCCGGTCATCGTCGCATCGTCGACCAGATGGCCGCGGCGATCGGCGAGCTCAAGCGCCAGGGCGTTGCGGTATTGCTTTCGGAACAGAACCTGCACTTTGCCCAGGAGGTGGGCGATCGCGCCTTTATCATCGAAAAGGGTCGGATCGCGTTTCAGGGCAGCATGGAGGCCTTGAGCGCCAACGATGCGGTGCGTAGCCAGTATCTCGCCGTTTGAGCAATGCCTCTGTTCGGTGCACGCATTTCTTGAGGAGAACGATGCATGTCAGCCCAGATCCGCAAACTTGTTGTATCGGTCGAGGAAACGCATCGGGAGATGGGGCAGACCATCCTGCCGGCCACCCGGCGCGCCCTGGCGATCGCAGTGATCGCCAACCCCTACGCGGGCAGGTTCAGCGACACACTCGACGAACTCGTTGCGATTGGCGAAGAGCTCGGGGGCCTCCTGGGCGAACGTTGTGTGCGCGCCCTGGGTATCGATCCGGCTGCCGCCGAAAGTTACGGCAAGGCTGCAATCGTGGGTGAGGCAGGCGAGCTTGAGCATGCTGCCGCAATCCTGCATCCGAAGCTCGGTGCACCCCTTCGCAAGGCGGTCGACAAGGGTGCAGCACTTGTTCCCTCGGCAAAGAAGATGGGTGGCCAGGGTGCCGCAATCGACGTGCCGCTCGGACACAAGGACGCTGCCTTCGTACGCAGCCACTTCGATGCAATCGAAGCACGCGTGACCGATGCGCCGCGTGCGGGCGAGATTGTGGTGGCGGTGGCCGTCACCGACAGCGGACGACCGCTCGCTCGCGTGGGCGGACTTCAGAAGCACGAAATCAAGGGCGGCGACGGACTGCGTTGATCGTGAGACCGTGGATTTCGCGGCGTCTCGCGCGTCGTCGTGACAAGCATCGCATGTCGCTGCGGGCACCGGGCGCATCAACGGAGCCGTTGGCTCAAAGGGGGAGCAGGCATGGCCTTGGCAGCAAGCATTGAAAGCTCGGGGAAGGTGGTCATTCGGCGGGTTGGTCTGATGCTCTCGGGCGACATCGATCAGCCGATCCTCGATGCCGACACCGTGGTGGTGGAGGACGGCCTGATCCGCGCCGTTGGCGCTGAAAAGGACTGCGATACCGCTGGCGCACATCGGGTGATCGACTGCAGGGGTACCGCGATCGCGCCCGGGCTCATCGACTCGCACACGCATCCGGTGTTCGGTGACTGGACCCCACGCCAGAGTCAGCTCGGCTGGATCGACGCGTGCATGCATGGTGGAGTCACCACCATGATCTCGGCCGGCGAGGTGCACCTGCCCGGCCGACCGAAGGACATCCTGGGTGTGAAGGCGCTTGCCATCACAGCGCAACGTGCCTTCGATGGCATGCGCGCAGCGGGTGTTGGCGGTGGCGTGAAGGTGCTCGCAGGCGCCCCGGTGGTCGAAAAGGGCATGGTGGAACAGGACTTTGCCGAGATGGCCTCGGCCGGGGTTCGCCTCCTGGGCGAGATCGGGTTGGGTTCGGTGAAGGCTGGCAACGAAGCCGCCGTCATGGTGGCATGGGCGCGAAAGCACGGGATTCAGAGCACGATCCATACGGGTGGGCCTTCGATTCCGGGCTCCGGTCTGATCGACGAGCATGTGGTGCTCGAGGCCGATGCCGATGTGATCGGTCATGTGAACGGCGGACACACCTCGCTGTCCTACCGCTCGGTTTGCATGCTCTGCGAGAGGAGCACCCGAGCGCTCGAGATCGTGCACAACGGCAACGAACGCATCGCCATCCTCACCGCGCGCCACGCGGTGGAACTCAAGTGCCCCCATCGGGTGATCCTCGGCACCGATGCGCCGGCAGGGTCAGGGGTGCAACCGCTGGGAATCCTGAGGCTGATCGCCCTGATCGCCAGCATGGCCGAGATTCCTGCCGAAATCGTGTTTGGCTTTGCCACCGGCAATACGGCCCGGATGCGCTCGCTTTCTCAGGGCCTGATCGAAGTGGGTCGGCCCGCAGATCTAGTCTTTCTTGATAAGGCTCAACATTCGGCCGGCAGGGATTTGCTGAACAGCGTTCAGCTTGGCGACATCCCCGGCGTGGGGATGGTGATGATCGACGGTATCGTACGCTGCCAGCGAAGCCGAAACACCCCGCCAGCCAGCGAAGTACCCATCATCATCGAAGGATCCACCCTCCGCGGGTAGCGCGCGTCAGTCCGGGCGCACCCTTCAGGCAGTCGAGAACGTTGAAGTCGGGGCGGGGCGCGCGCTAGCGCGCAGGCGTGGGTGCTGGATTGAACGGGAAGTCGCCCGGTTCGATCGCGTGGGGGCGAGCGAGCTGTCCGTAGGCCCACTGACCGGCACGACCCACGGCTCCGTTTGGGCGGTACTCGATACCCTGACCGTGCCGCAGGCTTTCGCCCATCACATACAGGAATTCACCAACGTAGAGGCCCTCGTCGGGAAACAACCGCGTGCCCCAGCACTTGTGCCAAGGCGCATTCCCTTGCTCCGGGCAGGGAGGAAGTGCAGACTGGGCCACCGCGTACCCCCCCGTCGCAGCGAGCAGCAGGGCGCCAAAGAGGCTGAGGGAGCGAAACGCAGGCAGCATGCGCGTAGAGTAGCCGAAGGTTGAAGGTTGCAAAACCGGCGTATGCAGGTTGCTTCATCAGCGAGTGCAGGTTGCTTCACCAGCGAGTGCACGTTGCATCACCAGCGAGTGCACGTTGCATCACCAGCGAGTGCACGTTGCATCACCAGCAAGTACACGCTGCATCACCAGCAAGTGCACTCCGCGGCGCCGGGTCCAGCCCACCAGGACCGCTGCGGGTTCTGACAACGGAAGTTGGAATGGCTTGCTTACAACTGCTCATCGCCAGGGGGGAAAGGCGGTTATTCTCGATCCGGTAAGTTTATGCTTACACCTATACGGACGATCAACCGGCAACGAAGACCCGAGTCCTCTCGGGCGAGGCGGTCCGGTGGATCCCGTTTGATCATCAACCCAAGGAGACAACAACATGGCTAAGGCCTTCAAGGCGGCGCTGCTGGGCGCCGCACTCGCCGTATCCGGTGGCGCAATTGCGTCCACCCCAGTGCTGTCCACCGAAGAGGTGGTCACCAAACTCGAGTTGCCGTGGGACATGGCATTTCTTCAGGACGGAACCTTGTTCTTCACCGAGAAGTGCCGCGGGCTGTCGGTACGTCTCCCCTCGGGCACGATCAACAAGGTCCACGGGATTGGCGGGTCCACCGGCTATGCAACCTCGAGCGCAGATCTGTTCTGTGATGGTCAGGCAGGGATGATGGGGGTTGCAATCGACCCGAATTTCAGTGCGAACCGCTTTGTCTATGTCTACTCCAGTTCGAATCTGAACAACAATCTTTCCAACCGGGTGATGCGCTTCACGATTGACGCATCGTTCAGGACGGTATCGAACCGAACCGACATCGTTCCCGATATCGGCTACAAGCCCAAGGCGAGCAAGCACCCCTTTGGTGGACCAGGCGCGCACAACGGCGGAAGGATCCGCTTCAGCCCCGGCGACGGATTTCTCTACGTCACCACCGGTGACAATCACCGCGGCTCTGGTCCCATGGACCCGAAATACATCGGTGGGAAAGTGCTGCGGGTGGATCGCGATGGGAAGGCCGCGCCCGGCAATACGCCGCCCGCAGGCTTCGATCCCAGGGTCTTCACCTACGGCCACCGGAATCCGCAAGGGATCGCCTTCCGCCCGGGGGACAACCGTCCTTTCACTGCCGAGAATGGGCCCTGGCATAGCGACGAGGTAACCGCACTGGTCAACGGGGGCAATGCAGGGTGGGATCCGCGCCCCAACATGGCGGGCAGGGGACCGTGCCCGGATGACTACTGTGGCTATTCGCCCAACCAGATGGGTGCGATGGATCCCAAACTGCGCGCCGCCTTCATGCCGATGACCGACCTGAAGACCTATCCCAACGCCATGCCTCCGGCCTGGAACAACAACGGTTTGTCGCAGGGGATGTTCAGCAATACCTTCCTCAGTGGAGCCAAGTGGAAGAGTTGGGACGGCAGCATGATCGTGGGATATTCCGGGATCGGGATCCACGGCACACCCGTTGGCAACCGCCTGGATGTGCTCAAGATCAGCGCCGACGGCCTGAGTTCCACCGTGGAGTCAGTGTCGTGGCCCACCGTTACCGGGCGATTCCGCGCGGCGGTCCAGGGGCCAGACGGCAACCTCTATGTTGCGCTTGAAGACCAGGGCGTGATCATCCGCGTCACACCCGAGTAGGCACCGCAGCAAGGCGTGAGTCCCTCACTGCTTTGTTCGTCGCCGAAAGCCTGTGTGCCAGAGGTGTGCCTGGGCACTGCCTGAGTCATGCCTGGGCACTACCTGAGCATTGCTCGGGCGGCTCCCTTGAGCATTGCTCGAGCGGTGCCTGAGCAGTGCTTGAGCAGCACTCGGGCGGTATCTGGGGCATTGGTCGGGCGGCGTGGTGGCGGTGCGGCTTCACGCTCCCGACAGGCGCCGGGTCTACACAAAGTAGCGGCCCCCACCCGGCTCGAGTCGCATCGGGCAGGGTGTTTTGTGTTAACGGTCATTCGATTGGGTTTCCACCCCGCGTGCGATCCATTGTGGACGGTGGATTCGGGGCCCACGTTCGGGCGAAAGGTTTCTTTATGCGATTCCTCGGGAAGATTTTGGCGCTTGGCTATCTCATGGGCCATGCGGCCAGTGTTCAGGCCGACTACAACCTGCTCGTCAAGAGCAACTGTCTCGCATGCCACCAGATTGACAAGCGAAAGTACGGCCCGAAACTCAACGAAATCGCGGCGAAGTACGCCAACGACAGCAACGCGGTGGAAGTCCTCGCAGGCAAGATCAGATCAGGAGGTAGCGGGGTATGGGGTGAGGACATCATGCCGCCCCAACCGCAAGTGAACGACGCGGATGCCCGGGCGCTTGCAAGGTATGTCCTTTCGCTGAAGTAGCAGCAGGGTCCTTTCGCTGAAGTGGAAGTCCTCGCAGGCAAGATCAGATCAGGAGGTAGCGGGGTATGGGGTGAGGACATCATGCCGCCCCAACCGCAAGTGAACGACGCGGATGCCCGGGCGCTTGCAAGGTATGTCCTTTCGCTCAAGTAGCAGCAGGGTCCTCCCGCTGAAGTAGCAGCAGGGTCCTCCCGCTGAAGTAGTAGCAGGGTCCTCCCGCTGAAGTAGTAGCAGGGTCCTCCCGCTCAAGTAGCAGCAGGGTCCTTTTTCTGAAGTGGCAGCATGGCCCTCCCGCTCAAGCGCATGGGTTCCGCGATGCCGGCGAGGATCACCCCAAACTCGGGTCGACTTGCCTGGATGATGTCGAGATTCCGGAGGATGGCGTCGGCTGTACCGCGGCACCAGTGTTCTCCTCGCTCACGCGCTGCTGCGCCGGAAGCAGGTCCACCATCATCGGGGCGACTTCGGCACGCAGATCGCGCCTGCCACGCTGCATGTGCCGAAGCCGTGAATGCGCCTTGGATCGGTTAACCACGCCGACCCGCGCAACCCGCTACCGCCTGCGAGCACCAGGGCCTGGATACCGCTCATAAACCGAAGCCTTGCCGGAGGGTGTACTTGTCGTCGAGGTTAACCGTGGCAAAAGACACGCATGCCGGCGATGGTTGTGGGTTCATGGGGTTCACCTCGCGATGGCACGTGGCGATTGCAGGCGACGATGAAGGAAGGGCGGCTTTGACCCCTGGTTCTCCGCCTTGGGCGCATCTGGGAGCCTACCCGAGCCGCGAGTCCGCCATCCAGCAACCGTGAAAGCCCAGGGGGACATGCCGCGGTAGCGCCAGTTGCGCAATCGGGCCGCTCGAGAGGTCGTGCGCATCGAAGATGTCGAGCGTCTGCCGCTGGCTTGCCGCATTCCACTGGAATGCGATGAGATAGCCGTCGTCTTCGTACCTTGCCCCGTTGGCTGCGGCAAAGCAAGGTTCCGAGTACCAACTCGCGGCGGGATGCTCGCGCCACGACGACAGGGTGGTACCGCTTGCGAGATCGCATTTGCGCAGACCGGGAAACTGCAGCACCTCCTGCTCGCATTGATCAGCCAGGTAGCCGTAGCGGGTAGGGCGACCCACGCGTGCGTGGTTCACCGTGGGGAACTCGAGGTTGTGCTCCGGGTCGAGGCAGCACTCCTCGGCCTGCCCGGTGCTGAGATTCATCCGCCAGCGCCAAAGGCGCGCACGCATCCGCAGGGCTGCGATATCCCGCGCGGTTTCGAGCGTATCGATCGATCCATCGGCACGCTTTGCCGGCATGTAGCGACATCCCACCATCGTGACCCAGTGACCGCGCAAATCGTGTTCTTCCCAGGCGTTCACCACGTGATAGACGAAGCAGGGCGAGAACTCGAACCAGCGCAAGGCTGCAGGGCTTCCGTAGCGCGGAATCACGCCAAAGCGCGCGGGGAGATCCGCGCGAAAGAGCAGTTTGTGCCGCCCGAGCGCAAAGGCCCCGGGGTCGTGCAGCAGGGGCAGATCGTGAAGCACGGTGAAGTGCTCGGTGATGGCCATGTCGTGCGGCAGGCGGGGGCCCGGAAGTGCGATCGGTACCCGGTGGCTGAGGCTTCCGTCGCGCCCGACGACACCGTAGTGCAGGTAGGGGGCCTCGATGCCGTAATCGAAGAAAAGCAGTTCCTCACACTGCTCGTCGACTTTCGCGTGCGCCGAGATCTTGCCGCCCTGGGCTGCAACCGCCGGATGCCGCCCGAGCGTTTCGAGGCTGACGGGATCGAGTTCCCAGGCATCGCCCGCGAGGTACCAGAGAGCGAGGGCTCTGCCGCGATGCCCGATCAGGTCGGTGTTGGCACTGTCTTTCAGGGGCCGCTCGGAAAGCCCCTGCCGGGTCTCCCGGATACCCCGATAACACGCCGCACCATTTGCCTGCTCATGCTGCCATGCGTCGGTGCGTACCCATCGATTGCGCAGCCGCACCGCGCCCGCCTGCACCTGAGCGGCGTGCACCATGCCATCACCGTCGAAAGGGTGGTAGCGGCCAAGCGGTGCAAAGCGGGGATTCGGGCCGTTGCGCAAGTAAACGCCGTTGAGGTCCTCGGGCACCCTGCCTTGGACCAGCGGGAGATCCACGAAGTCCGACTCATCGTGCCTGGGCGCAAAGGGCCCCTGGAGCAGTGCCTCCATCGGGTCGAGCGGCGCATCGGCAGGCGCGCTTCTTGGCAATCCATGCATCGTCGATACTCCCGTGGGGAAGCCCCCCAACGCCAGGCGCATCTTGCCACGCACGTCACGGCCGCCCGTACCCAGCGTGGCCTCCGGGCGCCAACGGCACCACCAGTTTGCAAGACGAGGCGTAGGCGGGTGCCGCAGGCCACTCGCCCGGGTCGATCGCGCGGCCGATGGCCGCTGCCCCGTTTTCGGCGAGCCAGGTTGCTGCCGACAACCAGCCTCCATGCCCCACCAGCAGCCGCGCGCACCCCGGTTGCCATGCAGCAACCCTTCTCAGGAGATCGACAACACTCTCGCCGCCACCCGGGCACCGGTGGGCAAGGTCATTGCACCACGCGTCGATCGCATCACGCCCAATTGCGCTCCAGTGTCTCCCGTCCCAGTTCCCGAAGTCCACCTCGAGCAACGCAGGGTCGATCCGGTGTTGCCAGCCCCAGCGGCGCAGGATCCGACCCACGTCGGCGCATCGTCTCAGCGGCGAAGTGAGCACCTCGCGCGGCAGTTGGTTTTTGCGTGCAAGTTCACAGAGGCGATACGCAAGCCGCCGCGCCTTGCGGGGATCCACCGGCAGATCCACCCTGCCCACACACCGACCCGCTGCACCTACGGGTTTGGGATGGCGCCAGGCAAACACGATTACTGCTTCGGGGTTCGCAGGCAGATTCATCGCGGCGCCGCGAGCACGGCAACCAGGCCGAGCCCTATCGCAGCCTCCGCAAGTTGTTCTGCGGCTCCAAGGGTGTCCCCGGTGTAGCCACCGAGACGGCAAACGACCCATCGGCGCATCCCGAGGGCAAGCACTCCGGCAGCCGCGAAGGAAACGGCGAGTCCCAGACCTCCCTGCTCGAAGAGCGCGAGCGGGACGCCCGCGGGAATCAGCCAGAGGGCAGCAAGCCACGCCTGTCCCGCCGGCACCCCCAGTGCGAGTGGCTTTGCCTTGGCCTGCTCGGCATCGCCCCCGTAGGCCAGGGCAACCATCATCGCCACGCTCACCCAGCGCGCGAGCGCGTGAGTCCAGACGCACGCCGCAAGCGCGAGCACCGGACTCAGTGCCACGAGCGCAGCGAGGCTTGTCACGCGTATCAGCGAGACGAGGATGAGGGCGGTCGCACCGTAAGTGCCGATCCGGGAGTCCTTCATGATCGCGAGTGCACGTTCGCGGTCGACACTGCCACCGAGCGCATCGAGGGTGTCGGCAAGACCGTCCTCGTGAAAGGCTCCGGTCCACCAGACACCGGCAGCCACGGCGAGCAGGCTCGCAAGGGTGGGCGGCCACAAGAGCGCCGCTCCCCACGCCACCGCACCCACCGCAAAGCCGATCATTGCGCCCACTGCGGGGAAATGGCGCACACAGACGGCAAGCCAGCGATCGTCCCAGGCGGGGCCATCAGACGATCCACGCTGAATCGGCAAGCGGATCGGCCAGCGGGTAAGGAACTGCAGCGCCACTGCGGCGAGCAGAACTTCCCGACGCAACTGCTCACGCATGGGTGGCGAGGTTCAGTCCGTCGGAGCGGGCTGCCCGACAACACCGTCCGGGGAAAACACGGCCATCTCGGCCAGCAATCTGCACGCAGACACGAGCAGTGGCCACGCGAGCGCAGCGCCCGAGCCCTCACCCAGCCGCAGACCCAGATCGAGGAGTGGCTCCGCGCCAAGCTGCCGCAACCACGCCGCGTGACCGCTTTCAGCCGACACGTGGGCAAAGACACAGCGCTCCAGCACGCCCGGAGCCAGCGCGCAGGCAAGCGCAACCGCCGCGGTCGTGACGAACCCGTCGACCAGCACGATCCGCCGCTGGGCCGCCGCCTGCAGCACTGCGCCCACCATGGTGGCGATCTCGAGGCCTCCCAGCGCAGCGAGCACTTCGAGGGGCAGCAGGGCCCGGGCGTTGACTGCAAGCGCAGCGCTCAGCACCGCGATCTTGCGCGCAAGCCCCGCATCGTCGAGCCCGGTACCGCGCCCCACGCACTGCGCAATCGGAAAGCCTGTGAGGCGTGCCATCAACAGGCTGGCTGCCGACGTGTTGGCAATGCCCATCTCGCCCAGAATCAGCACATTGCCGGGGCGACCTGAAACCAGTTGCGCACCGTTGTGAATCGCCTGCACTGCCTGCTCCAGGCGCATCGCCGGGCCCTGGCTCGCGTCGGCAGTGCCAAAACCGCAACCCTCCACCTTGGCATGGTAGAGGCCCTCCTGGGGCTCGAAGCTGGCTGCAACACCGCAGTCAACCACTCCAAGCGCCAGACCATGCTGCCGCGCGAGCACCGATGCCGCAGCGCCCCCGGCAAGAAAATTGCGCACCATCTGCCGGGTGACCGCGGTCGGATACGCCGATACGCCTTGCGCGGAAAGACCGTGGTCCGCCGCAAAGATCAACAGCTGCGGCGCGAGCAACTGGGGCCGCTGACTGCCCAGGATCAAGCCCAACCGTAGCGCAAGCGCCTCGAGCCTGCCAAGCGAGCCCTGCGGCTTGGTCTTGGCATCCAGATCACGACGCAGCCTGGCTTCGAGGTGGAGCTCCCCA
>Ga0194122_10004733_pt1 | contig 13049 bp, 13 predicted proteins | sample TA2MahCa10mmetaG_FD_155487 | JGI IMG/M metagenome (GOLD analysis project Ga0194122, IMG submission 155487) | Freshwater microbial communities from Lake Tanganyika, Tanzania - TA2015021 Mahale Deep Cast 10m | ecosystem: Environmental > Aquatic > Freshwater > Lake | place: Tanzania: Lake... | reverse complement strand
TGCCGCACGGGCTAGCGCCAATTTTGAGATTTCAAGCTCTGCGAGATCAACCGGAACAACAATCGATTTGAACATAGACGCCTCCTTCATCGACGCGCGCGGGATGCGCGTCACAGAGCAAAGATAGTCGCCATGGTCAGACCCACGCCTTGATCTGAATCATAAAGGCGCCTAAATAACGGGCGCTAAGTCGCTCAGGCCACGCCAAGCTTCTTTTGCAGGCTTGTGGAGGACGTCGTGTATTGAAACGTCACGCGACGATCCGGATAGACATAGCGTTGCACTTTTTGAGCTGCGAGCGCGCCCTCGTGAAAACCCGAAAGGATCAGCTTCAATTTCCCCGGATAGGTATTGATATCGCCGATGGCAAAAATTCCAGGCACCGATGTTTCAAATTTCTCCGTGTCCACTGGGATCAGATTTTCATTCAGCGATAGACCCCAATCGGCAATGGAGCCGAGTTTCATCGTGAGTCCGAAAAAGGGCAACATTGCATCGCAAGCGACAGCAAATTCGCCACCGTCATTGTCGCGACAGATTACAGAGGACAATCGACCATTTTGGCCTTCAAGCCGCGTAGCCTGACCGATTTTGAGATCCATCTTCCCGTCACGCACCAAAGCGCGCATTTGCTCAACACTATGCGGCGCGGCACGGAAATCATCGCGGCGATGCATCAGCGTCACGCGTTTCGCCACAGGAACGAGATTGAGCGTCCAGTCGAGTGCGGAATCGCCACCGCCCACAATCAGAACCGAGCGATCGCGAAACGTCTCGATCTTGCGGACCGCGTAATAAACGCTCTCTTGCTCATAGGCTTCGATTTCCGGGATCGGCGGCTTTTTAGGCTGGAATGATCCCCCGCCCGCCGCAATCAAAATGGTCTTTGTCTCGAAGACCGTGTCACCATTGGTCTTCACGCGGAACAAAGGAGCCGTTGCGGTGCCGAGGTTCTCGACCTCGCTTACCATCTCGTTCAGATGAAATTGCGCCCCAAAGGGCTCAATCTGCTTCATAAGATTGTCGATGAGCCCCTGCCCCGTAACCGTGGGAAAGCCGGGAATGTCATAAATCGGCTTTTCGGGATAAAGCTCAGCGCATTGTCCGCCAATTTTATCAAGAATATCAACAACATGCGCCCGAATATCGAGAAGCCCCAGTTCAAAGACAGCGAACAGGCCCACAGGCCCTGCGCCGATGATCAGGCAGTCAGTCTTGATGGTCTCGGTCATGATTTTTCTGGCGCTTTCTGTCAATCAGGCCTGTTTTTCTGGCGTTCTGACGGTCAAACCGTCCAATTCCGCTTTTACCTGAATTTGGCAGGCAAGGCGGGAATTTGGTCGCACATCAAAGGCAAAATCGAGCATATCCTCTTCCATTGAGGAGGGTGGGCCGACTTTTTCCTGCCATTCAGGCTCGATATACACATGGCAGGTCGCGCAGGCGCAGGCGCCGCCGCATTCCGCCTCGATACCGGGAACACCATTCTTGATGGCCGCCTCCATAACGGTTGAGCCTGGCTCCGCCTCAACGGTCCGCGCCGTGCCACAAAAATCAATGAATTGAATTTTTGCCATAAGACCCTCATATTCCGGATGTAAACCCGCTTGCCGTTCGATACAGGACCAGCGCCGGTTTGACGAGGAGTTTTGTCGAAACGGAGGCCGAATTCGCAAGATTATTGAGTGATATAGGGCTAATTCTTCTAAAAACACCCCCGTTAACGACGTTTTCACTATTTATTGCGGCCGGGTGTTCAAGGGTCCCCTCAAAAGTTAGACTGTCAATGGGTGAACCCTCGCCTAAAATTCAGTTTGGAGCGGTAGGACAATCATGGCTACGCAGACAAAAATCTCGGACTCAGCCGAAGCGGCGCTTTCCGCGATTGAGGAAGCTTTGACCCAGTCAATCAATCTGGCTGCCGCCGGAGATACGACTGAAACAAAAGCCAGAGAGGAAACGACCGAGCGCCCAACACCACGGGCGACGCCAAAGGCCCGCATCGAAGCCGATCCGCGTCCGAGCCTTCAAGATATTGAACGCTCCTTCCCGGGCCTTGCCGCTAATGATGATCGCAAAGCTGTTGGTGAAATCATTCAGACTTTGCAAGCACGCCCCTCACGCCGTCCTTATCTCTTTGCAGGCGTCGCTGCGGGCGCATGGATTTTGTCGGCTCTTATTGCGCTGCTCATTCATCCCGATTTGTTCGGCAATGCATTCTCCTCCGCTGAATCGTCTGCCATCATTCCGTTTCTTGTCGTAGGCCTCGCTTTGCCGGTCGTGCTCTTTTTCTTGCTGGCGCTCTTGTCGTAGGCCTCGCTTTGCCGGTCGTGCTCTTTTTCTTGCTGGCGCTTGCCTCCGTGCGCGCTGCAGAAATGCGCACTATCGCCAATTCAATGACGCAAGTGGCCTTGCGCTTGGCACAGCCTGAAGCCGCAACGACAGAAGCCGTTGTTTCGCTTTCACAAGTCGTTCGTCGTGAAGTCGCCGCCATGGGCGATGGCATGGAGCGCGCGGTCGCCCGCGCGAGCGAACTCGAATCCATGGTGCATAATGAAATCGCCACGCTTGAACGCGCTTATGGCCAAAATGAAGTGCGTATTCGCGCGCTTATTGATGAACTTGCCGCCACGCTTGAACGCGCTTATGGCCAAAATGAAGTGCGTATTCGCGCGCTTATTGATGAACTTGCTTTGCAACGTGACGCGATCTCCTCAAATGCCGAACATATTCGCGCGTCCATTCTAAACACGCATGAACATTTGGGCCGTGAAATCAATCAGGCCATGACGCGCATCACCGCGCTTGTTGATGATGCAGGATCGAAAGTTGCCGGTGCGATTGATCAAAAGACCGCAAACATCGCCGCAACTTTGGGCCGCAACGGCGAAACCATGATCGGTGTTCTCTCTGAGAAGAGCGACAAATTGTTGCGTAATCTCACGGAAACCAACCAGACGGTTTCAACGCAATTAACCGAGATCGGCAAAAACATTGTCGATGCGCTAGAAGAAAAGTCCGAACTCGTCACCAACCGCCTCGCCTCAACCGGTGAAGGCCTTGTGCGTGAAATCGTCGGCCGTGCGGAAACGATGGTTCAGGCGATTGAAACCGCGTCCGAGCGTGCGAAAGAGCAAGTCTCGTCTGACTCCGATATGTTTGTCGCGCGGATTGCCGATATGAGTGAATCGATCCGTTCGACGATTGAACATCAAGCCGAAACGCTTGAGCGCGGCATCGATAATAGTGTGAGCCGCCTCGCCGTCATTATGGATGACAATCTGGCTGCCTCTCGCAGCGTGTTCAGCGAAGGTCTTGATGATCTTGTCGATGCAGTCAGCGGCCAGACGCAGAAGATCAAGAATGAATTCTCACGCGAAGCCGATGCGATCCGTGTCCAGATTTCATCGACCTCGGGCATGTTGATCGACTCGCTCTCGCACGAAACGCAACAACTCGACACAGTCCTTTCCGCCCATTCTAAAACGCTTGCAAACACGCTTTCAGGCGCAAGCGCCGATATGGGTCAATCAATCGGCGAAAAAATCGCCGCTGTGACGGCGTCATTCGAGACCGGCACCACGCTCTTGAATGCGAGCCTGCAACGCAATACCGAAATGATTGAAGCCAATCTTTCAAGCTATTCGACGCGTATTGACCAAGCGATTGGCGGGCGTGTCGCTTCGCTCGAAGCCACCATCCGTGATGGCGCATCGGCTCTTGATCAAAATCTCTCGCATTATCTTGGTTCGATCACGGCAACGCTCGATCAAGGCGGCGCGCGGATCAATGAGAAGCTTGGCGGTCAGATCGAAACTTTCGAGAAGACAATCATCGTCAAAGGCGGCGCGCTCAGCGAAGCGCTCTATCGTCGTCTCAATGATTTCGAAACCAATATTTTGGGTCGAAGCAGCGAGATCAATTCGAACATCACGCAGAACCTCACCAATCTCGAACGCGTCCTCGAGACGAGCGGTAATCAGCTTGCAGAACGCATCGAGCGGAACACCACGACCTTCACCACCACCATCGAAGCCCGGCTTGGTGAAGTGGCACATCTCTTCTCGACCGAAGGACGCGCCCTCTCCGATCGTCTCGTCGAACAGGCTAAGAACGCTTCAACCATAATTGAATCTCAATTGGCTGCCATCGAAGCCAATTCACGCGAGAAGAGTGTCGCCGTTGTCGAAGGCATCGAAGCACTCTTCAGCCGTGTCGACCAAGGCCTCATCGAGCGTACCAATATCCTCATGGAAGCTATGTCGGAACGTTCGAACAATCTCGAAGAAACGCTTCAGCGTTCGAGCCTTGCGATTGGCAACACCATCGAAGCCAAGACCGAAGAACTTGGTCGCGTGATGACCGATCGTGCCGATACGGTTGCGCAATCGCTCGCGGTTCGTGCTATTGAGATCAACGAAATTCTCGGCGAAAAGGCGCTCGACATCGCCAATACATTCGAAGGCCAAGTCAGCCATTTCGAAGACAATATCGTATCGCGCCTTGAAACCATCGGTGCCGTCATTGGCGACCAGAGCAATACTTTTGGTCTGAGCCTCGAAGGGCATACAGAAAAGATTTCGGATGCCTTGAATTCGGCCATCTCGCGTCTCTCAACAACGCTCGACACGCAAGGCTCAACGCTCATTTCGGCACTCCAATCGAATGCAGGAAACATCACGGAAACAATTGCGCAAGTTGGTTCGCATACGGCCGATATTTTGAGCGGCACAGCAGATCGCCTGCAAAGCGAGACGATTGTCACCTTGCAGAAAATGTCGGATGCAAGCCAGATCGTGCGCAGTCTCGTCGAACAAGCCAATCAGTCGATTGGCGAACTCGAAAGCAAACTTGCCGACCGCGTCATCGGCCTTGCCCATGCCGGCACCGTCATCAAGGAAGACGCTGCCCACTCCGCAAGCCTTCTTCTCAAGCAAATCGAATCCATGCGCGAAGTCACGGCCACTGGCATTCACGAAACACGCGCGCTCATCGATGTGCTTGATGAAAGAACGCGAGCGGTGTCCTCGGTCACACGTGAACATGTCGAAATTCTTGAGAATGCCGCGCAATCGCTTGTCAGCATTGAAGGACGTCTCGGTTCCGATCTTGAAAGTCGTAAAGCGTCGATTGAAGTTCTCACCCGCACGCTCAACGAACATTTCAACAATGTCGAGACCGTCGCTGAAAAATTCGCGCTCCATCTCAATGGCGCGTTGACGGCGATTGAAAACCGCGCCTCGTCGATCCGCGATATTATGAGTGATGCGGCAACGGTTGCGAGCCAAACCATGCGCGAGCAGTTTGACTCGGTCCGTGCGCAAGCTGACGCTGAAAAACTTCGTACCGTTGAGCAAGTACGTGCGGTCTCGACTGAAGCGCTCACCGAAATGGGTGACCTCCTTGGTCAATTGGTTGCGCGCTTTGAAGCCACTGCTGCGGATGTCAAAGCGGCTACAGAATCCATCGCGCAAGAAGTTGAAGCCTCACGCGAGGAAATCACAAAGAGCGTCGCTGTTCTGCCGAATGAAACCAAGGAACAGGCTGCGGCTTTGAAACGTGCAGTCAGCGAACAAATCCGCGCACTTGGCGAATTGAACGCCATCATGGCCGCAAATGGTCGCATAACAGACACCGCAAAGCCTGTTGAACAACGTTCGGCACCCCTTGCTCCTGAACGTGCGCCAGAGCGGAGCCCGCAGATCCTTTCACCGCGGCCAACCTCTTATGAAATGCCTAAGCCCGCGCGGCCAGAAACAGCCGGACGCATCATTCCACCGTCGGCAAAACCAGTGATCCGAGAACAGCCGTCGGCATCGCCGGTGATGCCGGAAGTGAAACCGGAACCGGTTGCCACAACGGCACGCGCACCTATGCCGCAAGCACCATCGCGTGAACACGCGCACCTATGCCGCAAGCGCCATCGCGTGAAACGAAAAGCGGGTGGTTGTCTGATCTTCTTGATCGCGCCTCGCGTGATGAAACGAAAGCACAGACAGCAAAACCGGAGACAACGCGCATTCAAGCACCAGTGGCTCCTGCTCCACTGCAGAGCGAAAATACACGCACGATCCCAGCTCCCTCGGCGCCTCTCTCAACGCCGACGGAACCAATTGCCCAACTCCTCGCCGATATTCGCTCGCTCATGAATGATGATGCGGTGAAAAATCTTTGGGCTGCCTATCTCCGTGGCGAGAATGTCTCCTTCTCGCGCTCGCTCTATACATTGGGTGGTCAACGTCGCTTCTCTGAATTGAATGCACTCTATCAAGCCGATGAAAAATTCCGTACGAGCCTTAACTCTTACGCGAACCGCTTTGAATCGGTGTTGAAGGACCTTACCGTCACGGATGCTGATGGCGCGATCACAAGATCGATCCTGTCTTCACCAGAAGGCCGCGTCTACACGATGCTCGCGCATGTGAGCAATCGTCTCGGTTGATTTAAAAAATATGAGCGCGCGGTTTAAATTGTAAGCCGCGCGTCTTTAAACTTTCGGATCAGGATTTTCCGTGTGGCCGTCAACGGCAATCACCTGCCCTGACACGTAGCGCGCACCATCACTGGCTAAGAAGAGCGCCATCGCCGCAACATCGCGCGCTTCAACAAAAGTCCGCATCGATGTACCCGATGTATAACCTTCATAAATCGCATCTCGCGTTGTGCCTTTGAGCGCCGCTTCTCTTTCAAGCACGCGTTCAATACGCGGCCCCTCGACCGAACCCGGACAAATCGCATTGGCGCGAATGCCGTAAGACCCAAGCTCCATCGCAACCGTCTTCATCAAACCGATCACACCCCATTTCGCTGCCGCATAGGGCGCGCGATTGGGAAATCCATAAAGACCGGCCGTTGATGATGTAAAAATGATTACGCCTTTCTTTTGTGCTTTCATCATCGGGGCCGCGTAACGCGCGGCCAGAAAGGCACCATCAAGATTAACCGCGATGCAATCGCGCCAGCCTTGCAATGGCATATCTTCAAGAAGCGCTGTGGGACCGGATATGCCGGCATTCGCGCAGAGAACATCCACCCCGCCCCACGTCTTTTCAATCTCCCCAAAAAGCCGCGCCATTTCCTCTTCTTTCGAGGCATCGGCTCGCGTGGCGCGGATGGCTGAGGGTACGGATTTCAGCGCGGCGTCATCAACATCGGTGACCCAGACTTCATCACCATCCGAGAAAAAACTTTCGGCTAAAGCGCGACCAATGCCCGCCGCCCCCGCTGTGATCAGAACGCGCTTTTTCATGTCGCTTCTCCGAATTCCGCATGATTTGAACAAAGTGAACCGCTAAGCTCGACCTTAAATATCTTCATAAACAAATACCAATTCGCCCGACAAAAAATTAACTCTTTCTTAATTTTTTCATTGAGGCTTCGGTAAGGCCCCGATACGGTCATCCAATGATCGGGGGCAGTCTCTCTCTTCGCGCACATATTGTTGCGCTACTTTGCCTGTCATGCGGTCCGGTTCTCGCCGGGCGAAGCGTGCCGGAGGCGGCTGCGCGTCTGCCGCATATCACAAGTTTCGCTTTGCCCCATGGGTCCACAAAAGCGCCTTGGGGCTGGGCGGATTTCTGTACGCGCCACCAGGAAGATTGCGATGTGGCGACGCTTAAGCCCGAGCCGGTAATTTTGACCCCAAGCCTCTGGGCACAGATTGAAATGATCAATCATTCGGTGAACGCGTCGATCCGTGAAGCCGATGACCGCGAGGTCTTTGGTGTCATCGAGCGCTGGGACTATCCAAGCTCAGGTGCGGGTGATTGTGAAGATTTTGCGCTACAGAAACGAAAAGAGTTGACCGACATCGGTGTTCCGCGCCAAGCGCTCTTGATGACCGTTGTCACCGATGAAAATGGCGCTGGTCATGCTGTTCTCACCTTGCGTAGCAATCGCGGCGATTTCGTTCTCGATAATCGCACCGATAAGATTCTTAACTGGCAATCAACGAGCTATGTCTTTGTGAAGATGCAATCGGAACAAAATCCGAATGAGTGGCAAAAAATCGGCGATCCGTCGAACGCCACCCTTACCGCTTCGGGTCAAAACTGATTTATTTCCGAAATTAATTTCTAATCGATGCGCGAAAGATGTGCGGCGAAACGCTTTCCATTGCGCACATAATTATCGGCCGATGATTTGAGTTTTGCGACCGCCGCTTCGTCAAGTGTACGAATGAGTCTTGCAGGCGCGCCGACAATCAAAGAAAAATCCGGGAACTCGCTTCGTCAAGTGTACGAATGAGTCTTGCAGGCGCGCCGACAATCAAAGAAAAATCCGGGAACTCTTTGCCTTCGGTGACGAGCGCACTAGCACCCACAAGCGAACCCCGCCCGATCCGCGCGCCATTCAAAATCGTCGAACCCATTCCGATCAATGAACCATCACCAATCACGCAGCCATGCAAAATCGCACGATGGCCAATGGTACATTCTTCACCAATCTCAAGAGGAAAGCCGGGGTCTGTGTGAAGCACAGCCCCTTCCTGGATATTGCTTCTTTTACCGATAATGATCGGCTCATTATCGCCACGCAATACCGCACCAAACCAGATCGAAACATCAGCGCCGATCCGGCAATCGCCGATAACATGCGCATCAGGCGCAATATAAACGCTTTGTTGATCGGCGAATTTGGGACTCTTCACATCAAGCGAATAAATCGGCATGAAGACGCCCCTTTCTGGATTTGATTACTCAATCAATCCCTTCAAGATCGATATCGAGGATCGACATTGTGAGCGCGTAAGAACGATCGCCATCTTCGGTATCAAGCGAGATCACACCGATAAACTCGTCGCCAATCATCACTTCGGCGGAGTCGGTTTTCTTCGGACGCGCAACAACCTTGATATTCGCATTGCCAAAAAGGCGACGAAGATAGGTTTGAAGTTTTAAGAGCTCTGCCTTGTCCATGGAACTGCCGCCTGTTGATCGGTTACGAAGTCACTCGAGACTTTCGAATGCCATTTCCAAGGACGCGCCGCAACCCCCAAAGGGGATCAAGTAGCGCCGCCACCCTTGTCGGCCAGGATTTGATCCATGGTCCGCGCCGGTTCGGCGCAACCCGATTCCCCGACGATTTTTGCAGGCACGCCGGCAACCGTTACATTGCGCGGAACATCTTTGAGCACCACTGACCCCGCCGCTACACGCGCGCATTGGCCAACTTCGATATTGCCAAGAATTTTTGCACCCGCGCCAATCAAAACACCGCGACGGATTTTCGGATGACGGTCCCCGGTGGCTTTGCCGGTGCCGCCTAAGGTCACGCCTTGAAGGATCGACACATCGTCTTCAATGACGGCCGTCTGACCAACAACAAGACCCGTCGCATGATCGAGAAACACACCTCGACCGATACGTGCATCCGGATTGATATCGGTTTGGAAAATTTCGGATGACCGGCTTTGCAGATAGAGCGCAAAATCTCTCCGGCCCTGTCGCGCTAACGCGTAGGCAAAGCGATGTGTTTGAAGAGCGTGATAGCCTTTGAAATAAAGAAGCGGTTCAACAAAACGTGTGCATGCCGGATCACGATCAGCAACCGCCATTAAATCGGCGCGAAATCCTTCGCCAATGGAGGGATCTGACTGAGCGATTGATGCAAAGATTTCAACGATCACCGCGCGCGGAACATCGGGATGATCAAGACGCGCCGCAAGCCTTTCAATCACAGCCCGATCAAAACTGGGTTGATCAAGAATACTCGAGCGAAGCAGACGCACGAGATCGGCGTCGGATGACAAAACATCTGCCGCTTCACTGCGGATATGAACCCAAATCGGATCCGCAACCGAACGGTCCTCTGTCAGAGCTTCAAGACGCTTGGTTTCCATGGGTGCGGTTCCGGCGGAGAGATTATTCGTCTTAATCTAGGTATGAAAAGAGGTTCTTGCAATCGCTCAGCGGCCTGAGCTCAGAAATTCAAGCGCAGCGGCCTTATGCGTGCGATCTCCTACAGCGAGATTATGATCGCGGCCTTTGATTACGAACGCCTGCCCTTGCGGTATGAGGGATGCCAAGCGCTCCGGGTAACCCCCAATCCGGTCTTCGCTGCCCACCGCCACGAGCACTGGCATTGTAAGCGTCGCGACATCATGAGCGGTCAGACCGCGACGCGATCCACGCATACAGGCCGCAAGGGCTTTGAGATCGCCACCATTCTTTTCTGCGAACAAACGAAACATTTTCTGCGTAGGGTCGCTAATGGTTTCAGGTGTTTGTCTTTCAAGCGCCTCGGCAATACCCGGCGGCAAGCCCTGCCCTTCAACGAGATGAATACCAAGCCCACCCAAGATCACCGACCTTACACGATCAGGAAAATGCAAAGCGGCCATCGCCGCAATCCGCGCACCCATCGAATAGCCAATCAGATTGGCTTTAACGAGATGAAGATGATCAAGAAGCGCGATCACATCTTTGGCCATAACTGCGGGATCATAGGCTTCAGGCTCATAAAGCTTATCACTTTGCCCATGGCCGCGATGATCAAGCGCGATGACGCGATAGCCCGCGCGGGTGAGCGTTGAGACCCATGACGTGTCGATCCAATTAACGCGATGGGTCGAAGCAAAGCCGTGCAGGAGAACCACTGGATCTCCCGCACCAGCTTCCGGCATTTGATCGATATAGGCGATCCGAACCCCGCCCGAGGAGAAATAATCCATAGCGCTTTGCCTAATCCCGAATACGGTCCTTCATAGGGGCTGGCTTCCATATAAGAAAGACGAAAATCAGCCGATTTCCTCTGGCCTCATCAGCCGATTTCCTCTGGCCTCGAACCCCGCATCGGACTAAGGTCATGCCGATTTGAAGGCTTTCTCGGGAGAAGAATTATGGCCGCTCATGCCATTCCCTATTTCAAAAATGACGCCGGTTTGGCCCGGATTCGCATTCATGCTCGGGAGTTCATGTGTGTTGGCGCCTCTCCGCCGCTCGATCATCCGCATATTTTCATCGATATGGGCAGTGATGCAGAAGCCATCTGCCCCTATTGCTCGACGGTCTTTGTCTTTGACGCCTCTTTGAAGGCCGCCGCCGAGCCCGCAGACTGTGTGTTCGAGCCCGGTTCGATCGCCGCCTGATCCGGCATCCGCGTCATGCAGGATGCCCCTTTCCTTATCGCCGGCGCCGGAATTGGCGGCCTGACTGCTGCCTTGGCCCTTGGCCGCGCCGGCTTTTCCTGCCTTCTTGTGGAACAACGCACGCAGATCGAAGAGATTGGCGCGGGCTTACAGCTTTCACCGAACGCTTCACGAATTCTGATCGAGTTGGGCCTTGAACCCGTGCTTACCCGCTATGCGGCGACGCCCGAACAACTTCTCGTGCGTGACGGCACAGACGGCAAAACACTGAGCACCCTCCCGATGGGTGTATCCATGGTTCAGAAATTTAGCGCGCCCTATTGGTCGATCCATCGTGCTGATCTTCAAACCGTTTTGCTTGATGCTGTGCGCGGCCTCGGGACAGTACGTTTGATCTTTGGACGAAAAGTATCGGCGCTCGTCAAAAATGATGATGAAGGCCTGATCGTCACCTGTAGTTCGGCAACCCAATCGGAAGATGTTTCATGTCGCTCGCTGATCGGCGCGGATGGTCTATGGTCAAGTGTCGCGGATTTAATTGGCCCTGCAAAAGTGCCCGAGTTTTTGCGCTATCAGGCTTGGCGCGGCTTGATCCCAATCCAAGACTGGCCATCGCATCTGCCAAAAACAGAAAGTCGGCTATGGCTTGGTTCAAAAGCGCATCTTGTTCATTATCCGCTGCGGCGCGGCAATGCGATCAATGTTGTCGCGGTCACATCAGACGCAGAAAACCGTCTCGGGTGGTCTCATCCCGGTGAGCGCCATAAGATAACGGACCGGTTTCGTGAGTGGGCGCCCGATGCAAAAGACGTCATCAACGCTGTGGCAGAGTGGTCGGTCTGGTCGCTCTTTGATCGGCCCGCACGACCGCAATGGGGTACTCATCGTGTAACGCTGTTGGGCGACGCCGCCCACCCTGTTCTGCCGTTTCTCGCGCAAGGCGCTGCGCTCGCAATCGAAGACGCGGCAACTCTGGCAAAAGACATCATCGCCACACCAACTGATGTTTCCGGTGCCCTGCGCCGCTATGAAGCCAAACGACGCCCTCGGGCTTCTCAGGTCCAAGAAGCAGCCCGCGCGAATGGGCGCACCTATCACCTCGGCTGGCCGTTAAACAAAGCCCGAAATTTTGTGATGGCGCGAACAGATCTTTCCAAACGCTATGACTGGCTTTACTCATTCACCCTAAGCTAACGCGTGTACTTTAAGGTATACACAATCACGCATAGGGGGCGTCGGGGAAATCATGCGGTATCTCACTTTTCTGATCGTCACGGTCGCCACACTAATCTTTGCGTCGCTCTCGTTTCATCATCCCTTCTTTATCATATTCGCGCTGATCGGCGCGGTCGGCACAGGGATCGGGATCTATAATCTCTTCCAAACACATCACAGCATTTTGAGAAACTATCCGCTCATCGGCATGATGCGATTTTTTCTTGAAAGCATCCGCAAAGAGATGCGGCAATACTTTATAGAAAGCGACACCGATGGAACGCCATTTAGTCACAACAAACGCGCGATTGTATATCAACGCGCGAAGGTGCAACTCGATAAACGACCTTTCGGTACGATTCTGGATGTTTATCAACCGGGCTTTGAATGGCTCTCCCATTCGCTCAAGCCGCAACATCCCGATCCAAAAACTTTTCGTATCTCCATCGGCGGACCTCAATGCACAAAGCCTTACTCTGCGTCTGTGTTTAACATCTCGGCGATGAGCTTCGGCGCCTTAAGCGCGAATGCCATCCGCGCCTTGAACAAAGGCGCAAAGGAAGGTGATTTTGCGCATGATACAGGTGAAGGTAGCATTTCCATTCATCATCGTGAACCGGGTGGCGATTTGATTTGGGAAATTGGCAGCGGATATTTTGGCTGCCGACATGAAGATGGCTCCTTTAATGCCGGACGGTTTGCTGAACAAGCGCAATCGCCGCAAGTCAAAATGATTGAAATCAAA
>Ga0194122_10004725_pt1 | contig 13071 bp, 10 predicted proteins | sample TA2MahCa10mmetaG_FD_155487 | JGI IMG/M metagenome (GOLD analysis project Ga0194122, IMG submission 155487) | Freshwater microbial communities from Lake Tanganyika, Tanzania - TA2015021 Mahale Deep Cast 10m | ecosystem: Environmental > Aquatic > Freshwater > Lake | place: Tanzania: Lake... | reverse complement strand
GGGCCTGGGCATTGAAGGGCAGGACGTGGAGTCTTCTTCGAAGCTGGATCCGGCGGCGTTCGTGTCGATGTTGAACAAGGTCCGCGAGCTGCATCCGCACGTGAAGGTTATCGCCACCACGCTGCGCGAGGTGCATTCGACGAACCGGCATTCGTGGTCGGCGGTCGCGTGGATCAACGGGCAGACCTATCAGGCGCCGATGTGCGAACTGGATGTGCTGGACCGTGTGGGCGGCGGCGACGGCTTCGCGGCCGGTTTGTTCTACGGAATTCTGAAGGGCGAAGCGCCGGAGCAGGCCGTGCGGCTGGGCTGGGCGCACGGCGCGCTGCTGACGTCGTATCCGGGCGACACGACGATGGCGACCGTCGAGCAGGTTCGCGAATTCGCCAAGGGCGGCTCGGCCCGCATTCAACGGTAGGGAACGATGCGATCACCCAAGGACGAGGTCAAGGGCCGGCTGCGCAGCCGCGCGTGGTTCGACAATCCGCACAATCCGGGCATGACGGCCGTGTATCTGGAACGTATTCAGAACTACGGGCTCACCGGCACGGAGCTGCGTTCGGGAAAGCCGATTATCGGCGTGGCGAACTCCGGCAGCGATCTTTCGCCGTGTAACCGGATTCACCTGGAACTGGTGGAGCGGGTTCGCGACGGCATTCGGGACGCGGGCGGCGTGCCGCTGGTGTTTCCGACGCATCCGATTTCGGAGAGCTGCCGGAGGCCCACGGCGGCCATCGACCGGAACCTGGCCTACCTTGGGCTGGTAGAGATTCTGCACGCCTATCCGCTGGACGGCGTGGTGCTTTGCACCGGCTGCGACAAGACGACGCCGGCGGCTGTCATGGCGGCCTGCACGATCAACATTCCGGCGATCGCGCTGAACAGCGGGCCGATGATTAACAGCTACTACAAAGGCAAGCTGGACGGCAGCGGCATGGCGGTATGGGACGCGCGGCGCATGCTGGCCGCGGGCGAGATCGACTACGACGAGTTTCTTACGAAGGTGGTGAATTCGACGCCCTCGCCGGGCCATTGCAACACGATGGGGACGGCGACGTCGATGAACTCGCTGGTGGAAGCGCTGGGTATGTCACTTCCCGGCAACGCCGCGATTCCGGCGCCGTACCGGGAGCGCAGCCAGATGGCGTACCACACGGGCGCGCGGATCGTCGCGATGGTTCACGAAAACCTGCGGCCGTCAGACATATTGACGAGGGAGGCGTTTGAAAACGCGATCGTCGTGAACTCGGCGATTGGCGGTTCGACGAACTGCCCGCCGCACATCATCGCGATCGCGCGGCACATCGGCGTGCCGCTAGAGGTGAAGGAGTGGGAGACGATTGGGCATGAGCTGCCGCTGCTGGCCAACGTGCAGCCGGCGGGTGAGTACCTGGCCGAGTCGTATCATCTGGCCGGCGGCGTGCCCGCGATCATCGGCGAGTTGATGAAGGGCGGCCACATTCGCGAGAACGCGATCTCCTGCACAGGCAAGACGATGGGCGAGTCCTACAAGGGCCGCGAGAGTCTGGACACGAACGTGATCCGCCCGTTGACGAATCCGGTAAAGCCGAACGCGGGCTTCCTGGTGGTTGGAGGAAATCTGTTCGACAACGCGCTGGTGAAGACTTCGGTCATCAGCGAGGAGTTCCGCTCCCGGTACTTCGCGGACAACGTGTTCACCGGCCGGGCAATTGTGTTCGAAGGGCCGGAGGATTATCACGACCGGATTAACGATCCGGCGCTGGCCATCGACGAGACCTGCATTCTGATTATTCGCAATGTAGGTCCGGTTGGATATCCAGGCGCGGCGGAGGTGGTGAACATGCTGCCGCCGGACTATCTGGTGAAAAAGGGAATCGACTATCTGCCGACCATCGGGGACGGCCGGCAGTCCGGCACCTCGGCGAGTCCTTCGATCCTCAACGCGTCGCCTGAATCCGCGGTGGGCGGCGGGTTGGCGATCCTGCGGACGAACGACATGGTGCGGATCGACCTGAACGCGCGCCGCGTGGACGTGCTGGTTTCCGACGAGGAGTTGGCGGCCCGGCGCGCGGCGTTGACGATTACGATTCCGCCCTCGCAGACACCGTGGCAGGAGCTATTCCGCGCGCATGTGGGGCAACTCGGTTCCGGGGCGGTGCTGGAGTTCGCGGTGAAGTATCAGGACGTGGGCAAAGAGATTCCGCGGCACAATCACTGAGGCAGCAGCAGGCGGCGGGCGCTCTCCACGGCCAGCCTGGGGCTGGCGAGGATGGGAGTGCCGCCGGCATCGACCGAGCCCAGCACGCGCGCCATCGACGCCTGGGCCAGTACGACGGCGTCGACTTCCTTTACGAGGCGGGTGAGCGCTTCGACGACCATGGCGTCGTGGCGGGCCGTGTCGCCGGCAAGGACGGCTTCGAACGCCCCTTCACAGAGGCACGGGATCGTCTGAACGGGGCGGTTCAAGCGGTGACCGGTGGCTTGAAGCAACGCCAACGTCGGCTCGAGAGTCGTTCGGAGCGTGGCGGCAACGCCAATGCGAGTGCCAAGGCCGATTGCCGCCTCCGCCATGGCCTCATCGATACGCAGCACCGGCACGTCGATGAACGGACGCGACGCCGCAACGGCCTCGCCGATAGACGAGCAAGTGACGAGCACCGCGCTGGCGCCGGCCTGGCGCGCCGATTCGATCAGGCTGAGGACGCGGCGGGCGGTGTTGCTGGTCAGATGGCCTTCGGCGATGGTGTTCTTGATGAGCGATTCGTCGACCATGTGGAAGCACTTCACGCCATCGAGCAGTTCGGCGGCGAGCTGCGTGAAGGCGGGAATCAGCACGGGGCTTGTATGGATGAACGCGAGAGTGGGAGTCATGCGCCGGCCCTTGTGATGTGCGCCACGCTTTCGGCTATGGCCTCCGGTTCGAAAACGCGTTTCCAGTCCGGCTGGAACAGGACGGGGCGGGCGCGTTCGATGGCTTTGATCGCGCCGTCGGAGAAGACCGCGCCTTCCTTTTCCTGGAAGACGATGGCGAGTTCGACGCGCATGTGGCCGAGCAGGAAGTCGCGGGCGGCCTCGTAGGGTACGCCGCGCCGCGCGGCTTCGTCAGTGGCCTCGCGCAGAATCGTCAAGCAGGTCCCGAGCACCGTTTCCGAGAGCACCGGTTCCAGAATCGCCATCTGCTTCGGCGTGCAACGGTGGGATTTCATCACGGGCTTGTAGATGGTTCGCGCGATGGCTTCTCCATCCGTATAGGCGGTTTCGGGCCCCTGCACGAGGCAGCAGGTGATGTGCTGTTTGGCGTGTTCCCCGCCGAAGAAGTCCCTTTGGGCAAGAGGCTCGATCTCATCACTAAAGATTGGCGGATGGCATGGATGAGTGACGAAGTAGTGCAAGCTGGGATTGACGGGAAGCAGGCCGGCCTGCACGGCCGCGATATCGAGCAGCACGACGAGCGTTCCGGGCGCCAACTGTTGTTCCAGGCCGGCCATGACGGAATGGATTCGATTGTCGGGCACGGCGAGAATAACCGCTTCGGCACCGGCAAGAGCCTGTTCGAGCGCCACCGGCTCCAGCCCGCGAGCCCGCAGCTCCTGTTGACCGGACTCGCGGATCTCCACGTGGCGCACGTCGTAGGGGCTGCCGGCCAGGTTCGCGGCGAGGCGCATACCCATCTTGCCGCCGGCGCCCAAGAGCGCGATGTTTTTCATGTCGAACGATCTCCTTTGGTGAGAGTGAAGAAGTTGTCGCCGCCCACCTGGCCGCCTTTGAAAACGATTTCCAGGCCGTGGCGGCGCGGCGCGCGGGACCAGGCTTGGCACAGGGGCGCGCCGGGCGCCAAATGGGTGAGGAACGTAAGCGCGTCGATGCCGAGTTGGCTGCCCGCGTGGCTGGATGTATCGCCCCCGCAGACGATGGCGCGGCGGACGGCCGAGGCGTCGAGCACGCGGGCGAGCAAGCGTCCAGAACGCTCGCCCAGTGCACGGCGGCCAGTGGTGTCGAGCGTCTCGATTCTCGTCTCCGACGAATACAGAACCACACCGGAGCCGGGTCCGGAGAGTGCATCGAGCGCGAACTGGACGGCCGCGTTGTCACCTGCGCCGTCGAGCGGATCGATGGGAATCAGGCGGAATCCGTTCGCGCCGGCGTGTGCGATTTGGCACTGCGTATTGGGCGAGCAACTTCCGGAGAGAACGACGACTCGATCGGCGGGGGCCAAGGCCGGCACGGCGCGGCACGGGCGGTCCCAATGGGCCAGAAGGGCGTACTCGATGCCGGACGAGCCGACGAGAAACGGCTGGCGGTCCTGATCCCAGAGCAGGCGGCCGGCGCGGCGCAGCGTGGCGTCGTCGAACACGTCGATCAACACCGCGCCGGTGGCGCCGGCGGCGTAGCGGTCATCCGGGGCGGCCGCGTCGTGCAGATCGACGGGCAGAGTGGTTTGTTCGCGCAGGTGCAGGCGAAGATCGGCCTCGCGCATTGGCGTGACGGCGTGGCGGCTCATGGCCGGATGCCGGTCGATGCGGTGGATGACGCCGCCGGCCGCGGCGGCGAACAGGTGGCCAAAAAACGTGTAGCGGCGCAAGGGCGGCGCGCCGACGACAAGCGGAACGAAGCGCCCGCCGAAGATACGATGGCCGATCTCAATGGCGCGGCCGATGCTGCCGACGGTTGGCGAACTATCGAAGGTCGAACAGATTTTGTAATGGCAGGCGGCGGCGTTCAAACCGCGCAGCCAGGCGAGGTCTTCGGGAAGATGGAGCTCCATCGCTTCCGGGGACTCGCTTCGCGTGGCGCCGGCCAGACCGAACGCCTCGTAGTCCTGGAACGGCGCGAAAGCGGTTGCGTCCGGGCGGCCGAGGAAAAGAACGGCGTCCAGAAATGGCGCGAGCGCCTGCAGCGCGTCGGTGGAACCCGTGAAGTCGTCGCCATACCAGGAGAGCGTCCTCATCCGGCCAGAGCCTTCTCCCATGCCTGGCGCACGGCCGCAACGCCGGCGCCGATGCCGTCCGGGTGGCCCATGATGCCGCCGCCGCAGGCGAAGATGAGATCCGCCGAACCGAGCGCGCGGAAGGTATCGGCCGCTTGCGCGGCCGTTTGGCCGGAGGAGAATACGGGCAGAATGGTGAAGTCCGGCCCGGGCGGCGGGAACATCGGCGTGAGACACTCCCGGGCGGAGGCAATGACGGATTCGTCGCTTTCGCAAAACTTGTTACGCAGGCCGTTGACGTGAAGATGGTCGACTCCCGCGACCCGCCAGAATTTCTGATACGCCCGATACGACATGCCGATGGCCGGAGATCGATCGAACATGCCCCAGCCGTTTCGATGGCCGTGAATCGGCAATTGGGAGTGACGGCGCAGGGCGCTCACGCCGGCCAGGCCCGCGCCGTTCACGCTGACCATGACGCAGGTGCCGCCCGCCGCCAAGACCTGGTCGTGGCGAAGGCGCATCTGGTCTACTTCGCCGGTGAGGTTGAAGGCGAACATGACCTTCTTGCCGGTTCGATCCGCGTGGCGGTTGAGGACATCCATGACGGCGTGAACGCGAGCGGCGAAGGGGCAATAGGGCCCGTCGGATTGGAGTTCGTCGTCCTTGATGAAGTCGATGCCGCCGGCAGTCAACTGTTCCACCATGGCGGCGGTTTCCCGCGGATTCATGCCAATACTCGGTTTGATGATCGTGCCGATGAGCGGAAGGCGCTCCACGCCAGCCAACCGCCGCGTGCCGGCCACGGCGAACGCCGGTCCCGGATAGGCCTGACGGAAATCGTCTGGCAATGTCATGTCGAGAAGCTTCAAACCGGAGAACTGTTTCAGCTCGAACAGATTGCCGGCGACAGTCGCCATGAGGTTGGGCAGCGAAGGGCCCAGGTTTTCGACCGGCCAGGTGACGGAGATCTCGGCGCGGCGGTAGACGGGCGGCGCACCGGGCGGCGCGCCGGCGCCGGGCAGCGATGGGGTGGGGGACTCGTCGAGCTCGCGAATCGACTCCACGCGCGCTCCGGCCCGCTCGCGCAACTCCTCCGTTTCGCCCGGTACGCGGACGAAGGTGCCCGAGGATTGTTCCCCGGCCAGAACCTCCGCGGCCTGCGCGAGGGGAAAGGCGGATTCGATCCAGTAACGGGCGGCAATGCGGTTTGGACTCATGCGATGGACTCACCTCCGTCGAGAAGGAAAAACAAGCGCGCACTGCAGGCGACAAGCACGGCGATGAGGAATAGCGGCAGATCGTAGTTACCGGTCTGGCCGACGATGTAGCCGAAAATCGTTGTACACAGGAAGCCGCCGAACTGGCCGGCCATGTTCATGGCGCCGGAGACCGCGCCGGCATGCGCGCCGCTGATATCCAGGCACAGTGCCCAGGCCGAGGGAAGCATGAGGTCCAGCACGCCAAAACCGATGCAGAGCAGCGCCACGGCATAGTCCCGGTTGGTTGTGAACGCGGTGGCGAGGAGCAACAGAGACGCTGCGCCGAGGCATGTTGCGCCGAGATAGCTGCGGCCGCGCCGCTGCCCGAAGCGGCGGACGACGGCATCGCTCAAGAACCCGCCGGCCAGGCAGCCGAGCGAGCCCATGACGAACGGCAGGGACGAGAATATTTTCATTTCGTCCTCGCCGAAGCCGCGGCCCTTCACGAGCCAGGTGGGCAGCCACGAAAAATAGAACCAGGAGGCCCAGGCGTAGCAGCCGTACATGAGCATGATTCGACGAACCTGCGGGCTGGCCAGCAGGAGCGTCCAGGGCGTTTGATGGCCATGCGAGGCGGCGGGTTTTTCGGGGTCCCGATACCAAAGCCACCAGACCGCGCACCAGACGATTCCAACCGCGCCAAAAACGTAGAAAGACATGCGCCAACCATAGGCGGCTTGAATTGGAACGACGAGTAACGGCGCGAGCGCCCCGCCCGCGCGGCTGGCCGACCAGATGAGTCCCTGCGCCATCGCACGGTCGTTTGGCAGCCATTGCGTCACCACGCCGGCCATATTGGGATAGGCCCCCGCCTCGCCCGCGCCGAATAGGAAGCGGGCCGCCAATAACGGGACGAAGCCGCCGGCCATGCCCGTCAGGATTGTGAATGTGGACCACCACAGCACGATGCGGGTGAGCGTGCCACGCCGGCCGTAGCGGTCGCCCCAGGCGCCGGCTGGGATTTCGAACAGGCCGTAGGAGAGAATGAACGCGCCGAGGATCCAGCCCCAGCGTTCGGGCGTTATGCCGAGTTCGGCCTGCATGCGCGGGCCGGCGACGGAGATGCAGATGCGATCAAGGAATGTAATGACCGACAGCAGGACCAGCAGGGCCAGCAAGAGGAACTTGTTTGGGACAGACGTCAATGGGAGGGTCCGGGCACCGGGCTATTTCTTCGGCGGCTTGCCGATTGGGTAGCCGCGCCAGAGGTACTCAAGGGCGGAGGGCAGGGTCTGCGCCTTGACGTTGCGGTCGGTGTGGCCGGAGTTTTTGGAGAACACGTATTGATACTTATAGCCCTTGGCGCGGAGGACCTTGGCCATCCGTTCGTTGGCCAGCACCCAGTCGTGATAGTTGTCACGGGTAATGAGATTGTCGCGGTCGCTGACGTGCATCCAGATGCGGATGGGTTTCCTGGGGCTCGTCGGGATGATGGTTTCGTGATAGTCCCAGGCGCCGTGCGGCGTCTTGGGGTCGAAGGGCCACTGCTGGTAGACGTAGGTGCCGGAGTAGCTGAGCACGCGGCGATACCATTCCGGGTGATACCAGGCCATGGTGAAGGCGGCGGCGGCACCGGAGCTGCCACCCATCGACGCGCGGCCGTTGGGATCCTTCGTCAACTTCACATTGGCCTTCTTTTCGACCAGGGGCAGGACTTCGGCCTCGACGAATTCGGCGTACTTGCCGGACATGGTGTCGTACTCCAAGCCGCGCTGGCTGCCCTGCGCGTCGCCGGTGCCGTTGGCGATCGAGACACCGATCATGACGGGAATCCGCTTCTGATGGATCAGGTTGTCAAGCGCGGCGAACAGGCCGCGATCCGGTCCGTCCGCGCCGACGATGAATGGGGCGTAGGTCCCGGGCTTGTACTGTTTGGGTACGTAGACGGCCACCTTGCGCGAGTAGGGTTTGGGATGGCTGGAGACGATCAGCTTCAGCGGATCGTTGGGATCGGGGCGGCCGAAGGTTCCAGGCTCCCGAGCGATGCCGGGATAGAACTTGCTAACGGCCGACTCCATGGTGAACTCGATGATTTCGCCCTTCGGCACGCCCTCTTGCGCGATCATCTCCGGAGCCGGTTTGTAGCTGGGGCCGATGGCGAAATCGCCGTCCTTGTCGATGGGCGCGTTCGCGCCATCCGGCATGTGCGTCTTCTTGGTGTAGCCTGGCGAATCCGGATCGCGGGTTGGGGCCGGCGGGCGCGGGGGACGGGCGGGAGCGGGAGGAGGCGTTTGCGCGAATGCGGCCAGGGTGGCCAGGGTGAGAAGTATCGGACCAAACATAGTGCAGTGGATAGACTATCGCAGGCGGGATGGGTGGCGGGGATGAAAGTTTGTTCGTGCGACGCCCTGGGGCGGGCGGGCGCTTTTGCCGCAATGGCTCGGATTGTGCCTTGTCTGTGCCGAGGACGTGGAATCGCGCGACGATGGGCAATCGATCGAGCGTTTGAACGCCCCCGGTTTTGGAATTGGCGCGCTACGCTGAAGGAGAGTGCCATTCGATTCCATACTTTTCGATTTCGACGGCGTCATTGCCGACTCGGAAGGGCTTCATTATCAGTGCTGGACCGAGATTTTGACGCCGCTGGGTATTCCGTTGGACTGGGACACCTATTGCGCGACCTGCATCGGCATAACCGACCGCGACATGCTGGAAGTTTTGTGCCGGCAGACCGACCCGCCGTATTCGCTCGACGATTTGTGGCAGCACTATCCGCGGAAGAAGCAGATCTTTCGCGACCGCGCCTTGGCGAATCCGCCGATTCCAGCCGAGACGCGGGCGGTGTTGCTGGAGCTGGGGCACATGCCGCTTGCGGTGGTTTCCTCGTCGAATCACACCGAGGTGGAGCCGGTTTTGGAACGGGCGGGGATCCGGCAATGTTTTCGCGAGATCGTCACCGGGGACCGCGTTACCAACCGCAAACCGCACCCAGAGCCGTATCTGCTGGCAGCCCGGCTGCTGGGGGTGGAGCGGCCGCTGGTAGTGGAGGACTCCGACGCCGGCGTGGCGTCAGGACAAGCCGCTGGTTTTCCAGTACTTAGAATCCATGACCCCTACGCGCTCTCGCGTAGTCTTCTAGGGGTTCTGGAGGGTTCCAAACAGATCTTAATTTGAGATACACTGAGTCCACTACCTATGCGATTCGGAATCTGGGGATTTCTGTGTATCGCGGCCTCCACCGCAGGCTTAGCCGCCGATCCGGGCTGTCCGCGCTATCCGTCTTCGGTACGAAGCGAATACGCCGAGAGTTTGGCGCTGGACCAGGAGTTTGAGACGTTCGCCCGGAGACGGTTCGCCACGCGCAACGAAAGCGCGGCGCGGGCTGCTGAAGCTGCGAAAACCAACTTCATCGACCAGCGGACCTTCGGGAAAATGGCGGCGGACCGGGTGGCGCCCGCGCCGCGAACCACGGACGCCGAGTTTCTACGCCGGATTTATCTGGATTTGACCGGCCGCATTCCTTCGCCCGAGGCTGCCGAAGCGTTTTTCAACGACACGGCGGCGAACAAGCGGGAGAAGCTGATCGATTCGCTGCTATCGAGCGAGGCCTACACCGATCAGATGACGCTGTTCTTCCTGAACAAGTTCCGGGTCTCTCGCATTCACGAGTCGATCTCGGTGCCGGCGCGCAACACCTTCTACGAGTTTGTCCGCGAGTTTGTGAAAACGGACCGCCCCTACAATCTGTTCGTTCGCGATCTGCTGGGCGCGGCGGGCGAAGTGGACAGTTCACCCGGCACGCAGTTCTTCGCGCGCTGGATGGACGTAAACGGGCCGATTCAGGACTCCTGGGACGACATCACCGATAAGATCACGACGACCTTTCTTGGCTTTAAGACGGAGTGCATCTCGTGCCACAACGGCCGCGCGCACCTGGAAAAGATCAACCTGTGGCTGACGCGGCGGACCCGCGATCAGTTCTGGAAGACATCGGCTTTTCTGTCGCGGATGTACTATATCCGGTGGTCGGACGACGTAAATGGTTTCCGGCCGCGTATCGTGCTGGTGGACCGCGACTACGGCGCCTACTCGGGCGCGGTGAATCCTTCAAACCCCGGCAATCGTCCCGCCCGGACGGCCGCGGTGGTGGAACCGGAGTTCGTGCTGAACGCCCGGAGGCCTTCGACCGATAACTGGCGGGAGGACCTGGGACGGATCATCACCGAGGACCGGCAGTTCGCACGGGCAACCGTGAACCACGTGTGGGCGCAGTTGTTTGGCAGCGGCATCGTGGACCCGCCCGAGGCGTGGGACTTCCTGCGCACCGATCCGAAGAGTCCGCCGCCGGCCGGTTGGCCGACGCAGAACGCGAACCCGGAGCTGATCGAAGATCTAGCCGACTATTTCATCCGGAGCAACTTCCAATTGAAAGCGCTGGTCCGCCAGATCGTATCGAGCGACACCTACCAGCTTTCCAGCCGCTACACGGGCCAATGGCAGCCTGTCTATTCCCGGTACTTCGCGCGGTACGACGCGCGCCGCCTGTCGGCCGAGCAGATTTACGACTCGGTCCTGATGGCGACCCGCACCGAGCAGCCGATGGCAATCGCCGGCATGCCCCGCGCGTTCTTCTACGCCAATCAATTGCCCGACGCTGCCGAACCGTCGACGGACGGACGCGTGGTGGATTTCCTAAATCAATTGGGACGCGGGAATTGGGTGACGATCGAGCGCACGGAGGAACCGACCATTCTTGGCATGCTCTTCACGATGAACGAAGCGCAGGTGGTGTACCGGAGCATGGGCAACTCGAACGTGCTGGTGCAGAGCCGCAACCAGGTTCTGCGCATCGACGCGATGCCGATTACCGACGAAGAGGCGATTCGGCGGATGTACCTGGCCACGCTGACCCGCACGCCGTCCGAGGCGGAAATGACGGCGGTCCTGCAGTACCGTTCCGGAGCGCGCGCACAGTGGCTAAGCGACTTGCAGTGGGCGCTGCTGAACAAGCTGGATTTTGCGTTCAACTACTAAGGAGCCGAGACGATGAACACACGCCCCTGCCCCAACTGTTCCGGCCACGCGCCGTTCACTCGCCGCCACTTTCTATTCGGCGCGGCGTCCCTGCTGCCTGTTTCGATGCACGCCGAGGAGATCGCCGGCCGCGCCGTGGGCCGGAATTCGGCCAAGTCGATCGTGTTTTTCAACCTGAACGGCGGCGCGTCCCAGATGGACACGTTCGACCCGAAGGACGGCCCGTGGAATCCGCGCGACGTGGATCTGCGGACGAGTGGAGCGATTACGCTCTCCAACCGGTTTTTTCCGAGTCTGCTGCGGAAGACCGACGATCTGTTGATTATCCGCAGCGCCGCAAGCTGGGAAGCGGCGCATGAGCGCGGCCAGTTCTACATGCAGACGGCGCACTCGCAGAATCCGGCGCTGGCGGCGGAGACTCCGCACATCGGTGCGATTATCGCCCGGGAAAAGGGCGCCAGCGGGTTGTTGCCGCCGTTTCTCAGCTTCAATCAAACCGGCCTGCAGGGCGCGAAGTTCCTGGGCGGACTCTATGAGCCGATGATGCCGCCGGCCAACCGGACCGGGATCGCCACCCTTTCGCACAATCATTTCGGCAGCGTGCAGCAGAGCCGCGACCGGTTCGAAAAGCGGTTCGGCCTGCTGGAGTCGCTGGACGCGCCTCTGCGCGGAAATCCCCCGAACGAGGCGATGGCGGCCTACGGCGGCTACTATGGCCGCGCGCGGGCGATGATGTACAACGACGCCGTGGACCAGGTGTTCAAGTTTTCGGCCGAAGACGAAAATCGCTACGGCGCCACGGGTGTGGGCCGCGCGGCGATCGTCGCGCGCAACGCGATTCGCGCGAAGAACGGCGCAGTGTTTTTCAATATCACCCAGGGAGGCTGGGATCTGCACGACGCCGCCTTCACGGCCGCGACGAGTATCTACACCTTGACCCGCGATCTGGATCGCGCAGTGGCCGGGCTTGTCGACGATCTAAAGGCCTCGAACGACTTCAACGAGACGATGATCGTGATCATGGGCGAGTTTGGCCGGACGCCTGGCCCGTTGAACTCACGGAACGGCAGGGACCATTACCGGAATTTGATGTCGGTGGTGTTGCTAGGCGGCGGCGTGAAGGGCGGGCGGGTGATCGGCGCGACCGACGCCAACTCGGCCAATATTGTCGACTACGGCTGGAGCGAGAAGCGGCCCATTTATCCGGAAGACCTGACGGCGACCATGTATTCGGCGCTGGGCCTGGATTGGACCAAGGGCGTGATGGACACGCCGTCCGGACGGCGCTACGACTACATCGCCGGCGCCAGGGAAGGGCAGTACAAGCCGGTCGAAGAGATCTGGGGATAGCGGATGCCGCGCCTGCTCCCACTGCTGCTGGTTTCGGTGAGCGCGTTCGGCCAGAGCGTGCAGATTCTCTCCGACGAGGGCCAGGTGCTGGTGGGGCGAACGATGCAGTTCCGCGCGGTGGTGCGCAACGCAGCGGGGCAGCCCGTGGAAGGGGGCGCGGTTACATGGGCGACGAACAACGGGACGATCGCGACGATCGATTCCGACGGCCTGCTCACAGCTCGTTTTCTCGGTTCCGTGCGGGTGCAGGCGCGCAGCGGCTCTTTGTTTTCGGAAACGGTGATTCAGACGATTCCAAGCCGCGTCGAAATTGAACCGCGGACGACGACGCTGGATGTGGGGCAGCAGCAGCGGTTCTCGGCGACCGCGTTCGACGCCAATGGGAGTCCGATTCAGGGCGTGACCTTCGCCTGGTCGGTGTTGAATCATCGCCTCGGCACAAGCCAGGTGGCGCGCGTGGATGCGCTCGGTAACGTCGTTGGGTCCTCCGAGGGCGGTGCGATGGTGCTTGGCACCTACACCTACGGCGATGTGCAGCCGGGAATGCAGCGGCAGTGGATCGTGACGGCGCCGGTG
>Ga0194122_10004720_pt1 | contig 13083 bp, 9 predicted proteins | sample TA2MahCa10mmetaG_FD_155487 | JGI IMG/M metagenome (GOLD analysis project Ga0194122, IMG submission 155487) | Freshwater microbial communities from Lake Tanganyika, Tanzania - TA2015021 Mahale Deep Cast 10m | ecosystem: Environmental > Aquatic > Freshwater > Lake | place: Tanzania: Lake... | reverse complement strand
AACCATCTGTTGTAGAATTTCTTTTGTCCTCCCATAGTGACATTGATGAGTTGAATGACAGCTCTCTTCTTAAAGGCTTGTCCTTAATCAAATTAGTTTTTGAAAGCACCGAATGATCTCTTGAGAGTTCTATCAACAAAGTTAGAAAGTCCTTTTTCGAATTTAGAGGCTTTAATGAAAGCAGACATATCTTTCTTTTCTGGTAGACCTTGCCATTTCTTGAATCCAATAACAACTAATCCAGCCTTTGACATCAAAAGTCTCTTTAAGAAGTTTCTTTGAATTTCAGTAATTCTTCTGTTCAATCTGAATTTGTTAATAGCTTATCTGATTTGGGCTGTCTTTCCATTGTTTAGCAAGTTAGCTAATACCTTAAGAACTGATTCTTTTTGAGCATTTGACATTCTTTCTCTAAGTTTTTCAATGTTGTTTAGTTATCTCCATCTCTTTAAGCAGTCTCCAACATTTGCACTCAAGTTTTTGAATAGTTGGATCAAAGCCTTTTCTTTGATTTGGATATCTTTGTTGTCAACGAAGGCAATATCACTTACAGATTTAATTGCAAAGTTTAATGAGGCAAAGACTGAAGATACTAATTTGCATTCGTTAAGTAATTTAGTCTTTTCAGTGATAGATAACCATCTGTTGTAGAATTTCTTTTGTCCTCCCATAGTGACATTGATGAGTTGAATGACAGCTCTCTTCTTAAAGGCTTGTCCTTAATCAAATTAGTTTTTGAAAGCACCGAATGATCTCTTGAGAGTTCTATCAACAAAGTTAGAAAGTCCTTTTTCGAATTTAGAGGCTTTAATGAAAGCAGACATATCTTTCTTCTCTGGTAAGTTTTTCCATGTTGTCCATCCTTGAACTACCTTTCCTACTTTACTCATCATCAATCTTCTCAAGAAGTTTTCTTGTATTTTCTTTATTCTTGCATCTCTTTCACCTTCAAGTTTTAGTTCTTTAGTTCTCTTTAACCATAGTCTAAATGTTTATACTTTTCTCTTCTGAGCACACTCTATCAATTTTTCAGTAGCTTTAACTTTCACTGATCCTCCTTTAACTTTAACTTTTTCAAAGAAATCTCTCATACATCTTTCAACGAAAATTCTTGAGTATAAGTATAGCATAACTGTCATTCTTTTGACTCTAGGATGAACTTTTTTCTTTCTTCCTTTAATCTTGTTGAAAAGTCTGTAGAATGAACTAGTTTTATTGATGTTAGTGTATAAGACCAAGTTATCAGCTGCTCTTTGGAATAGATTCTCTCCAGTTCCAGTTGAGGTAAGATACCATTTCCAGAAAGCTCTCTTCAAGTTAAGTCTAGGATATTCCTTCAATCCCATGAGCATTTTTCCTTTAAACTTCAAGTCTGATGACAAGTTGGAGCTGTTATTTCCGAACTGGGTTAGTAAGTTTCTAAAGAAATTTTCTTTTTTCTCCTTGATCTTGCTGTTCAACATGACTGAAATTCCCAACATGAAGTTTTTGAGAATCAAAGGATTGATTTTTTCTTTGGGACCTTAGCTTTTAACACCAGTGATAGCGAAAAATCCTGGAATGTATTTTCCGATCAATTTACGTTGAAGGATTCTGGCAATTTATGTAGCACCAGAGATCTAGGCTATTTGGTCCTCATAAATTTGAGCGCGAACACTTTCCAAAAATTCTTCTTGTTCCCGGCGTTAATTCTCTATTTTATCTTCAATGAGTTCAACAAGTTCTCGGCATTGAGCAGGATTTGAGGTGATAATTTTCAGGTGTTGGGCTTACTATTCAGTGAGTGGTTCTGAGGGAACGGGTATGTTTTTCGAGTAGAGTTGGATCTTCTCAAAAACTCTTTGTTTGAGTTCCTTGTTCTGTTGATACTGGACGATTTTAAGTTGCCCTTTAAGGAATCCTACTTGTTTTTCGTACCACTGTAGGGAGCGGTAGATGTTCTAATCGAATTTGAGAGTTGCATCCTTAGGGTTTGTTTTATATGATTATCTAAATAGATGTGAGACTTACTCATAATCGGCTGAGGAAACAACTGCGATCTTCGATTCGAAAGTGATTTTGCTGACTGAAGTGTTGGTGTTACGTCTAAGTTTAAGATTTAGTTACTTGTCCATAGTGCAAAATATCTTATGAAATAAAAATAAAATATAATTCACCAAAAATCATTTTAATTTAAACTCCCATCCCGATTATTACTATCGCTTTCTCGTTAAATTAATAGATTTTTCATAAATCTTTGCTTTGACCCAATTTTTTCACTTTCTAAGTTTTTTCAGCTCTTTAGGCTTTCTTGTTGATGATACTAATCTCGTTTTGCCTACCTTTTTAATAGTGCAGTCCATTTAAGTATATAAAATCATGTAAATCTGTGGAATGTAAAGTCTAAAAAACTTGATATTTAGATTGTCTTATAATCTCCTTATCTTTATGTTAATCTACTGATATTATTCAATATAAGATGAGGTCTATCCTTGCTGAGTATCATTATAAGAGATAAGAGATTTATCATTCAGAAAATAAAGATAGGAAAAATATTTTTTTCTATAACATGACTGTCTCATCTAGATACTACTACACTTGAAACATTTAAAAAAAAACAATAAAATAAATTCTGATTGAGCAAAATCAAATTTTCGATTGAATTGCATCTTTACCTTAAACTAAAATTACCAGTATAAATTATTCTATGCTAAAAACTCATACTAACCCTTTTCACAGACCACTAGCCAGCTAAAAATCCAGACCAAAGACATCCATCACTAAAAGAACTATCGATATGTATGCGAATAAACCTCTCCACAAACGGATAAAAGAAGCATACTATATACATATTGTAACGGACATACAAAATCAGTCAAAACATAAACTATTAAATAGTGCTTCCAATGCAAAATTGGATTCCTAACAGCCAAAAACTGTTTGTAGTTGGCTTGATGAGTTCGAAAATGAAATTGCTAAAAAAGTAGTAGGAACATCTTACTAATATCCTGCATCTAAATATGAGCAATCTTCTACTTTGGTCGATTCTATGGGTTATCGAAGAGTCAAAAATATGAAAAAACAATAGAAATTGCCTTAATTTGTGAGATAGATGAGGTAATAACTAAGGAGAATTCATTCGCGAATGGATGTTACAGGTTAATAGTGAAAGCCAACAATCAAATGATATTTTTTAGTCTATAAAGACATTTAAGTTTAGAATGTGATAAAAGCTGCAAATAAATTATAAAGTAGTTTAATTATTTTGTTTATAAATAGCTGCCTATAGCCATCTTAACGATCATGGAAGTTTCTATTAAATAAAACATCTAATTGAGAAGAGAATCTGTTATTGAGTCACTGTTTTATTTTTGGACAACATGATTCAAATTAAGTTTAGTTCCAAAATAAATTGATTCAACTTGTTTAGGGCAAAAGCAAGCTCGCATACAATCCATCTCGAAACTCTAGGGGTTTAAGTTGGATTTTATTTATTTTTTAAATATATTTTTATTCATTTATTCAAATTGAATGGCCCAATCTGTCATACGTTTCAACAACAATCCACAGTACCTTATTATCAAATTAGAGCTACTTACAACACTTACGAATACACAACTTCCCTTAATCCCAATATTGCTAACACTAGCGCATATAGGGGAAATTACGAAGTCGCCGCAGGATCCACTAGCTACAATACCTCTCCCTCAGCCAGAATCACTTTCAATCATCCCGGAGGTACAGCAGTAACCACTTCCAAGTAGATCTTTTTTTGATTTAGAGTTGTCACAAATACAACTGCATTTGTTTCACCAACTCAAACTTCTCAAGTCGTTGTTACAAACACAACTAACCCTCAAACAGTCACAGTTAATCGTACTGAAGTTGTTGAGCGTCCTACTTAAGTGAGAACATCAACTGTCCAACAGGCTGCTGCTACCACAGTTACACCAAATACATATGGAGTTGTTAATACTAGCTATACAGCTCCAGCTGCAAAACCAGTTGAGGATAAATGCCCAAGATGGATTTGGGCTTTAGTCGGATTATTGGGCCTTGCTTTATTAACCTTGGGCTTACTTTGGGGATTAGGAGTTTTCAGAGGTACTAATTCATCAAATGGTACTACTAAAGTTGCAGACCCTGCTAAACCTACTTCACCAAGCAACCCTACAACAAACACAGCTAGTGCTTCTACTCCTACAACAAACACAGCAAGTGCTTCTACTCCTACAAAAAACACAGCTAGTGCTTCTACTCCTACAACAAACACAGCAAGTGCTTCTACTCCTACAAAAAACACAGCTAGTGCTTCTACTCCTACAACAAACACAGCAAGTAGTTCCACTACAACTAATACCGCAACTACTCCTCAAGGCAGTTCAACTAATGGATTTACTCCTAGTTCTATAGCTCCCATCTAAGTGAAATATACCGTTCCTGGAGGAAGCCCTCAACCTGCTACAACTACAACTACTCAACCTACTACAACCCAACCTACCACTACATCTCCTACAACTACTACCGCACCTACCACTACAACTACTACCGCACCTACCACTACAACTACTATTGCACCTACCACTACAACTACTACCGCACCTACCACTACAACTACTACCGCACCTACCACTACAACTACTACCGCACCTACCACTACAACTACTACCGCACCTACCACTACAACTACTACCACACCTACCACTATCAACTCAATTCCAGCTATCCCAGCTTCTAATGCTCCTACCACCACAACTACTACTCAACCCACAACTACAACTCCAACAGTTCAACCATACACCTCAACTATTCAACCTACTTCCTCAACAGTTCAACCCACCACTAGTACCTCAACAGTCCAACCTTCATCTAGTTCTCCAAGTACAGTGCAACCAACAGCAACTACTCAACCAACTTCAACCACAACAGCAACTACTCAGCCAACTTCGACTACTACGGCAAAAACTCAGCCAGCTTCAATCCAACCTACAACTAAAACTGCATGATGGCTGTAAGAATGATCACATAATCAATATATCACTCAATCTATTTTTTAAACTGTTTAGGATATAATATTTAAATGAAAAAACAAAAAGAACGTATGGAAGGCTAATTCAAATAGTTCGTGGATTAAACAAGTCCAGATTAAGCTGCAGAAATATAGAGAAATTGGAGAAAAAAAAACAAATAACAAAAAAATAAACTATTTACACGTATCCTTGTTATCGCCACCTTAATTGTTGCTCTAATTTTTGTTGTCACTCTCAATCTTTTCATCGATAACAAAAAGTAACATGTCATTCTTGATTAAGAAAAACAAGGCTTTACTTTACTGCAAACTACCTTCCCCCATATCAAAGTTTTGGTCGATAACTAAATTCAAACTTATGAAACGAAAATGATGAGAAGTGCTGGAATAGTCTATGAAGAACTTGTCTCATGGATATAAGCAAATGTAGCCTCCAATAACAAAATTCTTTATATACCAAACTAAAACTCAGGAACGACAATTCTAGGAATGGCTTTGGGATACTATTTGAGTACTTCAAACGGAGGCTCATTAGACATAGTGGTTGAGACCGAAGACTATAAATAACATTTGACTAAAAACGCCTAGTAAATGAAGAACTTTAATGATTAGAAGATAGTGTTTAACTATCTCAATAATAAGAATCAAATCAATATCGCTTATAATCTACTGATCGTCTAAAATAAAGATATTCTAGAGCAAATCTAATTGGCAAGATTCAAAAGAATAGTATAGATTAAAAAAAAGAAATGGGACATTGCTTCGATTGGAAACTATATGAAAAGTTACTCTAAATATGAGATAAACAAAGGAAGATTCAACTCTTAGGCTGTAGCCTTAGGTTAATTCAAGAGCTACTCATTAGTTTAGTTGAGAGAAAGTATAAGAGAAGAATACAAGATCATCCTATTACTTATTAGGCCCGATCCCAATATTAATATTTGTCCTGAATAAATCGAAATTTTTAAGGTTTCAAGTGAAAAAAGAAATCTACTTGAATATTTTAGAAATAAAACATTGGCAGCAAATGAACGAGTATTTTACTGCTTAGATGATGCTCAAACAATGAAAAGCATTGCTCAACTTGATAACATCGCATATTTTTTTATCGGCGGTGTCAGTGCCTTATAATTAATCAGCTAGGAAAAAATTCCTTATAGTGCTTCAATCAAGCATACATATATCTTGAATTTGAACGATTTCAATAAATTCCGAACAAAACTGAAAGGAGAGATACTGATTCTCATCAATAGCTCACAATAAGCCGCTTAAATACAAACTTTAGTGAGCAACAATACAGCTAAAATAATTTCTCCATTCAACAACAACGGGTGTCTGTTTCCTGCATTCGTATTGCCCTACCGAAACATCACACCGTTCCATCCCTTTTTCTTACAACTGACTAAGAATTGATTCAGCTATTTGATATCTATAAAATAAAATATCACAGTCTAGCGTTTTCAGCATGAGCATTGCTTTTTGTTGTTTTCAGACTGTAAGTTTTCAGCTTTCAACTCGATATTATTCTGTTTTGTATGCTATATCTTTGCATTTGTGGAACTTTCTGCTTATTTCGGCCCATTTTTTGATTAAATCAGTTTTTATGCGATCTTCCTGAAGAGCATATGTATGTTGTTACCGTTTTTGGCTGAAACTTCGATGTAGGGATACCTGTTTTTCTCAGCATATTCTTAAAGTTCCTTCTTTGCTACTTCGCGCTCAGCAATATCAGATTTGTTTCCTACCAAAAAAATCAGCGCATCTTGCCCTCTTGATTATCTTACGAAATCTAGCCATTTGTCAACTCCTTCAAGCGAAGATCGAAGACTAACATCGATGACGATGAGACAAGTATCAGCATCGCGAACATAGGAGGGGATGAGTGCTCTAAAGCGCTCTTGTCCTGCAGTGTCCCAAAGCTGTAGTCTCAAAGTTTATCCCTCAACCTGCATAGTTTTGGTGACAAAGTCGATGCCTACAGTTGGCTGAATGATTGGGGAAGTACGTTAGAAGTGAACTAAAAGGAATCATGTATAAAGCGAGATATGATCGATGTTTTTCCGACATTCTGGTCACCTACCAGTACAACTTTGAACTTACTCAATTTAGGCATATGTATATAATATTTGAATAATCCGAAATTATGACTATAGCTAGAATAAATCGGGACATTCCAGCAGTACTTTTAGATATTCCTGCTAATCCAGAGTCACCCTCACTTTGATAGCACACAGTATAGGCACCATGTAGTATGATTCAATTAGAGAAATAGACTACAAAAAGAAGTATTCTGGTTTAAAATATATTTATTTTCGCAAATAAACAAGCTAATATTTTGGCTATCCTCAAGATCTCCATATAGTGAAAGTTTAAAACTTACAAGAGTGTTAGCAAGAGGTCTAATAGATTGATTATAATTCCAATTATATAGAATGATAAAGAAGAAAAGTAGTGAAAGAAGGTTTAACACTGCTGCAGCACGCATCATGATCTCCAGCAAATTGCCCTCTGATTTCTTCCTCCCTTCTCGCGAAAAAGAAGGCAGATAAAGCTCACTCTGGTTACATAGACATGAAGATGCTGAAAAACATCACACTTCTGACAGTAATCATACAAAAGAACCTCTTTTATTCACATTTTATCGCTCAAAGAGTGAAGATAAACTTTTAATAAAGAACTCCAAGAATCAAATTGTATTGCCGAAACTACGTGTGAGTGGTTAGAAGAGCCAAAAAAAATTGCCTCCAGTAAATGTGGGAATGCGTAAATAGAACATCAGTTCAAGCTGGTTCAAAGATTTCGAGGGAAACACATAAAAATTGAAAAAGCTAGCTCGTGTAAGTAATAAGATCTTACACCAAAGCAATTTCTTGAGGTAGCAGATCAGTGAGACTTTGCATTGATTAAATAAAGACACCCTCTGGGACACATGTTCTATATATTAAACCTTTAATAAAAGGTTATTTATTTGGGTATAAATAGTCATCTCACTTCTATATTAATTCAAGCTTTGTTATAACTTTAATCTCTCTGATAATCAGAGGGCTAGATTCAGTAAGAAAAGAATTAACCTATTTATTTGCTTATGCCTATCAAATAAAAGTTCAATTCAATAGAATGCATGATGATCATTCTAAGGTTTGGTCGTATTCATTTTGGACGAATTGGGGTTCTTGGGAGGCCATTTATCTCAGTTTGGCTATCTTGTTAAGTTTTTTCAACTTTTTTTTAATCTCATCAAACAATTAGTTGCTCCTGTCGTTGTGATGATAAACACAACTTGTAACAGGACATTTCTTTATGGGACACTCGATCTGAAAGAGCCTCTTGCGGATGTTGTAAGCAAAGGTTAAATCAAAAGTGGAATGCTAGTTCCAGCAACTTCCTGTCAATAAGTAGTAACAGTTAATTCCTGAATCACAAGTGGGCTGAGTTTGTTGCCATGTTTGTTCCATTTCTCTCCTTAAATTGTGTTTGAAGTCTCCCCACCTTCTCTCCATCTATAATTTATTTTGTTCGGAGTGATGGAAGTAGCATTTCTTGTAGAGCACGTGGGCAAAGCAGATGTAATTGGAGAAGGAACAAGGAGTCTAATATTGCCATACTTATGTTTACATGATTACTACGATATTTTACCTTTTAATAAATATATGCCAGAGTCTTAGTTATTAGGATTTGGATGAATGAAAAAGAGATATCAGGTATAATTTTTAAAATTAAAATGGATGTTATCTATGATATTTTTAAATTTTAAACTGCTAGTTCTAGCTGTTACGGTGTCTTCTTACCTATTATTTCTAATTAGTTTTAAAGCTTTCATGATTTTCTTAGAAATAAATAATGAAAATATATAATTCTTTGAAGTTTTTTAATTTATACCCAATAATCCATCTCACTCTATAAACAAAATATCATTTTATTTAAATAATCTAAATCTCTTTTGTTTACTATTAGTATAATAAACTCCATCATTTTGAAAAATTAAAAAAGTAGTCTGGTCATAAAATAAAGGCTACACTATTAAAAAAACCATTAACCTACACTAAAATAGCTATAAATTTGAAAAGATCGGCTGCTGAGGTAGTTTCGAGAATGCTCTTTCGAACATTCTAGAACTTTCTTCCAAGTGTTAAATTCAACTTTGAGTGAGGTATTAGCAATTAAAAACAATGACTGATACAAAGAAACCACAAGGAAAAGCTATAGGAATTGATCTTGGAACTACATACTCTTGTGTAGGCATCTGGCAAAATGAAAGAGTTTAAATCATCGCCAACGATCAAGGAAACAGAACTACTCCTTCATATGTTGCCTTCACAGAAACTGAAAGACTCATAGGAGATGCTGCTAAAAATCAGACAGCCAAAAATCCAACTAACACTGTCTTTGATGCCAAGAGACTTATTGGCAGAAAATTCAATGATCCAGTAGTCCAGAAAGATATTAAACTTTGGCCCTTTAAAGTAGAGGCAGGACCAGATGATAAGCCTCTGATTGTTATCAAATACAAAAATGAAACAAAGAAATTCCACCCAGAAGAGATTTCTTCAATGGTTTTGACCAAAATGAAATAAACTGCTTAAGCTTTCTTAGGAGAAACAATTAAAAATGCTGTTATTACAGTCCCTGCTTATTTCAACGACAACCAAAGACAAGCCACTAAAGACGCTGGTAGCATCTGTGGCTTAAATGTGTTGAGAATCATCAATGAACCTACAGCAGCTGCTATTGCTTACGGTCTTGATAAGAAAGGACATGGTGAAAGACACGTTCTTATTTTTGATTTGGGAGGAGGAACTTTTGATGTCTCACTTTTGACAATTGACGATGGTGTCTTTGAGGTAAAAGCTACTGCTGGTGATACTCACTTGGGAGGTGAAGACTTTGATAACAAACTTGTAGAATACTGTGCCGCATAGTTCTTAAAGAAAAAATCAATTGATATCAGAAATAATCCAAGGGCTATGAGAAGATTGAGAACTCAAGCAGAAAAGGCAAAGAGAATTCTCTCATCTTCAGCTCAAACCACTATCTAAGTTGACTCACTTGCTGAATCAGAAGATTTTTCACTTACTATCACTAGAGCCAAATTCGAAGAACTCTGTATGACTATGTTCAAAGAAACTATTCCTCCTGTCGAAAAGGTCCTAAGAGACTCTGGAATGTCCAAAAATCAGATTCATGATGTCGTTTTAGTCGGAGGATCAACTAGAATCCCTAAAGTCATTGAACTTCTAAAGGAATTCTTTAATGGAAAAGAACCCAATAGATCTATCAACCCAGATGAGGCTGTTGCTTATGGAGCTGCTGTTCAAGCTGCTATCCTTACAGGAACTGGATCAGAAGCCACTGATAGTTTGCTTTTGATCGACGTTACACCTCTTTCTCTTGGTATTTAAACTGCAGGTGGAGTTATGACTGTTCTGATTCCTCGAAATACTACAATTCCAACAAAAAAATCTCAAACCTTCACAACTTATGCCGACAATCAACCTGGAGTTTTGATCCAAGTTTTCTAAGGAGAACGTCAAATGACAAAAGACAACAATCTTTTGGGTAAGTTCAATCTTGATGGTATTCCACCTGCACCAAGAGGAGTACCTCAAATTGAAGTCACTTTCTAAATCGATTAAAATGGTATTATGAATGTAAGTGCTACTGATAAGGGAACTTCAAAGAATGCTAAAATTACAATTACTAACAATAAGGGTAGATTGTCAAAAGATTAGATTGAAATACTTATCAAGGATGCTTAGAAATATAAAGATGCTGATGAGAAAATTAGAAAGAGAGTTGAGGCTAAAAATGCTCTAGAGAGCTACTGCGTTTCAGTTAAACATACTCTTGATGATGAAAAACTCAAGGATAAATTTGATACTTCTGAAAAGAGTTCAGTTGAAGCAAAAGTAAGGGAGACTGAAACTTGGCTTTCAAGCAATCCTGAAGCTTATACTACCTAATACGAAGGAAAACTTAAGGCACTTGAAAATCTTTTCAATCCAATTATGCAAAAAATATATGCACAAGGCGGAGCTCCCCCTGGCGCTGGAGGTGCTGGATTCCCCGGTGGTGCAGGATTCCCTGGAGCTGGATTCCCAGGAGGATCAGCTGGTGGACAAGGAGGATCATCAGGACCATATGTTGACTAAGTAGATTGATTATCAATATGTATATTTTCCAAAATCATTCACTTGTTTGAACTTATTCTAATTTTAATGAATAAAGAATTCAAGCTTCTTATTGAGCTATTTTTTAATTTAAGCAAATTGCAATTATATTCATGCTTCCGTTTGAAAATAAAGATCCAGCTAAAATACCTCGTGAATTGAACACCCATCACTAATAAAAATCATAGTAATTCTATTTCGGACCCTAAAATATTAGGCACATTGGCAAGTAATAACGAGGTAATATAGACGAACTGGCAGAATATTGCGCCCTTCAGAACATAACTCCACTTTTTTGAATTTGTAAGGATCCCTTGATACTGAGGATTACCTCATCATTGCGAAATAGTAATTGTCTTCCTTTTCGTAAATTCCAAGATAAATTGAGCCCAATAGCACATAGATTTAATCCTCGAAATAGCCTGATCTATCGAAAATGACCCAAAAAGAAGAACAGAAAATATAGCAGGACTTTAATGTGGCAGATCAAAAATAAAAAGAAGAGTCAATTGAAATAAATGCCAAGTAAAACTTAAATAGAAATATCGAAAAAGAGAGCCGTAAATCAGTAGACAGATACTTCGCTATTGTAGAAAATAGCCCATTCGCTGTGCCAAATATTTCTAATGTAAAGCATAGGTACTCAGGAGGAGGCAGAAAATCTGAAGAGTTTTTGCTAGAACTGCTCAGATCATAAAAAAATAGCAAAGACAAAAATCAATCTTCTCAAGAAGTTTCAGATAAAAATAAAGGCTAATAAGTTATAAAAGAAAATAAGAAAAAGGAGTAGTTGGTGCTACATTAATAGAAGAAAAATTAAAATAAACGAAAGTAGAGTTAGAATGTTCATTAAGTAAAATAGTAAGAAATCAAGTAGAAACCCAAATCCAAAAGAGTTACCATAAATGATAGAGGAAAAATTAAACTCCCAACCGACAGCTTCTCCCTCTAATTCAATATTGCGTCTACAACTTAAATCAGGAATAATTCAAACTAAAATAATATCAACTAGATCCAATAGAAAGAAGAAGAGTATCAAACTGAGTAATAAATCCATAAAAAACGTTAAAGATCTTTCTAGTTCAAAGAAAATTAATGCTAAAGATCGTTCTAATTCAAAGGAAATCAAAAGAAGTAACATACTTAACAAGTATAGCAACAGTTAAAGCCAAAAAAGTCAGCCTCAAACAATAGAATAGTCAGAAAAACTTCTAAAGCAAAAAGTTCAAAAAGCAATAAAAACAAAGATGTTTAGAATCAATTATAAAAATTGACCAAAAGAAGAAAAATAGAGATTGGCTAAAGATAATAAGACGTAATCGCATAAGTAGTCCAACCTGCGATAAATCCTAACACTGGAAGACCGGTCAGATAAAAGCGGCAACCTCAACAGTTTCATAAAAATCAGAAGACATTATACAATAGTAAAAATGAAGTCGTAATGACCGGTATCTCTACTGAACTCTTTCTCCAGATCCTTGGATTCACCGTAAACTTTTAGATAAAGAATAGCAGTATAAAATATGGTTCAAACTATATGCAGCACATGTTCAAACTAAAGCCTCAACAGGAAATATCGAGTATTGGTATAGATGAAGAGAAACTCAATCAATATCTAAAACCTCTAGCTAACTTTGACAAGATGTGGATATGCCCATAAAGACTGGGGCATCGATACTTATAGATCAAGATTGATAATTTTGCGGAGTAGATTCTAGATAAGTAAGTTTATATTGAACGAGAGCAAAAAGTTTAGGTCAGAAATATCATGTAAAACAGATCTTGCAATATTATATTTGGGCTTGAAAGGCCAGCCAACAGTAAATAGAAAGACTATTGATTTTTGTTTAACATATACTAGTACTATAGTTAAATATCTATCCTACAGGGGTTGGGGTTGGGGTTGGG
>Ga0194122_10004710_pt1 | contig 13102 bp, 13 predicted proteins | sample TA2MahCa10mmetaG_FD_155487 | JGI IMG/M metagenome (GOLD analysis project Ga0194122, IMG submission 155487) | Freshwater microbial communities from Lake Tanganyika, Tanzania - TA2015021 Mahale Deep Cast 10m | ecosystem: Environmental > Aquatic > Freshwater > Lake | place: Tanzania: Lake... | reverse complement strand
CCGCCTTTGGGATTCCCTGCCGAGTTCTGCTCAACAAATCCGATCGTTGGAACGAGGAGTCCAGGTCTATCGCGGAGCATTGGCGGGAGGTCTATGCCGCTGCGGGGATCGAGGTTTGGTTCAGCTCTGCTTTGAGCGGGGATGGACTGAACGAATTGGCCGTTGCCATGAACGAGGGTACCCAACTCTTGACCGGCTATTCCGGGGCTGGCAAAAGCAGTCTCCTCAACGCCCTCTTTCCAGGATTGGGGGCGGCCACGGGGGCCATTTCGGAATCCAGCCACAAAGGAACCCACACCACCACCACCGCCACCCTCTACGAAACGGGAACAGGATCCGCGATTATCGACAGCCCTGGTATCAAGGAATGGGGGATTTTGGATTTGGAACCCTACGAAATCGCTTATCACTTTCCCGAAATCCGGGAACATGCCCCGGCTTGCCGTTATCCCAATTGCAGCCATACCCATGAACCTCATTGCGCCGTTCAGTTGGCGGTTCAAGACCAACGAATCCACCACGAACGCTTTGTCTCGTACCTCAGCATTTTGACCAACGACGATCAATACAACTAATCCCCATGCGTTTGTTGTTACAAAGGGTGCAACATGCCCAGGTTCACATCGACGGACGAAGCCATGCCTCCATTGGCCCTGGCCTTTTGGCTTTGGTAGGCATCGCTGCGGAGGATACCCGCGTTGATATCGACTACCTGGTTGGGAAGATGCTTAGGCTTCGCATTTTTGGGGATGAGCAAGGTCGAATGAACCTTTCGGTGCAGGATATTCAAGGCGAATGCCTGGTGGTTTCCCAGTTCACCCTGATGGCCGATACCGCCAAAGGCAACCGCCCGGGATACAGCAAGGCGGCTGCTCCAGCGATCGCCGAATCCTTGTACCAGGAATTCCTTGCCGCCTGTAGCGAGGCGTGGCCTGGGCGGATACAGGCCGGGGTCTTTGGGGCCGATATGAAAATCACATTGCTCAACGACGGACCGGTCACCATCTGGATGGACAGCCAGGATCGCTCCCGATAAACTTAACCTAGGCTACCTCAACCAGGTCATCCTCAACCAGGTCATCCTCAACCCGGTCATCCTCAACCCGGTCATCCTCAACCCAGTCAACCCCCTGCCCCACCATGGAAAAAACCAACCTTCCCCTTTTTGAAAACCCCGAAGGAATTCAAATCGCCCAAAACCAAGTCCATGACTGGATACAGACCTACGGTGTTCGGTATTTTGACCCCCTAACCAACAACGCAATTCTCATGGAGGAAGTCGGTGAAATGGCCCGAATTATGGCCCGAACCTACGGCGAACAGTCCTTCAAGGCTGGAGAGTCAGCCGAACAGTTGGGATCCGAAATGGCGGATGTGTTATGGGTTTTGCTTTGCCTCGCGAACCAATGCGGGATTGATTTAGAACAAGAACTGCAAGCAAGCCTCGCCAAAAAAACAAAGCGGGATGAGCAGCGTCACCTAAATAATTTAAAAATAAATCCTTAATATTATAACCTAGGATACTAAAAAATAATAAGCGATCTGAATAAGGAAAAAATAAAAATTTTTCTTAAATTGCTAAATTACAATTTCAAATTTGAACTTTGTGTTTGTTTGTGTAGATAGCATATGATTAAACCGGCATGATGACAGAATTCCTGATTGTAAGCTAATCCAAAGAGAATATCGATAGCTTTGACAATTTAATTTTCCCAAAGCGCTTGGTGCAATCGGTTTAGGTACATAAAAGCTGATTTGTTAACCTAAACATAACCCCTTTATTGGTTTTTAGCAAACCAATGATTCGTTATAAATAAAAGCCTATTTCTGCGGGATTCCTATGGCGTCTAAAATAAATACAATATCAGAAAAGCTTTTCGATAGCCTCTTAAAGGATAAAACCGTGAAATTAAAAAAACTTAAGGGAAATAAACAAATTAAGAGTATTATTGTAATAAATTTAAACAATGATACCTAAACACTATGAATAAATTTTTCATTTAATTTTGTATTGTGTATGTTCCGCAAGGACAATATTTTGCAGGATAATCCTTATGATGCCCAAAAACAAATAAAAATCAAGATTTGAAACGTCAAAAAAGCCTTTTGAGATGATTATAAGGAAATTTACGCCAAAGTCGTGAATAAAACCATAATCAGCTTAATCAATTTAATAAATTAAAGCAACAGATCTTTTTGGAACAACTCTAATAAAATTTAAAAATGATATTCATGAAATACCTATTTATATCTCTTATGTTTCTTTATTCATTTTTTTTTCAAAATATCGGTGTTGCCCAAATATCAAATAATACAAAAATCCAAGTTCAAATAAAAAATTCAAATGGCATTATTCAAGCTAATGCCTCCGTAGGCGTACGGATACATATTTCCCAAAATAAGCCCGATGGTAAAATACTTTATACTGAAACCTACGGCTCCCTCTTTTTAACAAACAAAGAAGGATTCATCGAAGTAAATATTGGAAACGGCACTCCAACACAAACGTCATTTAAAAATGTTGATTGGCCAGATGATAAATTATTTGTAACTTTAGAAACAAGTCTTAATGGAAAAGAAAATTATCAAAAATATTTTATTCAAGAGATTGTTAAAGAAGATTTATTTCAAAAGGATTCAAAAGATGCTACGTCAAAACAATTAAATCCTCCAATCAATACACCTAATGGAAAATTCTGCTTATTTGTTTGCGATGGCGTATTTCAATTAAATCCATGTCTCGCGAATGTTGTAACTGAAGAAGTGTACAACATCAAAACTAATTTGGCAAGTATTCGGTGTAATGCTACAAGTGATGGCGGCGATCAAATTTCATCCAGAGGAGTTGCCTATGACACTATTATTAACCCTAAAACATCCCGGAATATTACTGTTAATGGTTCAGGATCTGGTTATTATACTGCTATTATCGAGGATTTGAAACCTTCCACAAGGTACTTTGTTAGAGCATATGCTATAAATAGTATTGGAACAAGTTACGGAAATAATATAAATTTCGAAACTCTAAATCCACCAGTAGAAAAAGCAAGAATACAAACTTTAGAAATTTCAAAAATAACTTCAAAATCAGCATTATCTGGAGGAATTATTTATTCAAATGGGGGAGAAAGTTTGAAAAGCAAAGGAATTTGCATTTCCGAAACCATTAATCCATCCATTTTTGACAAAATTCATGAACATACCAACCAAAAGATTGATTCGTTTTGGGTAGCAATTGATGGTTTGAACGCATCCACAAAATATTATGTTCGGGCATTTGCTACCAATAGCGCAGGTACAAGTTATGGAGAGAACATTGCATTTACAACTCAGGATCCACCAATTGTAGAACCGACTGTTACAACATTAGATCCTTTAGCCATCACCCATAATTCAGCAATACTCGGAGGCGTAGTAACAAAAAACGGAGGCGCCGAAGTTACGAAAAGAGGCGTTTGCTATAATACCATCACAAACCCCACATTAAACATGGGAGAAATCGGTCCTATATCCCAAGGAAATGGAGAGTTTAAAAATGAGATAATTAATCTTATACCAAACACACAATATTATTTCAGAAGTTTCGCTACAAATGTTATTGGAACATCTTATGGAAATGTAGTTTCTTTTAAAACTCTTATCCCCCCTCTTGAAAAAGCAAAAATCGTTACAACGGAGGCCACTGAAATTACTGTAGACAAAGCTACGGTTGGTGGTTCCATAATCAACGACGGAGGATCGCCTGTTACCGCAAAAGGTATAGCCTATAGTACAGTTAGTAGCCCCACTATTCAAGGGAAAACAACAAACGACGGGCTTGGATCGGAAAAATTTTCAACAGTCCTCAAAGAATTAAACCACACAACCAAGTACTATTATAGAGCATACGCAACTAATTCAATGGGGGTAAGTTATGGTAACGAATTAACCTTTACAACCAGTGAACTACCAAAACTCCCCCCTACGCTAAGTACACTTAATGCATCATTCATAACCTCTAATCAAGCGAAATCTGGGGGCAACATTACAAATGATGGAGGATCTCCAATAATTATTCGCGGAATTGCATATGGAATAGAAATAAATCCAACTTTGAAGAATAATTCCACCAAAGACGGAAAAGGGGTTGGACCTTTTACCAGTATACTCAAGGACCTTAAACCCTCAACAAAATACTATGTAAGAGCATATGCAACAAATGCAATTGGCATATCCTACGGAAATGAAATTAGATTTGTTACTGATGAACCAGCTCCAGAACCTTGTGAAGGTATCACTGCATTTAAGGATATCCAAGGTAACTCCTATAAGACTATCCAAATAGGACTACAATGTTGGATGCAATCAAATCTAAAAGTAAGCCAATATCAAAATGGCGATAAAATAGCAAGTAATTTACGAAGTTTTCAATGGGAGGTTGTAGATACTGGAGCATATTCAATCTATAATGGGATTACGGAAAATGATGTTTTATATGGAAAACTGTATAATCATTATGCAGTAATGGACCCTAGAGGTTTATGCCCTGTTGGTTGGCATATTCCAAGTGATCTAGAATGGAAAGATTTAGAAAGCTTTTTAGGAGGTACTGGTATTGCTGGAGGGGCTATTAGAAAAGAAGAAATGCTTCCTCTATCGGGCGGCTGGAAGGTTCCAAATTTAGGAGCAACAAACTCCAGCGAATTTTCAGGAAAACCTGGTGGGCTTAGGGATGGTTTTGGAGGGTATTTTTATATAAATGAAGGAGGTTACTGGTGGACATCAACTTTGAATTCAAAAGGAATAGGTATTTCTAGAGGAACCCAATATTTAGGAAATAATATTTTCTCGGCTGATAGCGACCGTTCTTTCGGGTTTAGCGTTCGTTGTCTGAAAGACAAAAAGCTTTAAAACCTTGTTATATCGTTACCTATTAAGTTGAACGAACTAAGTCATCGCCAACCAAACGACCAAAAACAGGACAAGCATTCAGCGCTGCACAAAAAGCGATATCCTCCTCCAAGCCTGCCGAGGCCAAGCGTTGGTAATGCGAGGATAACCGCATCGCGGAGGGCAGGTCATGGCGGTGTTGCTGCCACAACGAACGGGCGGCCGTCACACGATCGTCCTGGGATTGAACAGGTAGCGCCTCGGCATGATTGGATAGCGCCTCGGCCAAGGCACCGGCCAGCAGGGTATCTTCCCACGAGAATTTGCCTTGCCACCCCGAACAGAGCAGCACCGTGGGACGGGGATTTCGTTGAAGTTCGTGGTTCAAGGCCTCCAAACCCAAAAAGGAACCCACCAAAATCTCCGTGGCCCCGGCCTTCTTGGCGGCTAACAAAGCCCGTGTTCCGTTGGTGGTGGTCAAGGCCACCTTAGTCCCACGAAAACGGGATTCACAAAAAACCAAGGGTGAATTCCCGACTTCAAAACCGGGAGCCAGCAGGCCCCCGCGTTCAGCGGCCGGAATAAAACCCTGATCTGCCAAGGCCAGGCTTTCATCGGTGGTCAAAACCGGTCGAAAACAGGCAATGCCAGCGTGAAGGCCCGCGCAAATCGCTGATGTAGCTCGCAATACATCCAGTACGACCACACGGGTATTCGGCTGGAAAGTGTTCCCTATTTCTTCGGGGGTGAAGAAAACCTGTAAGTCCAAGCAGGATTCAGGCATAACAAAAAGGCTTGCTTAGTTTAGGGAATAAAAGGAGGTTTGACGGTTCGGGCTTGGAGGAGCCGATCCCTGTTTTCGACCCAGATCGCCGTGCCCACCGCCGCAAATTCGGCTTGGACATACCCCATACCAATGTAGCGGCCGGTGGAGATGGACTCCGAGCCGGAAGTCACTCGACCAATTTCTAAACCACCGGAATCCCGCAGCACATAACCCTGCCGTGGAATACCACGATCCTCCATAACAAATCCTACCAAACGTTTGGACGGACCGTTTTTCTTTTGTTCCAACCAATGTTCCCGGTCTATAAAGTATTTTTTGAAGGAGGTAATCCACGACAAACCGGCCTCAATCGCCGAGGTTCCTTCGTCAATATCGTTGCCGTAAAGACAAAAGCCCATTTCCAAACGAAGGGTATCCCTGCAACCCAAACCACAGGGGACCAAACCATGCGGAGCCCCCTCCTGCATCAAGGCCTTCCACAAAACCTCGGCCTGCTCCGCCCCAACGTACAATTCAAAGCCACCTGCCCCGGTATAACCCGTGGCCGAGACCAAAACGGAACCTATGCCAGCGACCGAAGCATGGGTGAAATGGTAATACGCCAAACCGGACAAATCCGTATCGCAGAGCGGTTGCAGGACTTGCAGGGCCCTGGGGCCTTGGAGCGCCAAGAGGGCGGTGGATTCCGAACGATCTTCGATGGACACCGAACCGTCTTGGGGCAGGTGCTGCTTGAGCCATTCCCAGTCTTTGTGGAGATTGCCGGCATTGACCACCAACATGTAGGATTCAGGGGCCAGGTTGTACACCAACAAATCATCGACCAATCCACCCTTGCCGTTGGGCATGCAGGAATATTGAACCCGGCCCGGAAACAAAGCCTCCACATGATTGGACGTCACTCGCTCCAAGAAGGCCAAAGCCCCGGGCCCACGCACCATAAACTCCCCCATATGCGATACATCGAAAAGACCGCAGGCGGAACGCACCGCCAGGTGTTCGGCCTTGATGCCGCTATAACTCACCGGCATCTCAAAGCCGGCGAAGGGGACCATCTTGGCTTGCAGTGCCAAATGGGCGGCATGGAGCGGGGTCTTCAATAGAGGGGCGTTTTGCATCGGTGGGGGAGGATATCGGGGAAGAATTAAGCTTCAAAAGTACATTCAAGACCAACTTATCTTTGGAAGCAAATCCTGAAAATATGCATTTAGCCGAACCCCTCCCAATACCCCAATTGGCCGCCGATTTAGGCCTCGAAATCATCGGGGATTCCGCTCTCATGATTCACGGAATCAACGAAATCCACAAGGTGGTCCCCGGTGATTTGACCTACTGCGACCATCCCAAATATTACCCCAAAGTCCTTGCCTCCCCGGCCACCGTCATCCTTATCAATGCACGGGTGGACTGTCCTGCGGGGAAATGTCTTTTGTTATGCGAAAGCCCTTTTGATGCATACAATGCTTTGGTAAGTCGGTATAAGCCTTTTTCCAATCCCATGGGCCGGACCTACCATGCGGGTCAAGAGGTGAGTCTTGGAGAGGACACGGTCCTGATGAACGGCGTGGTCTTGGGAGATCGTGTTCGCATTGGGAAGTACTGCGTGATCCACCCCAACGTGGTCATCTACTCCGATACCATCATTGGAGATCATGTAGTCATTCATGCGGGAACGGTGATTGGCGCTGATGCTTTCTATTACAAAAAACGTCCAGAAGGGCATTATGACAGGCTATTGAGTTGTGGCCGAGTCATCATTCACGACCGTGTTGAAATTGGCGCAGCCTGTACCATCGACAAAGGAGTATCGGGCGATACCATTCTTGGCGAAGGGAGCAAATTGGATAACCAGGTCCACTTGGGTCACGGGGTTGTGGTGGGCAAGAACTGCCTGATCGCGGCGCAAGTCGGCGTAGGCGGCAAAACCCGTATTGCCGACGGGGTTTGTTTGTGGGGTCAGGTAGGCGTCCAAAAGGATATCGATATCGGCCCTGGCGCCAATGTGCTTGGCCAATCCGGGGTTACCAAATCCATCCCGGGTGGCAAAACGTATTTTGGAACGCCCGCCCGCGATGTTCGCGATGTTCACCGGGAGACCATTAGCCTAAGGCGTCTGTTGGACCCCGACGAACGGAAAGCCGGGGCTGAATAAGCGGGATTACGAATTTTCAAACAGATCGCTGTCCTGGCCAGGGTTAAGCAATCGAAAACTTAAACGATGCCATGGCGATGGGCCCCATTGTTGCAGGGCAAGTCGATGATCCTGGGTTGGGTATCCTTTGTTTCGATTCCATTGGTAAGGGGGATGTGCCTGATGAGCCTCCAGCATGAGGGCATCCCTATGCGTTTTGGCCAAAATTCCTGCAGCCGCAACACTGCAAAATCGACCGTCGCCTCGGATCTCGCAACGGTACGGAACCTTACCCCACGGGATAAATCGGTTACCGTCCACCAAGATGATGCTCGGTGTTACACTTAATCCGTCGAGGGCTCGATGCATGGCCTGTATGCTGGCTTGCAGGATATTCAATTGATCAATTTCCTGAGGGCTGCAACATCCCAAAGCCCATGCCAGGGCACCATCGCGGATACGTTCTGCCATGGATTCGCGTTGACTTTGATTGAGTTTCTTGGAGTCCCGTAACATCGACCAATCGCGGTCAGGATTCAAAATCACGGCAGCGGCCACCACAGGCCCAGCAAGGCATCCGCGTCCCGCTTCATCACAACCTGCCTCCCCCGCTTCAGGAAGGGTATAACCTTTCGTGTCTCGCAATGCTTTGGATTCGAACATTTTGCCGACTTTAACATCACCCTTGCCTTTCCACCTATCCAAGATCCCCTTGCAGGGGACGCAATATAATCTCCTCGAAGACGGTCCTTGAGGAAGCTTGGTAAGCATGCAGAATGGCCTCTGCCACGTCCTTGGGCGGCATAAGACGTTCTTCAGGCCAGGGGCTGCCGGCCCATGAATCGGTAAAGACAGCCCCAGGCAAGAGGGCAGAAACAGCGATACCGTCGCTTAACCATTCGGCCCTCAGCATTTTGGTCAAGCCTAACAAAGCGAATTTGCTCATGCAATACGATGCACCCCCTGGATAGGCTTTGAGTGAGGCCACCGAACACAAGGTGAAAACATAAGGCCTTGGAGATTTGCATAACATCGGATGCAATGACCTGCTCAAGCGATAAGCGCTGTACACATTCAGCGCCATGAGCCTCTCCATTTGCTTATCGGGGGCATTCAAGATGGAATCCGAAACAAAAGATCCCGCATTATGCACCAACATATCCACTTTGACCGCGCTCGATTGCACCCATTGCGCCATAGCCTCGCATCCTTCTGCGGTCGATAAATCGGTGCTAAGGTAATGTACCCTTCGACATCGGGCTAACCAAGGCAATTGCTCGGCCTCCGATCGGCCGCAACAATAAACTTCCCACCCCAATTCATCCAATAGCTGAACCACCGCCAAGCCTATACCGCGGCTGGCGCCGGTAACGACGGCAATTTGAGGGGATGTGGTGGGATCAAAGGTTGGCATAGCGCGTGGTTGGCGATTATGGGGAACGACAGGTTGGAGGATGTCCTACCAAATGTAGGTGCTAGGATGGTCAAAGCATGTAAATTTGAACGACAAATGGCAGCGATTTCCCCTGTACCTTGCCCTAAGCCCTAAGTTCCCTCTCCTGAATGAATTTCTTTTACCATTTTGGGCGATACCTGATGATGCTACAACTCATGCTCCGCAAACCGGAGAATGGACGGATGTATTGGGAAGAGACCATTCGGCAAATGTCCTCCATTGGCTTGGGTTCGGTGGGCATTGTGGCCTTCGTCGCGGTGTTCATGGGGGGGGTTTCCGCCGTCCAAACGGTGTATCAGTTGGTGGCTCCTTACATTTCCCTGACCGTTGTGGGCTCCATTGTCACCAATTCCAGCATACTCGAATTAGGCCCGTCGATTACTTCCTTGGTCTTGGCCGGCAAAATTGGCTCTAACATTGCCTCCGAGCTCGGCTATATGCGTAGTTCGGAACAGATCGACGCCTTAGAAATTATGGGGGTGAATCCCGTGTCCTACCTGGTCGGGCCCAAGGTGGTCGCTTGCCTCACGATGATTCCTCTTCTGGTCATTACCTCGATTTCCATGTCTATCCTGGGGGGGATGGTCATCTGCCAACTCACCGGCCTCATCACCTTTGATCAGTTTATCGAAGGGGCGAGATCCACCTTCCTCCCCTACGATGTGTTTTTTGCGATGTGCAAGGCGGTCACCTTTGCGTTTTTCATTTCCTCCGTTTCGGCCTATCACGGGTACCATGTCCAAGGCGGAGCGCTGGAAGTGGGAAGGGCCTCGACCAAAGCAGTGGTGTATTGTTGCGTGCTCATTCTTTTGGGGGATTATATCTTGGCCCAATTGTTGTTATGAGTCTTAAAATCCTCAAGATGCCCAAGGTTTTGTGATGATAAGCCTGCAAGGAATTTCCAAAAAATTCGGGGACAAATCCGTCTTGGACGACATCCACGCGACCTTCCTGCCGGGCAAGGTGAACATGGTCATCGGCGCGAGCGGTAGCGGGAAATCGGTGCTGATGAAAACAATGGTCGGCTTGGTCAAACCCGATGCTGGTCGTCTGTTCTACAAGGACTTGGAGTTAGGGGAAATGGACGGTGACCAACGCAATGAATTGCGTCAAAAAATCGGGATGCTCTTTCAATCCGCTGCGCTTTTTGATTCCCTAACGGTCCTGGATAATCTCCTCTTCCCGTTGAGAATGTTCAGGCCTGCCTCCAAAGCAGCAATGCAAGAACGTGTAGCCTATTGTTTGGAGCGGGTTGGCCTTGCAGGAACCGAAATGCTTTTTCCCTCCGAACTCAGCGGTGGCATGAAGAAAAGGGTAGGGATCGCCCGCGCCATCGTCTTGGAACCCCAATTTCTGTTCTGCGATGAACCTAATTCAGGATTGGACCCCAAAACATCCATTCGCATTGACCACCTTATCCAGGATATCACCAACGAATATCAAATCACGACGATTGTGAATACCCATGATATGAATTCGGTCTTGGAATGCGGGGACCATATTGTATTCCTGTACAAAGGTCGCAAAACCTGGGAGGGTGATCGCCAGCTTATCCTGAAGAGTGATAACGAGCCGCTGAATGAATTGGTTTATGCGACTCGGTTTTTGCAACAATTCCGTGAAAAGTCGGGGTAATCTTGGTAGGACCTAAGGTCTGGCCTATTTTTGGGGCATTCCGCAAAAGGCGGTCAACCCCCTTCTATGAGCATACTTGTTAACGAACATTCCCGAATTTTGGTTCAAGGCTTCACCGGCACCGAAGGAACCTTTCATGCCGGTCAAATGTTGGAGTACGGCACCCAGGTTGTCGGTGGGGTGACCCCCGGCAAAGGAGGGACCGAACATCTAGGGAAACCGGTCTTTAACGACGTTCGTTCAGCAGTGGAGGCAACAGGTGCCAACGTCTCCATCATCTTCGTGCCTCCCGCCTTCGCTGGGGATGCCATCATGGAGGCAGCCGATGCCGGTATTCCGCTGATCGTTTGCATCACCGAGGGGATTCCCACTTCGGACATGGTCAAAGCAGCGACCATGGTCCGCCGCAGGAATGCCCGGTTGATCGGCCCCAATTGCCCCGGCATCATCACCCCTGAGCAAGCCAAAGTGGGCATTATGCCCGGCTTCGTTTTCAAGCCCGGCAAAATCGGGATTGTTTCCAAATCCGGTACCCTGACCTACGAAGCTGCGGATCAAATTGTCAAAGCGGGTCTAGGAATTTCAACCGCCATCGGCATAGGCGGTGACCCCGTCATTGGAACCTCTACCCGCGAAGCCTTGGAATTGTTCATGAAGGATCCCGAAACCGTGGGCGTTGTCATGATCGGAGAGATCGGAGGAGGCATGGAAGCCGAAGCCGCTCGCTGGCTGCGTGATGCCGGGAACCCCAAACCGGTCGTGGGCTTCATTGCCGGACAAACCGCCCCCCCAGGCCGCCGAATGGGTCACGCAGGGGCTATCGTGGGTGGCAAGGACGATACAGCCGAGGCCAAAATGCGCATCATGTCCGAATGCGGCATCCATGTCGTCGCATCACCTGCTAACATTGGCCAAACCATGGCCGGCTTGGTCAAAAATTAATAGACTATCGTTGGGTGGCGCGCTGCCTAAACTTCTGTAGTTTTTGCCTTAACGCATGGAACTGATTGTCATTCAATCCCATGTCCGATGACTTCGCTCCAAAAAAATCATCAAGTACAGTTAACGGCACCTTGATGTTAGCGGAAGTCGTGACACTTACATCATTCGAATCTTTGGCCACTATACCGCTGAACGTAAGAACATATTTATTGGACTCCTTTGCAACTGAAACCGTCTTGTTGGTATTAAAATTCGGTAATGCTTCATAATTAGGGTCAGCGTCTTCACCGGAATTCAAGAAAAAAAGAAAACTGCCGACGGTCATTGGATTTTCTGAGCTATTAAGAGCATAAATTCCCGTGTTCAAGGTAATTGAGTTTTCCTCCACAGCAAAAAAACCCGTTAGAGCATCACCTATGCCCGTAAGGCTATCAGAAATGGTACTGGATGCAAAAATTACACCTACATAACCTGTATCAATAGGTAAAATCCATCCTTTGCTGATTGGATATTTCTGAGATCCAATGGTGAATCCATTGAAGGCAGGAGTAGGAGTCGGGGTGGGTTCGTCTTTTTTGCAAGAGGACAAAGCCAACAAGGTTACCAAAGACCCTAGGAGAAGAAGCGATTGAATGAGGTTTTTCATATTTGTGTTTTTAATTTAAAAAATCGTTATTTTAAATTAATAAATAAATCTTTTTGGAGCAACTTTATGAGATTGTTAATCAAAAATTTATCGAAACTTAACCGAATAAGCTTTACCACCTTAAAATAGGCTTGTCCCCTACGGTCCGGGGGAGGGCTTGATCACAGAACGAGCACCGGCATGAAAGTGCTTCTCCATCAAGGCCTCAAATTCATCGGAATTTAACCAGCCCCATCCGCTGAACAGGAACTCTTCCCAATACGACCTCAGCAAAGAGCCTTGGGGGAATACCAAATAACGCACGGTTGTAGAAGATCCTGCAGGGATTCTTACCCGCCAACCCGAGAAATCTCCCTGCTTCGAATACGCAGAGGCCGTTCCCGCATCCATGACGGCGTAAGTGGTCCCACTTTTCTTCCCTAGTGCTTTCCATACCATGGACTCCTCCGAGATCCTTTCGGTTCGGCATCGTGACGAAATCATCTTGGTCCATTCCTTTTCCCAAGCTGCGGTCATCGGCGATTGATGCAAGACCAAGTTTCGATCGTCCAGGCCTTGGGTCATGGCTTTCCAAGCCCCCCATGATGAACGATCCGAGAAAGGCACCAGAAGAACTACCCCGGATCGCAACCAAGG
>Ga0194122_10004704_pt1 | contig 13115 bp, 9 predicted proteins | sample TA2MahCa10mmetaG_FD_155487 | JGI IMG/M metagenome (GOLD analysis project Ga0194122, IMG submission 155487) | Freshwater microbial communities from Lake Tanganyika, Tanzania - TA2015021 Mahale Deep Cast 10m | ecosystem: Environmental > Aquatic > Freshwater > Lake | place: Tanzania: Lake... | reverse complement strand
GGATCGTTTCGCGCATTCGCTCCACCATCTGGTTCAAAGCCGTGCCGAGCCGTCCTACCTCATCTTCGGATTTCACGGTCATATGCCTGGTCAGGTCGCCCAGGCCGACGTCTTCCATAAGTTTCGAGGCCTCCTCCAGCGGTTGAGCCACGCTCCGGGCGAGCGTCGCCGCGATGAAGCCACAAACGACCGCCGCCAGCAGTCCGACGAGAAGAATGTTCCAGCCGAGCGCCGAGGCCGCCGCCGCCGCTTCCGCGCTGTTCATCCACACGATAACGCCCCAGCCGTGTCCTTTGTAGGGGCCATATCCTTTTTCGACGAAGTGCGCCGCCAATGCGCCGTCCTCCTCGGTTACGCCGTCTTTGCCGGCGGCCGCCGCGATCGCCGCCGCGCTCCCTTTCTGGGTCAGGCTGGTTTTCAAGATCTGCGAATCGTCGGCATCGTGAACTAGCGCGCCCTTCTTGTTCACCACGCGGAGCACCAGGCTCGACTTGCCGTCCGGATTCGCCGCTTGCATATGTTCCTTGGCAATCTGTCCAACGATTCGCTCAACCGACGCCCGGTTCGACCAGACTCGCTCGACATTTCCTTGGGCGTCGAAAACCGGCGCCGAGAAGTTCAGCGTCACGCCCCGATTCCTGTACACTTCGGCGACCATCGGATCTTCGGTCGCGTCCGCGACATAACTCTCGCCTTTCTTGATGCGTCCGTTCATGCAAGCCTCAAACCAATCCTCACCTTTGACGCTTCGGCCGATCAGCGCTTGGGTATCCAGAGTCTTTCCATCGAAGGTCACTGAGTTCGCTCCGACGATCTTGCCGTTGCGGTCCGCGACAATGGCCAGATCGTAGAGTCCGTAGGCCTGCATGAAGAAATTCGCCGCGTTGGCGATGTCGCGCTGGCCGCCCCGGGCGCCCGGATGAAACGCGAACGCCTGCACGTCGCCGTATCTTTCAAAGAGGTTCCGGTCGATCTTGTCCGCGACCGAGAACGCCTGGGACCGCAAGTTAACGGTTGCGTCCTCCCAGAGCGCGGTCCTGCTTTGCCGGTAAGACAAAAGCGCGACGAAGCCGAGCGCGACGACAGCGGTCACACTAAAAGTCACGATGAGCTTCTTGCGTAAGCTCGAGAACTGCCAATTGAAAATCCCCATTTTTCCGGTCCCTTCTTGATTTCTCTACAGATCTTTGACTTCGTCGAAGCCCGTGTCCGGGCCGCCCTGTACCGCGAGCAACTTAGGCGCGTCCAGCAGCAACAAAAGTCGGTTGGAATGGTCCACCACTCCCCGCAGGTAGCCGCGTAGGGCTCCGTTCCAGTGAGAAGGTGGCGTTTGGACGTCACAGTCGGCTACGTCGAGTACTTCGCCAATCCGGTCCACGAGCAAGCTTGCCGCCTCCTCGCCCTGATGGACGATCACGCAGTCCTTTTGCGACGGCTCACCGCTCCGATCCAGTTCAAAGACACTGCCAAGATCGATAGCGGTCAATATCTGCCCACGCAGGTGAATCAGCCCGGGCGTTACAGGCAACGCCAACGGAACCGGTGTCAGGTTCTGGTGCCGCAGTACCTCCTGAACACAATTCACGTCCGCGCCGCAGATCAAGTCTCCTACCTGGAACGTCACGTATTGCATCGAGCCTCCTGGTTCGCCAAGGCGCCGATGAGACGCCGCAGCCCCTCCGTGTCGTCCATTCGGAACTCGCCGGCCAGCCAGCCGCCTTCGCAGCAGGCGCCTTCGGCGGCGAAAACCGGAACCGAGGCCGATGCGGCTTGCCGCCGCAGCGGCTCGGCCAGAGCTCCCAGTTTTGCCGCCAGCACGACAGCCCGGTACCGTTTCTCGGAGAAACGGCGCTCCAGGTCTCCGGCCACTTCGCAGATATCCACCGGAAAGCCGCCGAGTTCCAGACCCTGCATCAGGGCCGCCCCGTCGTACCGGCTCTCAACGCCCACTAGCACCGGTAGTCCGGAGGGTTTTCGGAATCTCTCGTTTGACGTCCAGACCGGGTCCGCGGCGGCGAGTACCGTGGGGATATCCAACAACTCGGTTGCACGGCCGTGTAAGACGAATGTTGCCAACAGCCCGGGCGCCGACGTCGGCGTGGCCGCATGCAATTCCCCTTCCTGAACGTCCAGAATCCGGTCGACCACCAACCCGATCACCCGGTCCCCGTTCCGGATCACGATTACCGGTAGCTGCGGCTGTTCCATGCACTCATCGCCTCCCGCGCCCAGGACCCGCGAGAGTGAGACCAGCCGCAATAGCGTGCCCCGGTACTGCACGGCCCAACTGTCGGCCAGGCGCTCGATTCGGGACGACTCGATCTTCTCGAGCCGGTCTACTTGCCCAAGGGCGACCGCTACTCGTTGGTAGCTGCCGGTTTTAACGACGAGGAATTGTTGGAGGGTCCCAACAGACTCGGCGGCCGCTTCGTTGGCGGCCTCGTGCGCGCGGCCCTTCAGATTCTCCAGCCGGGCGAGTCCCGCCACGTCGAGAATCAGTGCCACCGAGCCATCCCCGAGGATCGTTGCACCGGCGTACCAGCGCATCGACTTCAACTGCTTGCCCAACGGTTTCACCACAATCTCTCGCGTCGCTCGAATCCGGTCCAGAATTAGACCAAACGCCGCTCCCTCGGCCTCGAGAATTGCCAAGTTCAAGACGTCGCCGGCGCCGGACGTCTCCATTCCCAAGGTCTCGCCCAAGTGCAATACGGGTATCAATTGGTCGCGCCAACGCAACACCCGGCCCTCGTGCCGGCTGTCCAATTGCGATAGCTTTTCGCCTTGCAGGCGAATCAGTTCGATCAGATTGACCTGCGGGATAACGAATGTCTGCTGGCCGCACCCCACAACGAGCCCCGGAATGATGGCCAGCGTTAACGGAATCCGGATCTTCACTTTCGTTCCGGTGCCGACGTGGCTTTCGACATCCACCACGCCGCCGATGCTCTGGATGTTCTTTCGAACCACATCCATTCCGACTCCGCGGCCCGAGATGTTCGTCACTTTCTCCGCGGTCGAGAATCCCGCATGGAAAATTAGGTGAATTGCTTCGCGATCGGACATCGCGGCGGCGGCGGCGGCCGTGATGATTCCTTTCTCAACCGCCTTGCTCCTGAGCTTCTCCGGATCGATTCCCCGGCCGTCGTCCTGAATCTCAACCACTACTTGGCCACCTTCGTGGTAGGCCTTCAAGATGACCGTCCCCTGGGAGGGCTTGCCAGAGGCAATCCGGATGTCCGGCGTCTCCAATCCGTGGTCGCAGGAGTTGCGGAGGATGTGGGTGAGGGGATCCTTCACGGCCTCCAGAATCGTCCGGTCCATTTCGGTATTGGCCCCGTCGGTGACAAGGCGGATGTCCTTGTTCAGCAGTTTTGCGGTGTCCCGGACCAGCCTCGGAATCTTGTTCCAGATCGTTCCGATCGGCTGCATGCGGCTGCGCATCACGCTTTCCTGCAGTTCCGTCGTGATCTGGTTCAGACGGTGCGCCGTCGTTTTATCCTGACCGCCGTCTCCGCTCGAGGACTGGAGCATCTGATTGCGCACCAGGACCAGTTCGCCCACCAGGTTGATCAGGCGATCGATCAGGCGGATGTCGATCCGTATAGTCGGATCGGACAATGCAGCACCGGCGGAAGCTGCCTCGTCGTTGTGCTCCTCCTGCTTCGGAGCCGTAGCCACCGGAGCCGCGGGGGCCGCCGCGGGAGTCTCCCCGCTTAGAGCCGCCTGCAGCTTTAACATCAGTGCCGATCGTTCCGCATCGCTCTCGGCACCTGTCGCCCCGATGGAGGACAGCTCCTGCATGACGATGTCCAAGGTCTCAAGAATAAGCGACGCCAACCCTGGATTGAACTTCTTTTTTCCGTCGCGCAGCGCCGCCAGAAGGTTTTCGGCGTGGTGTGTGATCGATTCCAATTTGCCGAATCCGAGGAAACCGCAGGTTCCCTTCACGGTATGGAACGAGCGAAAGATGCTGCCGAGAATTTGCGGGTCGTCCGGCCGCTGCTCCAGGGCAAGAATCTCTTGTTCCACGCGGGAGAGGTTCTCGTTACTCTCGAGTAGGAAGTCCTGGACAATTTCTTGATCTTCTATCGCCATACGTTCTCAGTTGCTTTTATCGGCAAAATCACAAAGATCGCTTCATCAGATTTTTCCGACCACTCCATTCCGACCTGATAAAATTCCTTCAGAGTGTTAGTCCGAACCCTGGTCCTCTCCGCCGTTTCGCTGGGCGCGGCCGGCCTTCCCGAGCAAGCTGTAGGCCTGCTGCAGACCCACTGCTCCGGTTGCCACGGTCCAAACGTCAGCCTGTCCGGCTTGCGATTGGATTCCCCGCAAGCTCTCGCCAAGGGCGGCTCCCGCGGCCCCGCCATCGACCCGGCGAATCCCGCGCGCAGCCTCTTGCTTCAAGCGCTCTCGCACGACGACAAAAAACTCGCCATGCCGCCCTCCGGCAAGTTGCCTTCGGCCGACATCGCCACGCTGCGGGATTGGATCGCTCAAGGCTCGCCGTGGCCCCAGGCCACGCAGGTCTCATCGGCAAAGTTCTGGTCGTTCGTGAAGCCCGCCTTGAAGTCCGGGGCGTCGATCGATTCGCTGATCGCGTCCACCCTTGCGGCCAAGGGGCTCGCGCCGTCTCCAAAAGCCTCCAAGCGAACCCTCATTCGCCGCGCCACTTATGACCTGCATGGCCTGGCGCCCTCCAAAGAAGAGGTCGACGCCTTTGAGGCCGATTCGTCGCCGGACGCGTTTTCGAAACTCGTCGACCGGCTTCTCGCCTCTCCGCGCTACGGTGAGCGCTGGGCAAAGCACTGGCTCGATCTGGCCCGCTACGGCGACACCGCCGGGTTTGAGCAGGATCCCTACGCTCTCTACGCCTGGCGCTATCGCGACTACGTGATCAAGAGTTTCAACGACGACAAGCCGTACAATCGGCTGATTCTGGAAACCATCGCCGGTGACGAGCTTTTCGAGGATCCGGAGGCGCAACAGGGCACGGGCTTTTACTGCGTCGGTCCCAATCGCGACATGCTGTACAAGGTCGAGGACATCAACCGCACCGAGTCGCTCGCCGATTTCGTCGATACCACCGCCAGTGTCTTTCTCGGCCTCAGCGCCGGCTGCGCCCGCTGCCACGATCACAAATACGACCCGATCTCCCAGCGCGACTACCACCGTTTCCAGGCGATCTTCGCGCCGTATCAGAAGACCCGTGTTTTCCTCCACTACAACAATGCTCGCGGCTACGACCTGTCGGAGAACACACGCACTTTCAAGCTTTACGACCACGGCGCCGAAATGATGGCCATCCGCGGACCCTATCAGGAAAAACTGAAGCACGAAAAGCTCGCCAAGCTTCCCGCGGACGTGCAGCAGGCGTTCGCAGTCGACGAAGAGCGGCGCACGCCGCAACAAAAGGCACACTTTCAGACCTACCTGCGCCAGGTCACAGCCCGGGACGATGAGGTTTTGGCCATCATGACGGCCGAGGATAAAGACCGATTGCGCCGGACCGAGCAGCGGATTGCCAGTCTCTTTGCCACGTACCAACCCGGCCCCTTCTCGCCCGGGCTCACCGATGTGGGCCGCGAATCGCCCCGCACGTATCTGCCGAACGGCGAAGAGGCCGGTCCCGGGCTCCTTTCCGCGCTCGGCGGCGGAGATATTCCGGAACCTCCCAAGACTTCGCCCACAACGCAGCGCCGCCGCGCCCTCGCCGAATGGATCGCATCGGACCAGAATCCGCTCACCGCGCGCGTGATGGTCAATCGCGTCTGGCACTATCATTTTGGGCGCGGCATCGTCGCCACTCCTTCCGATTTCGGCGCCCGCGGCGCCGCGCCGTCGCACCCGGAACTTCTGGACTCGCTTGCCGTCGAGTTCATGAGCGGCGGCTGGTCCTTCAAAAAACTCCATCGCAAGATCATGCTGACGGAGGCCTATCAACGGTCCTCGACACCCGCCGCCGGTACTCGGGATAAGGATCCGGAAAACGATTATCTTTCGCGATTCACCCGGCGGCGCCTGGACGCCGAAGAGGTCCGCGACTCCGTGCTGCAAGCGGCCGGAACTTTGAATTCCAAAATGTTCGGCCGCCCCGTCGTTCCGGAGCTCACCACCGAGGAACTGTACGGGATGAGTCAACCGGCCAGCAACGCCTGGGTCGTCACGGCCGCCAAGGCGGAACACACCCGCCGCAGCATCTACATGATCTCGCGCAGGAACTTCCGGATGCCGTTGCTGGAGGTCTTTGACCGCCCGGACGGCGTACAGAGCTGTTCGCGCCGGGAGTCGTCCACGACGGCCCCGCAATCCCTATCGCTGCTCAATGGAAAGTTCACCCTCCAACAGGCACAGGCGCTGGCCGCGACGCATCGCGAGCCCAGCGAGATCTTTGAGCGCGTTCTTTCGCGCCTGCCTTCAGATGACGAACGGCGGATGGCCGCCGGGTTTCTCGCCCGGCAGACGCAACTGACCGGCTCCCGGCAGGCCGCGCTGGCGGAGTTCGCGCGCGGCCTGCTCAACACCAACGAATTTCTCTACGTGGACTAAACCATGCACTCTCGACGGGAACTTTTGGAAAAAGCCGGCAAAGGGTTCGGCGCGCTCGCACTGACCCATCTGCTTGAAAATCAAGCCTCCGCCAACGTGGCCCCGCGAGCCAAGAACGTCATCTTCCTCTTCATGCACGGCGGTGTCAGTCACGTGGACACCTTCGATCCCAAGCCCGCGCTCTCCAAATATAACGGCCAGCCTCTTCCCGGCTCGTTCGGGCAAGGGCTCATCACCAGCCGCATCGATTTTCGGAAAGCGCTCATGCGCGGTTCGCCGTGGGAGTTCCATCGCCACGGCAAGTCCGGGCTTGAGATCTCGGCGCTTTTCCCCCATATTTCCGCTCACGCCGACGACATTGCCGTCATCCGCTCCTGCCACGGCGACGCGTTTGACCATGCGCCCGCGATCTACCTCCGCACCTCGGGCTCGCAGTTTCCCGGCCGGCCGTGCCTGGGTTCCTGGGCCGCCTACGGCCTGGGGACGGAGAATCAGAATCTGCCGGCGTTCGTCGTAATGAGCGATGGCGCAATGAAGTCCGGCGCCGGTGCTTACGCTGCCGGCTTCCTGCCCGCCGTTTACCAGGGCACGGTTTTCCGCGGCGGTAGCAAGAGCCCCGTTCTCCACCTGGCATCTCCCGAGGGCGTTTCTCCCGAAGCCCAGCGCGAAACGCTGGACCTTATCTCACGCATGAACAAACGGCACTACGCCGAGCGCGAAGACGACACGAACCTCGACGCCCGCATCAACTCCTACGAACTCGCGTTTCGGATGCAGGCCGAGGCGCCGGATGCCGTCGACATCAGCAAGGAATCGCCGGCGACGCAGCGGATCTACGGCATTGGCGAGGAACTGACCGAAGACTTTGGACGAAAGTGCCTCCTGGCCCGCCGTCTGGTGGAGCGCGGCGTCCGCTTTGTGCAGCTCTATCACGGGACCAATCTGGGTGACGATTGGGACGGCGCGCACGACGATCTGCTCGGCTCCCACGCCCGAATGGCGAAGAAGTCGGACAAGCCCATCGCCGGACTGTTGCAGGATTTGAAGGCGCGCGGTCTGCTCGATTCGACACTCGTCGTGTGGTCCAGCGAGTTTGGCCGTACGCCGCTGGCCGAGGGCAAGAACGGCCGCGATCATCACCCGTACGGATTCAGCATGTGGATGGCGGGTGCGGGTATCAAGGGCGGACGCGCGCTGGGCGCAACCGACGAGTTTGGCCTTCGCGCCGTCGAACAGCCGAAGAATGTTCACGATATGCATGCGACGATTCTTCGCCTCACCGGCGTCGATCATCTGAAGCTCACCTACCGATATCAGAGCCGTGACATGCGCCTCACCGACGTGCACGGAGAGAACGAGTTTACAAACTGGCTTTTGGGGTAACGTCGATACCGTCCGCGCCGGATGGACCGGGGCGGCAGGACTTGGTGCTCCCTACGATACACTGACAGGGCGATGCGAAGACTACTTTTGGCATTATCGCTGGCCCTCGCCGCTTCCGCCGCCGAAGAGAACTACAACATCCCGCTTTGGGATCCTGGGAAAGTCCCCGCCGCCGCCGGCGACGGTCCGCTGGACGCCCCCTTTCTCACCGTCTTTGCGCCGCCTGCCGCGAAGCGCAACGGCTCCGCGGTGGTCATTGCGCCGGGCGGTTCGAACATCATGCTCATGTACGGGGTCGAGGGCATTGAAGTCGCCGAGCGCATGAACGATTGGGGGACCACGGCCTTTGTTCTCACCTACCGGCTCTCGCCGCGATACACCGAAGCGGACCGCGTCGCCGATGGGAATCGCGCCATACGACTGGTCCGCTCCCGCGCTAAGGAGTTCGGTATCGATCCGAACCGCATTCTCTTCGCCGGCTTCTCGGCCGGCAGTTCCATGGCCCGGGCCGTCACCAATGGCGCCTCGGCCGGTGACGCCCATGCCACCGATCCGATCGACCGCCTGCCGTCGAACGCGAACTTCCTGCTCATGGTTTACGGTCCGGGCCGTTCGGTGCCGGGCGAGAACTTAAAGGACTTTCCACCGACCTATCTTCTGTCCGCTGCCTGGGATCACGGTGCCGCCAACGGAACGGCACAGCTGTTTCTTGACATCAACAAAGCCGGGGGCGTTGCCGAACTGCATATCTACCAGAAAGGCAGGCACGGATTCGGCGCCGCCACAACGTCCCCGGAGTACGGCCCGTGGATGGATTCGTTAAAGCATTTTCTTCAACTCGGCGGCTATTTTGGAGGCGCGCGGAAGTGAGGCGGATTCTCCTGTTCATAACGGCGGCAGTGACCGCCGCCGCGCAACCGAAAGTGGTGAACGAAGGCCACGGCGATTTTCTGCTGGTGCCCGCCGGCGAGTTTAAGATGGGCGACAACTTCGGTGACGGCGAATCGCGCGAGCGGCCCGTACACGCCGTCTACCTGGATGCCTACTACATCGGCAAGCACGAAGTGACCAACGGCGAATGGAAGCAGTTTCAGGCCGATCCCGTTTATAACGACGCCTCCCTTTGGCCCAACGGCCGGCCCGTCCCGAAGGACCAGAGCCCCTATTGGACCCAGCCTCAGAATCATGGCGGCGGCACGCCGGACAGCGACCAGTATCCGGTCATCGGAGTGAACTGGGATGCGGCCGTGGCTTACTGCAACTGGTTATCGAAAAAGACTGGGAAGAAGTACCGGCTGCCGACCGAGGCCGAATGGGAGAAGGCCGCCCGCGGAACGGACCAGCGGCGCTTTCCATGGGGAAACTCCATCGACGCTTCGTTCGCCAATATCGTCGGCTCTCAGAAGTTCGACACGGTGAAGGCCGTGGGCACCTATGAGAAAGGCGCGTCGCCGTATGGCGCGATGGATATGGCCGGCAACATCATGGAGTGGTGCTCGGATTGGTATCAGCGCGACTACTACGCTAAGTCGCCCAAGAAAAACCCGCAGGGTCCCGGGAAAGGCGCGTACCGCGTCCTGCGCGGCGGGTCGTTCTTCTTCGAGGCGCAGGACCAGCGGTCCTATGCGCGCAGCGGCGCCTGGCCTTCGTTCCAGGCGTTCCGCATGGTCGGTTTCCGCGCCGCGCGAGAGCCGTAAGCGATATAGTGAGGGGCATGGTGCGAGTCCTGTTCCTGGTGCCGCTGGGGCTGTACGCTCAACACAGCGACACATCTCTCGTAAACCCCTTTCAATCTCCGGACGATCGCGCGCGCGGCGCGGTGTTCTTTCGATCGCAGTGCGCCAGTTGTCACGGAGCCGACGGCAAAGGCAGCGGCCAGGGGCCGAACCTTACGCTTGGGACCTTCCGTCACGCAAACTCCGACGAGGGTCTCTTTAAAGTCATAACCAAAGGCGTGCCAGGAACGACGATGCCGGGCTTCTCGATGAACGGACGCGAGATCTGGCAGATTGCGGGCTTTATTCGAGGCCTGAACCTTAGCCGCATGGCGGAACAGGCGAAGGGGAATGCCGCCGCGGGCGAAGCGCTCTTCCAATCGCAAAACTGCCTTGCTTGCCATTGGCTGAAAGGCGCGGGCGCCTCGCGAGGCCTGAGCCTGGCGTCTATTGGCTCGCGCCTGTCGGTGGGCGAGATGCGAACGGCGCTGCTCGAACCGTCGGCGGACGTAGCGCCCGAGTATTGGCACTGGCAAGGCAAGCTGAAGACCGGCGAAACAATCAAGGGTCAGCGCCTGAATGAGGACACGTTTTCCATCCAAGTGTTAGACAGCACGGGCCGGCTGCGGGGGATCGACAAGTCAGACCTGGCCGAACAATCCCTGGAGCGAAAATCGTCCATGCCATCGTTCCAAGGCAGACTCACCGAGGCGCAAATCGGAGACCTTGTTTCCTACCTGACGACACTCAAATGAAGCTCCTCCTCTTGTTTTCCATTCCACTCATGGCCCAGGTGACGCCGGAGCGTCTGCTCAAGGCCACGGCCGAACCGCACAATTGGCTCACTTATCACGGCTCGTACTCCTCCACCCACCACAGCACACTGAGTCAGATTACCAGAGAGAACATCGGCAACCTGGAGCTGAAGTGGGTCGCGCAGATGAATTCGCTGGAGAAGTTTGAGACGACGCCAATCGTAGTCGACGGCGTCATGTATCTCACCGAGGCGCCGAACAACGTCATCGCGCTCGACGCCGCTACGGGCCGTGAATTCTGGGTTTATGAGCACAAACTGCCAGATGTCACCTACCCTTGCTGCGGGCGCGTCAATCGTGGTGTGGCGATTCATGGCGACACGCTCTACCTTGGGACCCATGATGCGAAACTGATTGCCATCGACACGAAAACCGGTCAGAAGCGCTGGGAGGCCACAGTGGCCGACTACAAAAAAGGGTATGCGCTTGCCCACGCGCCGCTGGTCATCCAAGACAAGGTTATCGCCGGCACCGCGGGCGGGGAACTCGGAATTCGCGGCGTGTTGGCGGCCTATGACGCCAAGACAGGCAAGGAGATCTGGCGTTTTAAGACGATTCCCGAACCCGGTGAAAAGGGCAACGAGACCTGGGGCGGCGACTCGTGGAAATACGGAGGGGCCTCCATATGGCTGACCGGTTCCTACGATCCAGAGACGAATCTGACGTATTGGGGAACCGGTAATCCAGGCCCCGATTGGAACCCGGCCAAGCGGCCCGGCGACAATCTGTACTCCGACTGCGTGATCGCACTTGATGCCAGCACCGGACAACTGAAGTGGTACTTCCAATTCACACCGCACGACGAATGGGACTGGGACGCGGTACAAACTCCGGTGCTTGTAGATCACGAAGTAAACGGCCGGATGCGAAAGCTGCTGCTCTGGGCCAATCGCAACGGTTTTTACTACGTTTTTGACCGTGTCACAGGCGAGTTCCTGAAAGGCACGCCGTTTGTGAAACAAAACTGGGCCATCGGGCTGGACGAGCGCGGGCGGCCGATCAAAGCGCAGGGCCGAGGGCCGAGCGCAACCGGCACAGTGACCTACCCTGGCGTGCAGGGAGGCACCAATTGGTTTGCGCCCTCCTATAGTCCCGTCACCAAGCTCTTTTATGTGAACACCTGGGACGACTACTCGTCGACGTTCTTCGCCTGGGATCAGGAATACGAGCAAGGTAAGTGGTACGCCGCAGGCGGCGTGAAGGCCGAAGTGCAATCTGCCAGCCGCGACCGTTTGAATCGCCGCAACCCGAAGGCCGGTTACGGCGCGACCCGGGCGTTGAATCCGGTGACCGGCGAGAAGGTGTGGGAGTTCCGCACGGCGGAGGTAAGCGAGGCCGGCATTCTCACTACCGCCGCAAACGTGCTGTTCACGGCGAATCGCGAAGGGTACATGATCGCTTTGGATGCCGCCAACGGGAAGCTGCTTTGGAAAAAGTACCTTGGCGGCATGGCCGCCTCATCCCCCGTCACCTGGGAAGCGAACGGGAAACAACACGTGTCCATTGCGATCGGCCACGCCATGTTCGCTTTCGCCCTGCGCGATTAGGCTGCAAGGCATTATAGCGGCATCACCGAATTGGTGTCGGACGGCGCCGATATGTGGGCATATCACCGCCAGTCGGGCGAGTTGCGGCAATACCGGGGTTCGGATGGCGTGTTGGTTTTCACGCTTAATGCCTGCGCTTCAGGCGTCGATGCCAAGGGACTGGTGTTCGACGGCGCCACGGTCTGGATCGCCTGCACGTCCGAGAGCAAACTGGTGCGGATCAGCCGGACCACCACCGGGCAGTTCGACACAGCCACAGCGCAGTTGGGCTTTATGCCGGGCGTGATCGAGTTTGACGGAATCTACCTCTGGGCCGCTAACGATTCCGAGGGCGGACGGGTGGCGAGGATCACAACCAAAGGGCAGGTGCTTGGCAGTGTTTCACTGGCTAGCCCGGAGCCGCAGCCGCCCCAGATCCTTTGTATTCGATTCGATTCGACCTACCTTTGGGCGCTATTGCGGTATCCACAGGGCCGCAATGTGCTTGTCAAGTTCTAGCCGGTGCCAACGATGCGCACCATAACACCGATGCGGCATGTGATCCGCCCATGCCTTCGGCATCGGCGGGTCCCGCGAGACAGTCGACCCCGCTGTGCCCGGCGGCGAATGAATCCCCTTCGATATAATCCGGAAGGGAACATGGAAAGCGGCCAGAGCAGCGGGGATGTCACCGCACTGCTTCGCGAGTGGTCGGGCGGAGATCCGGCGGCGTTTGAACGTCTGGTGCCCCTGATTTACGATGAACTGCACCGGATGGCGGGTGCGTTTCTTCATCACGAACGCGACAGCCATACCTTGCAACCCACGGCGCTGGTGCATGAGCTGTACCTGCGCATGGTGGATCAGGATCGTGCCAGTTGGCAGCACCGCGCGCACTTTTTCAGCGTGTCCGCAAAGATGATGCGGCGAATCCTGGTGGATCATGCCCGCAAGCGCACCGCCGAAAAACGCGGATCCGGAACGGAGCTGCTTCCAACCGGGATTTCCATTTTGGGTCTCCCGGACCCCCACAGTATACACCAACGCCTCACTCCCGTGCCGGATTTGATCAGAATCCCCTTTCCGAGGGCGGGCCAGTGCCTGCGGATGGCTTCTTTCGACCA
>Ga0194122_10004697_pt1 | contig 13138 bp, 7 predicted proteins | sample TA2MahCa10mmetaG_FD_155487 | JGI IMG/M metagenome (GOLD analysis project Ga0194122, IMG submission 155487) | Freshwater microbial communities from Lake Tanganyika, Tanzania - TA2015021 Mahale Deep Cast 10m | ecosystem: Environmental > Aquatic > Freshwater > Lake | place: Tanzania: Lake... | reverse complement strand
CGGCCGCAGCCCCGACGCCGTGCGTGGCGCCAAGAAACTGATCAACCGCCTGTCGAATGCCGGTGCCGCCGACCACTTCGCCGCCGAACGCGAGATCATCTTCAAATTGATCGGCTCAGCGAACCAGGTGGAAGCAATTACTGCGAATTTTGAGAATCGTGCACCTGTTTTTAGGGATGTGGGGTAAGAAAACTGATGTATGAGTACTAGTTCTGGAGCGACTTGGCCCCTCACGTCCAAATATGGCCTGATCTACACTTAGATCATGCTCTCCAGTCTGTGGTGAGAAGTGATCCGAAAAAATGTTTCTTGCTTCAACTTAAAGCGTTCCGTGCTGAGCTATGACTGAGGGCGAAAAGGGTCATCGTTCTGTTGGGGTTGGTGTAGCTCAGTTGCTTTCTAATTTTATTTTTTACGCTTCTTCTCGAGCTTCGTGGCTTTTGCAACAAATGCGTCAAGGTCTTTCGGCAATGTCTTTATGCCTTCGTTGATTTTCTTGAGGGTAAGATTATTGATATTTTGGCCTTTAAACTTGAACATGTGCGCCCTAAATGGCTCGGATAGTAGACGATAGTAAAGCGCTTTTCCAAGCCTGACATCTTTGCACCGGATGATTGCTAAAAAGCTGCCTACCGCGTAATTCGGAAAATTCTTCTCAACCCACGCCACTTTGCCCAAGTGCGCAAGGCTGCCACTATTCGTACAAATCAAGATGTCGCCCTTAAGTGGCGAGCGCTCTTTTGGTATCTCATAGTCATCTCGCAAAAACAGTTTTTTTTCCAGATCGAGTTGCCCCGTAGCTTTGTTGAAGTTGTCGGCCGTAAGTACGCGCTTTTTAGTCGCGTATGGAACCTCATCTCGTTTTTTGTTGTACGTAAGACCTTTTAGAAATGTCACTTGGCCAGAGTTGATGACTTCCGTCAAGCTGAAAGATTCTTGTTCGTAGTCTTCTATGAAGTCACCAAACTGGCTGAGTGTTTGGACCGGAATTCCTTGGCCCGCGAAGTGTGCAGACGGGTTGTCAATTACAAGCTGGTTGAGTTTAATCATCTGACGCAAAGGGACATACGTGAGACATCTAGATAGCGACTCAGGTACCGCGATTCTCTCGCCACGGAATGCAGCAAGTATGTGTGCATTCACTTTTTCGGTGTTATCCACGTTTCCCGGATCGAATAACTGCGTTAGTAGTTGCTCACCGCCAGGGCCGGGAAGGACCTCAATCCCTTCCTGGCCGCGACTCTTCGAGAATCTATACCCCAAAAATGCCTCCTGCTGTTTCCCTTCGCCAGAGTAGGCAATGACAATCTGCCTGTCGTCGTTGAGAGATAGCGCCAGTAGAAACCCGAGTTGGTCAGGTAGTCCGATACCATCCACAGGAGGGCTGGATTTGAGCTTCGGCGCCCACTCATCGGCCTGAGCAACAAGCTCTGCCTCTTTTACACCCCTTGATGTTATGTCTTTAATCAGCGTCTTAAGCTTGCGAGTTCGTTGTCTCTTATCGCGAAGACCGAGCACGATACGGTCGAAGGCCCTGCGAATGTCGTCTGGATCACGACGAATTGCGAACACGCCAACCGTAGCTGTACCTGTTGGCTTGAAAGTTTTGTCGCGAAGCTCGATGAGCCCCACAATGTTAAATGCTATGAGCAGTAGCTTTCTCGCCTCGGTGAAGATTTCTGTTTCGTTATTCAGAATGCTCAACGGAAGAATCAGGCCCATGACGCCGTCGGGCTGTAACAAGTGGCCTGCCCGCTCGATGAAAAAACACTCGATCGCCCTACTGCGTGGGGTTGTGTACTTGGAGAGCGCGAAATTCTCGTCTGCCCGAGGTACGTCGGTACTGAAGCCGGGGATTGAGAAAGGTGGATTCGAGATCACCGCATCAAATACGCTTAGGTCGCGATTGCGAGTTTTCGAAACCAATTTTTCTCTATAAGTGACGCTGTCCTCAAAGTCATCGAGTCCTTCCCCGTTGACGATAACTGCGTCGCCGTCGCCATAAAGAAACATGGCGATTTTTGTCGTCTTGGCGAGGCGGTAGTCCTTTTCTATTCCGTAAACGTAATCCTCGGCCCATTGGAAGTTGTCGCGGATAGAGATAAAGCGTTTCTGAATTCGCCCAACCAAATCATCTGAATTTATTAAATTAATCTTTTCCTGAACCTCAGCAATTGCTTCTGTCAGAAAGTGTCCAGCTCCACACGCGAAATCAATTAACGTAGGCAGAATGTTGGTACTTTTTTCGCTGATTCGGTCGTCGACAAGTTGCCGCAGAGGCAGGGAGCGGACAAAAAATCTGGCTAAAAGTGATGGTGTAAAGTATTGTCCAGCCTCTTGCTTAACACCAGTATTCAAGAGATCCTCGAAGAATTCTCCAAGGAATTGGTGCTTGGCGGTGTACTTGAGTTGATACTGTTGTAGCAGCTCGACAACCTCCCGAATAATCTGTCCGTTGCGATCAAAAGAGGACTTGTCGTATATGTCAATGAAGGAAAACTCGGCTAACGGAGCAAAATACTTCTCTTGTACTTCAATTTGTAAGTAGTTTTTAAGTCCTTTCCGATAAAGATAAGACAGCCGTGTGCACAACAATTGGTCAAAAGAATCAGCAGTTTTCCATTGGAAGTCGAGCTCTTCCTCTGGCTTCTTGGAGTCTTCGTCATAAATTTTGCAGACGAAAAGATTGAAGATTTTGTTGAATGCATTGGACTTGTCGGAGACAGCGTGCCGGCGAAGTATCTCGGCAAAGCTGTTGAAAAGGCCCTGGCCCGACGGTTGGTCTAGCTCAATCAAGTCGCTTTTTTTTAGATTCTTTTTCGTACCTTCGTAGGCTGCTGCGGCCTCAGACATGAGACCACCAGAGACAAAGGATTTATCCCATGCCGCGAATTTTTCGGCCTGGTTCGCGCCGGCAAGTTTGCCATAATCCACTTGGTCTGCCTTGACCTTACGTCGGCCATCAGAGGTCTTCGTAGATGTAAAGAGAAGCAAGTACAGCGTGTCCGCCTCTTGGATCCCGTAGGAAAAAAGCTGGCCGCCGTCCGCAAGCATCGCCTCACGCTCCTTCATGTACTCCTCTCCCCAACATTTGCACTCAATCATCGCGAAGGACTTGCCGCCCCTCTTGATGAACACGTCCAGTCGACCGCTCGTGCCATGACCCGCTGGCCAGACTTTTTCAAGGACAATACTTTCTGGTGGGTAGCTTTTCGCGAGCAACCGCACGACGCAGTCGAGAACAACAAAGTTCTCGGATCTTGCAAACGACGAGACTCCTTTGTGCTCGACAGAGATTTTCGTGCCGAAGTCAATTTTCGATGCTCGCGGGTCGGCGTCGTCGACATGAACAGACACGATGTATCCGGGCTGAGCTTCAACCTCCCAAGTGGTCGGGTCGCCTGCGGAGGGCTGCAATCCAATCGATCTAAGCTCGTTCAAGAGCGAGTCTTTGGTCAAGTCGATTTTCGATTTACGAGACATGGACGAGGCTTTGCCGGTCTGAGTCTTGACATTTTTTGAGGGCCGCGGTGGTTTTACTAATTTCTTTGTTGCTTTGGCCACTGGCGCTTCCAATCTTCCGCTGTTAATAGTGGCGGATGAAACCTTCTGTGATGATACCCTGACAGACGGCGTATCTTTTAAGGTTTAGGAACACGGCAACGCGACACCGATCGATGCCGGATATCCCGAGGAACTCGTTCCAAAAGGTTTGGGCCTCCGCTTTCTCGTTGGTTTCGTCGGCACATCGTGCGGCAAACGCTGCCGCGGATGTCCGAATTTCATTCCAAGATGGCGGCTTAGCCACTCACTCTCCTTCTGCCGGTACTTCACTCAGGGTGGTTCGGGGCGTTCACAACAATTCGGGGTGTTCACAGCATACGTTTGCGCCATTTCGCGTCGCCGAGAACCGCCGAGGGGCGGGCGACGAGTTTTAGGCAAACCAGTATCCATAAGCTCGCGGTCCCTGACCCGGTCGATTCCGAGAAGGAAGCGAACCCCGAGAACTAGACCTCATTCTTGAATCTCCCTGGGTTCGGATTGAAGGAACCTGAAACAGCGCACTCGATTCCCTGAAAATCGGTGTTGAGAAAGTGTCCGCCCCTATAACGCAGTCATGTCACACGTGACCCTGTGAAAGCGCTTCTCTTATTCAACTATCCCAACTTCGTGGTTGCAAATGGTGGCAGAACCCAAGACAGGGTGACCATATGGGACGACAAAAAATCATCACTAGCTTCAACAGGCTGTCAGTTCAGGGGACTGACACCGCACCTACGGGCAGGAAGCGGGCAAGTTTGTGAAAAATCAGCCCCAAGTGGTAGATCACTTCTGGAAGGAACAGTTTGAACTGGCCGACCGTGTGGCCGGGAAGCGGGCGGTGCTCCGATCGTAAGTCTCCTGGGAAGGCCCACCACGGGCGAGGCAGGCGTTGTAAGACCTACCAAAACCAGTTGGGGATGCCAACAGATTGTCCCCTCAAGTTGGCTCGCACCATCAGCAATCGGGGGGGGCTGTGAACATGCGCGCGCCACGAATCTGGCTCCGAATAGATTTTTAATGTGTCAAAAGTCACACACCGAGTGATTGCGTTGTCATTTAAGTTCTTAGTAGCTTGAGTAACAACTTAAATAGGTTCGATAAGAAATTATAAGATTTCAAATACTTCTCAATGTGGAGGCTTTTATGACAGTCAAGGTTCCAACACACGTCAGTGGTTACGCAACGACTGACGATTACTTCGCGCAACGTTCGCGACAGGGTGGGCGTGTTCATTATCTAATTGTGCTTCCACTACATCAGATTCCGGTTACCCTGCCAGTACCGGATCCCGCTCTGCCATTTGAAGACAACCGCCAGGTCCGCCTCTCGCACGCGGAAGCGTTTGCGAAGTACATACGGGAGAATCAAGGCTGGCATGCCGGGCCTATGACCGTGCGTGGGTTGAGCACGGAGCTCATGTTTAGAGAGTTTGAAGGCCAGTCCGATGGGCCGGTAACGCTGGGCATCTTGAGCGTGCCGCGCAACATGCGCACGGCATTCAGGATTATCGACGGTCAACACCGCGTCCTCGGGGTGAAGTTGCTTATCGATGGGCTAACCAAAGAAATTGTCGAAATTTCGTCTGATGTCGCGAAAACTCGACGCGGTGGGGTAGATAAGTTTCGGGCCGAAGTCCAGGCCGGCGTTGCAGACCTTGAGCGGGAGCTAGACAAGTTAAACGCTCTCAAGAGCCGCATTGAAGCAGACACCATGGCAATTGATCTCGTAGTGGTCGATGATGAGAGTACGCACAAGCAGATTTTCATCGACGTGGCAAATAATGCTTTGAGTGTTCAGCGGGCTGTCACTGTTCGATTCGATTCCAAGAAAGTCGTGAATCGCGCGGTAGTCGAGCTGATTAGCGATCCACAGACGGACCCACTGATCAATGGTCGAATCGATGAGCAGACAGACCGCATGACCGGCGAAAATGACAACTTCATTGGGTCAGGCACCCTGGCAGAAGTTGTTCGTTCACTACGCAAGGGAATTATTGGGCGCTTTTCTGCCCAGGATGAGGAGTCGACCGAAGTTCAGTCGCTTGTGCAGGACACCAACGAATTCTTCGCAGTGCTACGCAACGGATTCAAACCACTCGCCGAAATAGCGAGTGGCAAAGTGAAGCCGTTTGAGTTGCGTTCCACGCACCTCGTGATGTCCGCAACGATGATTCGAATACTCGCTGCGGTTTATCACGACCTTGTTAAGGATGGTGTGGACAAAGCGGTCATCACTGATTACTTCCGATCACTCGATCGAGTCGGGCGCACCCCCCTGAAATCAAACACACCCATTGGCCGGATGTGGGTGAAGTCATCGAATGGGGCCTTCGCAGACGGGGAGAGCGCGCCAGGTTCGCGGGCACAGGCAAAGAAGGACGTTGTTCATCAACTTCTCGTATGGTTCAAAACGCCGCCGGCAGAACTCGGCTGGAAAGGAAGCAAACAGTAATGGCCACGAAAGACAATCCTTCGTCGACCATGGAAGTCCGCGAGCTTGCATTGGCGCTGATGCGCGCCGACGACGAGCGCGATGTCGTATCCATTCTCGTGAAGTTCGGGGTGTGGGATAACGCTGCCGATTGGCTGCCCTACGGCGGCAATGAGAGCAATCAGTCGGTGATCGGCAGCCAGCAAAGCGATGCTTTCGCCGCACTGGTGGAGAAGATCATTAACAGCGTCGACGCCTACCTCATCATGGCGTGCTTGCTAGCGGGTATTGATCCAGAGTCATCCGACGCTCCGCAGACCATGGACGCGGCAATCAAGCGCTTTGGCCATATCTTCACTGGTCAAACAACCGGTATGCGCGTGCGTGAGGCGTACGAAAAGGGTGTCTCCTCTCGTGAACTCACCGAGCTGGCGCGCAAGATTGCCGTCGTAGTTACAGGGGAGAAGGGTGCACCGCCGTGTATGACGATTGTCGACACTGCATGCGGTCAGTCGCCAGACAACTTTCCAAGCACGTTTCTCAGCCTCATGCAAGGCAACAAAGTAAAGATTCCTTTCGTGCAGGGCAAATTTAACATGGGCGGATCTGGGGTCTTGCGGTTTTGCTCGGAGCAGCATCACCTCCAGCTGATTGTGTCACGCCGTAATCCGGCACTGCTCGGCGCCACGGCGACAGAGCGTGACGGAATGTGGGGAGTCACCGTGGTACGTAAACGCCCTGCACGGCCGGGCGAACGAATGAGTGTGTATGAGTACCTTGCGCCGAAGAATGCCGTTGATGTAAATGGGATTTTGGCCTTTGCCTCCGCGACAATGCCGTTGTTACCGTCAGCAAGTCTGCGAGCAGCTTGTACCGAGAGTACCGAGTGGGGCACTTTCAACAAGATGTACCAATACAAGTGGCCTGAGCGCGTCGCATCGCACTCGACCCAAATTCAGGGCAAGTCCACCGTGATGCACCTCAATATCAACATGCCTGATGCAGTGATGCCAGTGCGTGTGTATGAATTGCGTGGTTATGGCGCGGCTAACCCGACGATGAACGTCTACGGTTTACGTGCACGTTTCGAGCAAAACGACGATGTGCGTCCTCGGCTGGAGCCCGAGGTTCCGGTGGCCGGCACCATCGTGGTGAATGGTTTCGCCCTGCCCGTGCGTGCCTACGTCTTCAAATTCGATGACAAACGTATGAGCACTTATCGCGGGGACTACGGCGTGATCTTTTCTCTCAATGGACAAAAGCATGCACACTTGCCTGAGACATTTTTTGCTCGCAAAGAAGTTGACTTGGGCGTTCTACGCACCAAAACCGCTGTCGTAGTTGAGTGCGATGCGCTCGACAATAATGCCCGCGAGCAGATCCTGATGAATAGTCGTGATCGACTCGCTGACTCTCCGATGACGAGTGAACTAGAGCAGCAGCTGGCCGACTGGCTGAAAAAAAACGAAGTGCTCGCGATCCTCAAACGCCGTCATATCGAGGCACAGCTCGCTAAAACGCTCGCAGAAGATAAGCCACTCGCAGAGATGATGCGCAACCTCATAAATAGCAATCCCGACCTTGTGGCCTTGTTTAAGCACGGCTCGCGCATCCCTGGCGGTGTGGGTGGAGGCGGTGGTGCAGGAGCACCGAGCATCTTCGCGGGCAAAGACCAGCCAACGTTCTTCCGTTACCGCGGTGGAGAAAGCACCCTGAACCGCACGTCGCCCATCAATCACGCGATGAATATCGAGTTCGAGACCGACGTGGTCAATGATTTCTTTACTCGTGCAGGTTCGCTATCAGCCGGACAATTTACAATTACTACCGAACACCCAGCTGGCGGAGAAGTCAGCGGTCTCATTGGCACCCTGCACGACGGCTGCCTACAAGTTCGTTTGAAGCATCCCACCGCCGCGGTCGTCGACGATGAATACAAGGTGCGACTAGTCATCTCCGTACCGGACACCGATACCGAGTTCGTGAACACGCTCACCGTGAAGGTGCTACCGGCGGCAACAATTGGCACACCCGGTGGCGAGGGTGAGCGTTCGACTGTGACCACAGGCAAGAAGGGTGGCTCATCCCGACCCGGTATCGATCTCCCACGGATCATTCCGGTGAACCGCGACGAATGGGTGGCCCTGGGCTGGAACGACCTGACTGCACTCGAAGTCCAGATGCTCGATGGCAAGGCCGAAGCATTCCAAATCAATATGGACAACCGCTTCCTCGATGTGGCACGTCGCAAGAAGCCAAAGATCGCCGAATTGTTGAACCGTCGCTATCAATTCGGTCTTGCGATCACGGCAGTGTCAATCATCGCAAACGAGGAAGCGGCACGAAAGCAACTTGAAATGGAGGCGACTGAAACAATGTCAACTGAAGATCTCGTGCGAATAGTGTGCACCAGCATTTCGCAAGCGGTGCTGCCCGTCATCGATGTCCTCGGTCGCCTGACTGAGAAAGAGCTTGGTGACTTGGCGGGAGCCAACGATGAATGAACTAGTGGGCGTCCGCAACGTTGATAAAGAGATTGCCGGCCTCGAGCCGTTCGCCAAAGAGCTGGTTCGACTTGCGCGTGATATCACGCAGGAAATAGATCGCGGCCGCTTGACACCGCGGTGCTTGAGTGGCTTGATCGCGATGAAGCCGTTGATCGGTTTGATACAGGGCGCTGTTTTCAAGATCCTTCGTACTACTGAGGAAGTCGGATCGTGTGGTCACAACTGCAACCACAACGATGATAACAATGTCGAAGTACCCTCCGACGATGAAACCGATTCCGACGACGAGGGGTCGGGCTTGGCGCCCGGCTATCTATAGCTGCCAATGATTTTCGAACTGTCATTAGCGAACACAATCGAACGTCTCAGCACTCTCGAAGACTGCCCAGATGGCGTTGTTGATCTTAGTGCAATAATCACGCACATCGACGCGTACAAGAAGGTGGTCAACCAAGGTCGCACCGATACGCGAAGCGCAGTCGTGCGTCTGGCTGCCGCACTATCCGAGCATTTACATCTGCCGTCGAAGGTGCCAGATGATGAGGCGTCGAGTATTGAACAGATCTGTCACCGACTCGCGCTATCAATTCTCATGACATTTATCTTTCGTGACTCACACTTAGCAAATCGATACGAAAACCCACTGGACGCGATCGAAAACATTCTTCCATCGCGCTATCTGCAGCGACTCGAACTTGATTTGAAGTCAGTCCCATACTGGGTGAGTGAGTCTGATTCGAATGGCGTTATTCGTGCAAGTATCGACATCGCAGGCTGTGCATCTCTGGGAATCGCAGTCGCCTATATTGCCGAGCCCGATGAAGATGATGACGAAGAGACTGATGTCTTCATTGAGTTCGACGGCGATGACGAGTCGATGCCGCTACGGCGACATTCTCGACGCCGTGACCGCGACGATCATCCCGAGCCTGAGGGCCCCGTCTATCCCTATGACGAAAACTCATGGCGCGCATGGCACGAGAACCACGAACCACCGTTTACAGATGAGGATGAGAGCCCCCTATGACCGCAGATTCACCGCGCGAAGCACCATTCGTCTTAAAAATGTTGGTGGCATGCATCGCCGTGCAGACAATCATGCTTGCATACACCATCACTAGGAGTGCCGAGCGCCGTGGTACTACCATCGTCATATCAACAAGCAGACAAGGCGAGCCAGAGCGCGGTGCATCGTGTCCGCGACCACGTGATCACATGGTGCGATTTAAAGCCAACCCTCAACCCTTCAATGAGAAAGTCATATAGCTCATGCAACGTATCGACGGCGTCACGATCATTAGCCCAACGGATCTCGCCAATCATCTTGCCTGTAAGCACCTGACGTGGCTCAACCTAAAGTCGCTCGACACCGGTATCGCGCCACAGAAACTTGATGACGACCTCCTTAAAGTTTTGCAGCATTACGGCGAAGAACACGAGGCAAAGTACCTTGCGGCGCTGAGGGCATCTCTGCAGTCACTCAAACGAGCGGTCGTCGACCTTGACGCCCGTCGTGACAAAGACGCTGCCTACACGCGTGACGAACTAGTGAAGCGCATGAGTACAACCGTGGCGGCAATGAAATCGGGACCCGATGCTCTTTATCAGCCCACGTTTTACTCCGAGAAGGACGGCTTTGGCTGGGTGGGTCGTGCCGACTTCCTAGTTGCAGTTGACGAAATCATTTCTGAACTTGGCAACTACGCCTTTCAGCCCTACGACACCAAGCTTGCTCGAATCGCGAAGGTCAATGCAGTGATTCAGCTGTGTGCCTATGCCGAGCAGATGCAGGGGATTCAAGGTGCCGAACCCGAATTCATTCACGTAGTCACCGGTTCAGAAGAAGAGGGCACAGTGTCGGTGCGCCTATCAGAAGTATCTGCCTACTACCGACGTATAAAACAGTCACTTGTCGACGCTCTACTCGAGTCCCCAGAGCAGAGTGAACCAGTACCCAATGAGCACTGCGATATTTGTCGCTGGCGCGCGGAGTGCAAAGATCACTGGCGCAAGGCCGACGACCTCACCTTCGTGGCGGGAATGTCGGCGACAAACCGAGAGAAGCTACGCGCGGTTGGTATCACCAAACTCAAAGAACTTGCGAATCGCGACGAAGTCGAGGTTGACATCAATCCCGATGTGTTGTCTCGTCTCCGAAAGCAAGCGACATTGCAACTTAGAACCAAAGAGAAGCAAGAAATCGATCCAGAATCGTTGCCAGAGATAGAGTTCATACGCCCAGTCGAACGTCGGCGCGGATTTAATTTGCTGCCGGAGAAGAATACCGGCGACATCTTCTACGACATTGAGGGTCATGCGTACCGGGGAAGTAATGGTCTAGAGTACTTGCACGGGCTTGCCTGGGTCGACACCGACGGCACACTGCAATACAAGGCCATTTGGGCACACAATGCCGAAGAAGAGCGCAAGGCGTTGATCGAGGTGATCGGTTTCATCAACAGTCAAATTGCGATGCCGGGTCATGAGAACCTGCGCGTCTATCACTTCGGTCACTATGAGCCCTCGGCACTGAAACGGCTTGCGACTCGGCACGTCACATGCGAGACGGAATTAAGCAAGCTCCTGCGTGAGGGTCGATTTGTAGACCTGAGTCGTATCGTTACCCAAGGCATGCGGATCGGAGTCGAGTCCTACTCAATCAAGAAACTTGAACAGATGTACGGCTTCAAGCGCAACGACCTCGTCAACGAGGGCAAGCTCAGCATTGTCTGTTATGAGGAATGGCTTGCTTCACGCGACGTTGCTGCCCATGCACCTGACGGCGATAACAAGCTTCTTGAAGACTTGATGGCGTACAACAGAAATGACTGTATTTCGACCATCGAGTTGCGCAAGTGGCTCGAAAGCCAGCGCGAGACGCTCGCCAAGACGTTGCCCGAAGTGGAACTTGCGGATCTCATCCGTCCAATGCTGAGGCCTCTCGAGAACGAGGAAGAGGATTCGCGCAAGAAGAAGGAGAAGGCTGAACTACTCAAAGAGAGTCGAAGATTGGCTGAACTACTCAATGCAGGTCGCTTCGATCATCTGCCCACAGAACAGGCGGCACTCCTCGAATACAAGTGGCTCCTGGCTGACCTACTCGACTTCCATGAGCGCGAAGACGCTGTCAGCAACTTCGAATTCATTCAACTTCTAGGGATGACGCAAGACGAGCTATCTGAAAATCCGAATACCATCGCCGGCCTTAACTTGGAAAGCACTGGTGATATTGAAGAGCCGACCGGAAGGCAGAAACTGTATTCGCAGATTCGTCGATACAGGTTTGACCCTTCACAAACGACCACTGTCACCCTCGGGATACAAGTAACTGCACCGAACTATCACCCATACCTCGAACAAGGTGTCAAAAAGCCCGTCTTCCCAAGCCTGGAAGTCGTTTCACTTGATCTTGACCATGGCGTCATTGAGCTTCGGCTCAAGTTCGACAAATTACTTATGCAAGACCCCACAGCGATACAAGACCCCACAGCCGTGTTCCCCAAAAAATTATTTGATAAGAGTGTCTTTGTTAAGGGGTTACAAGAGATCGCTACCTCGGTGCTATCAGGCAATGAAGCTGACCTCGGTGCAACTATTGACCTACTGAAACGATTTCCCACAAAACTTCAGAAGGGTAGTGCTCCGATTGGAGCGGTTGAGGTGGAGCGTGAGTGGAGAGATATGTCGTCCATCGTGCAGTCGCTAGACGACTCGTACATCGCCATTCAGGGCCCGCCTGGAACTGGAAAGACCTACTCGGCAGCGAATATGATTCTCGATCTCGTGAAACGAGGCAAGCGAGTCGGTATCACCGCAAACACGCACGGTGCCGTTCGCCAATTGCTCGACGAAATTGTCGTATGCGCTGGTGACCATGGTCTTACCGGTGCGCAGCCAGTCACGGCGATTGTTGGTACGAGTCAGCCCGATTCCGAAAGCGAAGCAGGATCAATAGTCATGGTTGCGCGGCGCAAGAAAAATGAGAAAGTCGCAAAGGAACAGTCGCTCTATCAGATTGTCGCTGGAACCAGCTTCTTGTTCGCTAGGTCCGAAATGCGTGAGTCGGTTGACGTGCTCTTTGTCGATGAAGCAGGGCAGCTGTCGCTCGCTGACACGCTGGCGGTGTCATTAGCCACCAAAGATCTCGTGCTCGTCGGCGATCCACAGCAGCTCAAGCAACCAACAACAGCTGCGCATCCTGGCGAATCAGGCTTGTCTGCACCTGAGTACATCAATCACGGTCGCGACGTAGTCCCCGATGGTTACGGCATTTTGCTCAGCACTACAAAGCGCATGCATCCCTCAATCACTGCCTTTGTCTCGGAGCAGGTGTACGAAGGTAAGTTGCACTCGGCACCAGGTCTCGAGCGTCAGGCGGTGAGCGGTACAGATTGGTTGTCTGGCTCGGGTTTGCGTTGGTGGCCGGTTGAGCATTCTGGTCGTACAGTAGTGGCGCCCGAGGAAGCTACTTACGTCGTTGAGACCTTTTACTCAATGCTTGGTCGTATCTTCACCAACAAAGATGGATTGAAATCAACGATTGCACCGGAGGACGTTTTCCTAATTGCCCCTTACAACATGCAGCGCACTGAGATCTTAAGGAGATTGGCTACTCACGCTGACGCAAAGAAACATGGTGTGACCGAGGACTTGATGCG
>Ga0194122_10004685_pt1 | contig 13153 bp, 13 predicted proteins | sample TA2MahCa10mmetaG_FD_155487 | JGI IMG/M metagenome (GOLD analysis project Ga0194122, IMG submission 155487) | Freshwater microbial communities from Lake Tanganyika, Tanzania - TA2015021 Mahale Deep Cast 10m | ecosystem: Environmental > Aquatic > Freshwater > Lake | place: Tanzania: Lake... | reverse complement strand
ATCTCCTTCTTCGGCGCTTTTTGCGATGCCTGCGATATCGTTATTCGAGTCAGCACCATCCGCGGTATTGGCACTTGGGGTACAGGATCCAAAAGCGACAATCGACAACGCAGCAAGTGCAATCGCCGTGGTCCGATAGCTCACAAAATCACCCTTTATATCGAGTTGGAACATGGGAAATCTTTCTTAGGCGATGGATATGGTTTCAGCCGTGCGAAACCGCGACTTGATGTACAACGCAGGTGCATACCCCACGAGGCAACAAGTCATACCGATACGTGGACGAGTGGTCGTACGTGCATGGAGCCCCTCAATCTGTCGGGTTTTCTAAGAGGTGTTAGTTTTCGCTATTCCTCAATGAGAAATCAAGCCGAAACAAGACGTGAGGACTGCGTCGACTGGTCTTTCTCGTCACGTTGAAGAGCGCCGCCGAGACAGTTACATAAAAATGGGTCTAATGCCTCTCGACATTACACCCGTAATCGACCACGCGTTACGCAGACTTACTCGATGACGACCTCTAGAGGCTGCTCACAGTTTGGGGGCTTCATCTAAAGATATGTCCAAGCTTGTTTACGGTCACTGCTTCCCCGTAACCTAACGTCAAAAGCACCCCGCCGTATCCCATTGCTCGAGGTCGGAAGTGGGGGCTGGTGAGTGGTCTTTCACGAAGCACTTCCAAAACTCATCGGCTAAATTCTGAGCACGTTCATCAAGATTCTTATTTGGGTCATGCGCCCATGTCTTGATGTACTCAGCTTCTTCACGCATGTCGAGCAGCTTTCGGAGATCAGTATTCCCGATACGCGCGATGCGATCGAAAGTATCACATCGATTTGATGAGTCTTGATCAAGAATTCAAGATTCACTGCTCGTGTGTAGCATTCGCGAGTCCTGCGCTACAGGAAATGTGTCGAGCGTACGAGAGCGACGATGAGTCATTCAACGACGAAGAGTTCGAAAAGCTGTACGCTTATATGAAAGAAAACTGTTTGAAAGCAGCAGACGCAGCGAACAAGCTTGACGCGCTCATTGCGCGACTCGATCAAGCAGTGATTGAAGAAGATATGCGAAAGCTAGCGACTTAGTTTTCTCCTCGCAGTTAGATGCGAATCAATAGCGTAGCGTGAGACTATGTATCTAACTTCTCACATCACTTTAACGTAACAGAGGACATGTAATGAAGAAAGTAATTGTTCAATTCAGCGCGCAGTATTGCGGCGAGATAGAGCTTGAGGTTTCAGATAATGCGACAGAGGAAGAGGTCGATGACAAGTTGCACGAGTGTACTTCGGCAGAGCTGTTTGCTGCGGCTCAAACTGATCTTGCGCTCGAGGTCATCTGCACCACCGCGCTATAGGGGTAACGCGACGGGGGATTACGTCAGTCTTTTTCCTTCGTAGCCGTCATTCTAGCTATCAACCTGACGTCGTTATGTTCTAGGTAGTCAGCAACCTAATCTCTGAACTCAATTGGTTTCGATGCGACTGGGCGTGGTTCGCAAGCATCAAGTATAAGTACCATCGCTCACAACCGAGGATAAAGCTATTTTACTGGTTGCCGTAACTTCCGCATGACTCCAAGAGCCTCACGCAAGTCGCCATCTGAGAAGGGACCAGGTCTTCCTGCGATCACGCTATGGAAACAATTTGTTTCACGAATAAAATCAAAGGTAAGCTCAACTTCCCTTGGGGTATATGTCGTTCCTTTGGACTGCTCTAGCTCTATGACTCGAGATAATGTCGCTGCTTGCTTGCTATCACTAAGTTTTGCGATAAACGCCTTCGAGAATCCTAAAAACACAATCTCAGAAGGACTTTTAACACTAAAGGAAACAGTCTCTTGAAGAACAAACTCACTCACGGGGTTTAAGCAGGGCCTTAGAGGCGCGAGTTGTCTATCTATTACTTTGTCGCACTCTTCTGGAGTGGATGCGCCGAAGGACTGACAAATGTCTTCACCGATGGCGCCATAGCCAGCTTGTGTGGGATTTTTTATGCCGAATTCCCTGTCCTTTATATACTCGCGGCAAGCTTCTAACGAATCTTTATTCAACTTTGCACAAAGATCTTTGCCGACTCCGCCAAACGCCCCCTTTACGACGAGGGCCGATCGTTCAGTTGGGTCCATGTAGCCAACTAAAAGCGCCACTAACAACACAAACAACGCCTGAATCAATATATCAACAAACGAAATCCCGATGACGCGTTCTTGTGAAACTTTCCTGTTATCAAACACGACTTCACTCGCGATCAGGCTTTATTTGGATGCCTTGCAAGCGTGTAGTTAGGTTTTCTGCTGATGACTTCAACTGCGCAACGGAACTACTTGTAGTTTTAAGAGTGGTACTCAAAGTAGCGAGGACTGGCTCTGTCTGAGCTGCTGTTTCACCTAAAGGACCTAATCGACTGCTTAGCGATAGTGCTCCAACTTGGAGCTCATTTAACACGCGGCTTATTTCCGTCAGTGCTAGCGACATTTCATTTATACGCGAATTAAATGCTGCTGTAGAGGCTGCGGAGGTCTGTATTGACGCCTCCGACGACTTCTGCGCCTCAGTCGAAAGTCGCATAGCAGCACTCATCGTTGTCGCCGCGTCGGTGGTGGAAGTTAATGCTTGACGTGTGGATTCTAACTCTGACGCCCACTGGCCGATGCTCTGTTGACCCGATGCAAAGCTACTTCCAATATTAGCTGAGTTGATACTCAATGACGTTAAAGAGGCGACTGCGCTTTGAATTGCATCATTTATACGCGTCATATGTTCAACTTGTACAACCAATTCTTGGGTTACCGCGCTTACTGAATTGATCAAATCGTTTGACCGACTCGTGAGGACGCCGAGGCTAGTTGACGTTGCGTCCAACCTCGGCACGAGCGCTGCTGAGGGCGCGGCAATCGAGTCGATACTATTCGCGGCGCTTCTGATCGAAGCTTGAAATGAGTCTGTCTCTTTCGTGAGCCCTACGATACTTTGGCTAAACTTCGCTGACTCATCGCTTGCACTAATCACCTTGGTCGTGTGAGCCCCAAGGGCGTTGGTGGACGCTTGCATAATGGCGTTATACTTCTCACCCGACGAGCTAATTTGTTCGATTCCGACATTTAGTCGACCGAGCCCATCTTTTAGGTTTGCTAATGGCTCTGTGATTACCTCAACTTCTTTTAAGAAGGCTGTGACTGGGCTCCCGATTCGTTCTGCAGTGAAGCTACTACTAATGACAGCAGACGACTGCTTAATCTGCTCTGCCATCAAATTAATGGACTGTACGGCCTGAGCAGACGCGCTATTGATCGCCTCACAACCATTTCGAATCGAAGAGGAAAGGTCATTGCTCGTCAGATCAATCAATCTACTGAACTCAGCAAGCTCAAGTCGAAATTTATTCGCTACGGCCGTCGGGTCCTGCGCACAAGTAGCCTGCATCGATGCTAAGTAAATTTTGGCGCAGAGACCAAACAAGGTCGCCAGTAATCCTGCGCCAAAGAGCGACAGCGCACGCTCGATGAGAAGGCTTTTTTGAGCAGCCTGTTGAGCGTCATTAGATTGACCTTGGATCACCATAAGATCCGACAAGAAAGTCAATGCCAACGCGGCGACGGTCATCGAAAACCCTAAATAGTAGGCAAGATCTGGCGCATCCACCTCCAACAATAATTCTTTATCTCGCTTGACGGCCAATGTGTACATCCCAACCATTGATACGGCTGTCAAAATAATGCCACCCGCAATTGCGGGAACAGGTATATCGGGAACAGTCTTCGTTACCACAATAAGGATCGCTAGCAAGATAAAACCGAGCACTAAAAATCGAACAAATAATGAGCCCGACGTCGTCATTGCGTCATATCCAGATTGGATGATTTCAACAAAGAGGCTAGTTGCGATTTTCGAGAGGCTATTTCCGCCGTGTCACACGTCAACACCACGTCGTAACCCAAAGACTCTTGGAATATATCCCGCCAAAAAGCAATTAGTCCCTCTTTGCGCGATTTTCCTGGCAGCTCACATAAGGCAATGACTGACCCACCAGGATAGGTCGCAGTGGGGCGAATCTTCTCTTGCAGTATTCGAACATCTTGAACGCATTCAGCGGGCAGGCTGCCAACAGGGGGTACTCTTGGCACGCGCTCAAAAAAACCGCACTTTTGTGTGTTTTGCAAAAGGTCAGACACAAGTATCAGCGTGCCACCTGGGCGCCATGCAGAGGAATTACTGGTGAGGATGGCTAAGGTCTCAACGATTGGTGACTGATCGGCGCTCACGCCACCCTCAAGCGCCTGTAAAGCATTTGCGACCTTGATTTGGTACATGTCTTGTGTTTCGCGGATCTTCGCCTTTGTACTCCCCAAGACGACAGACACGTCGGGCGCTTGCGAGCAAAAAATTGCAATAGGTTGCATGTCGGTGGGGGCTGTACTTGATAGCAAATAGACCGAGGTCTGATCAGGTCTTTTGTCATCCGAAAGCCAGTCGAAAAGTCGTTTAGATCCCGCAGCAAAATTACTGAGTAGCTCCTGAATATCAGCAACTTTTCCAGCACGCAACGGATCCGTCGTATCGACTATCAACAGATTTCTGTGTTTGATGTAATTAGGGTCAGATGGACAAGTGCAGGTCATATCGATGCGGGCGTCACAGACCTCGTCCAGTGGTAATGGTCTAAGCACGAGGTACGCAATGAACAAAAGCACCGCCATGCCAAAAACAGTAAAAAATGTGCGCTGAGCAACATTATCTTGGGGTTTATTTGTGGATCTATTGTTTTTCATTGATTTGGCCAGCCAAACACGGCTCTTGCCTCATCTGACCTAAACCACTTCTCCAGCTCGTCGCGCGACGATTTGACCTGACTCTGCAGCGTCGCGACCTGTTGATCGAGTCGTGAACGAAGCGCCTCAAAATCTACAAAATCCCTTTTAAATGTTTCTAGAATTTCGTCAGTCGGCAACTCACGAATTTCTTGCGGGTAGCGCAACTCGGGATCGACATTAGAAACAACGATCCCCTTAAATACACGCTGGAGCAACTGGTTTTTTTGAGTCAAAGCATTACGCTGCTTGCTCCATACTTCCATAGCCTTGCTCATTTCTGGGAGCTTTTCTACGAATTGGCTATATGAACTCGATATCTGTCTGTCTAAAGATTTATGAGCATCAAGAGCACGAGTCTTTGAAGTCTGGCAGAACTCCGCATGCTCCTCGCGGAGCTGTTGGAATTCTGCGTCAAGCTGATTAACTTTACGGCTGAGCGGGCCATAATCAGGATACGGATCGTCCAGACGATACGCTTTTTGAAAAGCCGCATAGCCGAGTGCACAACCGAAAACGAACAATAGTGTGCTTTCCAACCAAAACTCAGTGTTGGCGACTGGAACAGCTATCCAACGAAAACCAGCGATCGATGCGTTAGCGAACGCTACGATCAAAGTGGCGTACAGTGCGTTTTTGCGTCCAGCGGTAGCGCGCGTTGGTTCGATGTGATTCTTTTCTCTAAATTGATACCCAAACCAGGCTGCACCGATAAGGTTAAGCAAGGTCACCAAAAGGGATATGAATAGCCCGTCCGGTGGCTCGAACGCCTCTCGTAAAAATATTATGTTTGCAAAAATCTCAGCAATCGCAAACGCGCCCATAAAATAAAGTATATTTGATCGCTCGGGTGTTTCCGCGTCACGCTCAAGTGCATTGGCGCCTTTGAAAATGTGAAGTTCTTTCTTTGCTTGGTCCAACTTTGACATCAAAATTTCCGCTGCTGGTGTCTTCAGAGCTATGTCCCCTGACAGAGTACTCTCTACAGAGAACTTTGAAAATTCAGATAGTTTAGTGCTTATGCCTGACAGGAGTACCTCGGCATGATATCTGGCATCTCCAAACTGTTCTGTTAGCGTCGTGTTTTGATGGCGACTCAGCGAGGAATCGACTTTTATGCAGTCGAGAAGAATTTGGCCGTCGTAAGCGTGTGCTTGTCCAGGTCTTAGAGAGTCCTTTTTTTGGGCAACTTGGTAGGCTTTTTGCTGGCAATCATCAAAGTACTGCTTAGAGTTGATCCAAACTTCGAGCTCTTCGTATTCTTCTTTAGGTGATAGCTCCTTCTGTCCAAAGCCAAAAAAATTGAAGAGCGTTGACCAAATCTTCATATATTCGCCCTAGTTAGTTTTTATTCAAGTGATGTTATTGACACACGATAAAGCTTCAAAGATCAGTATTCATTTCTCATATCGCGGGGGAGGGTTAGCGTGAAGTCACTAACAAATTTGTCGAATTCAAACGGTGTAGTCATGTAGTTACGTGGACACGCTCGGTGGTGATCGCCGACGAGGGAAATTGTCTTTACCGATAAAAAACGCTGTCCCAAAATACTCATACATGGATTTTTCACTTTTCTTTCAAGAGCTTTAGCATTTCCGCCTGATTCGCGAAGGTTCGTCCAGCGAACTCACCACGATGGCAGTGGTAGTTGCCGACTTTGCGGTTATTGTGACAACCGTATTTGTCTAAACCGCCTCCGTGCGCGAACAAAATCGGCGCCATCGTTGCTAAGCTAGCAATCATCAACACTGCATAAACGCCCTTTCGAGATCGGCACATCGTGATGCTTCCCTTTCGTCTAGCGACTTGTCTATCGTTGGTTTTACTGTCGCTCGGGGGTCCCGTCAAGGCGACTGAGCCCACGCCTGACGATTGCAACAGACTCAGTGACTTAGGGGTGCCACAATACGCTGACTTGGTTCTGTGTAAGAGGGCATTTTTAGTAGGGTACTCGTATCAGACAAAGACGCCTGCCTGGACCATCGAGCGGATGAGCCGAACTAGGATACCCATTTCAAGGGGAGAGGAGTCGGGGAGTTTCGCGCCAGATGTGGCGATCCCGCTGATCCACCGTGCAGCGCTAGTTGACTACACAGGCAGTGGCTTTGATCGGGGGCATTTGGTCGCGGCAGGCAACCACGTGGATGATGCTATAGCGCTGGCAGAGACCTACCTGTTCTCTAATGTCGCTCCTCAGGTCGGATCTGGATTCAATCGGGGGATCTGGAAAAGCTTGGAAGAGGCTGTCAGAAACTATGCTCAATGCTCGGACGATCTATACGTGATCACGGGGGTGTACTTCCCCAAGGATGCGACGACGATGAGATTTATCGGTGCGGGTCGCGTTGGAGTTCCTCTTGGATTTTATAAGGTACTTTATGAGCCGAAGAAGAACCGAATGATCGCTTTCATCGCTAAGAATGAGCCTCATCGGAGGGTCGGCTTAGCTTCTTTAGCGACCTCCGTTGATGCGGTGGAGAGCGTTTCAGGACAGACCTTCTTTGACCAACTACCGTCGTCATTGAGCGCGAAAATAAAGTCGATCGCTCCAAACATGGAGTGGACGATCGCTCAGGAAGGGGGTCGATGCGTGATCCAGTAATCCTGATGGGTTGCCGCTTGATAGTCATACATTTTCATATCAACATTCAGTACTGGGGAGCTATTTTATGTTTGCGGAAATTGCACAGTTACGCGCACTGCTCGGTCAGGTAAATGATCCGCTTGATATGAGAACCTACCAGATATCCGAATTCCTCGATCTTTTTCGCACTATTTCCAGGGAACTGTTTGAGAGCATTGCGATAGATGCTGAAGTCGCTTCGACTTCACTGTCTGTTGCAGAAATTGAAAAAGTTGATCGCATCTTCGCTGAGTTGAGCGACAACTTTTTTCCGATGGCTCATTCACAGGAGGCTCTCAGGCAGTTGCAAATCGTCGAACGGAGAAGTATCGCGGAGTCCTTACAGTTTATGACGGCACTGAAGGTTGAATTAGTTCATCTCACGAATCACGTGTCATATGTTGTTGATCACGCGGAGCGTGTTGGACAAGACTTACTGCGATATCCCAACCAGCCGTAGCACATCAAGCAGTCAACGGATTGGCGCCGAACCCAGTATGGAACGCAGCGAGCGACTCATTTACAATTCGATTACTTCGAGATCTCCCAAAGTGTAGAAAGTTGTTCGACAAGGTCGTTATAAGCAAAGCCTCTGCCAGTCATTTCCGTATGCAAAGCGTCGTTGAGACCATGATGCTCTATTACTGCGTAAAGCAGGTGGGGTGGGTAAATCCCACTGCCCCAGTCCCCATTTATTTCCTTAATGGTTTCGCCAAAAATTTGTAATCCTTTAGTGGCTGGAGCCGCCTGAACTTCGACGCCACAGTCAGTCAGCCATTCATGTATTGAAGCCACAGGATACAAAGAATGTGCGCTGAGCTGGCGCAGTAGTGTGATGAGCGCTTCCTTGTTGACCGAGTCGTTTGTGGCGCTAGTCATAAAATGATTAATCTTATTCAGTCCTTATCTGACAGACCGCCTTAGATGCAGGCGCAATTGCCTGTTGTCGATTCTGCATGAGGGGGAGCGAACCCCCTTCCATGATGCTTGATAGTAGTAGTTAAGCAACCCGTGAATGCCGCGCCAAGTCCTTCATCACGACGAACTCTGGAACCTCGTTTTAGCGCATAGCATTTGTAACGAGAGAAAGAGTGATGCTTTAGTGCCAACTCACTACATGGCAAAGTTGATTGCTCGTAACGAGAACATCATCGGCAGCAATCACCCTTGGAAAGCGAAACTCGTTACGCAGCTTGGTAACACGGCGGCACAACGAACTTCAGCAGCAATGGCAAAGTTTGATGAGGTGAAGTCGGTGGGTTTACGATGGTGGGAAGCGGAACACTACAACCCTGCGACCGACCCGTTCTATCGGCGTCTAATTACCGTGATCAATAACCGATCTCAAAATAGAAGCGTAGGTTGAACCTACACTTCAAGTTTTACCGACCCAGGCCAGGCTGTTCAACTGCCTCTTCGCCTTCTCAGCTTTGACCCTAGCCAACGATTTAGCGTCCTGACGATCTAGGTAGTCATCAACTTGATCTGCGAACTCAAGTGGCTTGGGTTCAGGCTTTGCGAGACGAGCAAACTTACGAAAGCGATCTGTCCAAAACTGTATGGCACTTGGCTTGTCTGTGGGCTTATTAGCAGTAGGCTTGTTGGGGTCATTGACGCTAACTATGTTCTTACTGCCATATTGCTTGCTAGCGATAAGCCAAGCGTTTTCAGGTGTATCGCTGTAGATCAATGTCTCTGCGGAACCGTTGTCGCTGAGTAGTACAACGATACGGTAGGCTCTGAGTGTGGGTTGTTTGAATTCGGTGAAGCGCATTGTAGTATTTAGTTTCAAGTTGCGCTTAGCGATTAGTTTTCGGGAAACCACCGCATGAAACTGTTTTTACTATCGCTTTTAGTGATTGGTCTGAGTTCTCCCACGCCTTTGTCTGCGCAATGGTGGAATCCGTTTGGTCCGAAAACTGTTGAGGAGTGTATCGCGGAAGGTGGTAAGACCGCGCGGACAGAGACAGCGATGAAGTTTGTTATCCGAAACTGCTATGAGAAGCATGGGGGCGCCGATAGACGTTCAGCGAATAAAGTTCCTCTGGAACCGTGTACTTTGAGATATGACGAGAATGCGCGAGCCTTTTACCAGTCAAATAACTCGTCAAAGGACAAAAGCCCAGTGAAAAACACATACATACCGCGTTCGGGTCAGTTAATGTATGTTCAGCAACTAGGGAAACAGTTAGTAGAAGCAGACCGAGTCGGTAACACGCCGCTAGCCAGAGTGGTCGCGAGAGAGATTCGTCTGAACAGTATCGAGATCGTTCACGGGACTAGCCTTTCAAGGGAATTTATCAAACTAAGAGCGCAGCAGGAGAGTATCGAGGCGCTTTGCGAGCTGTAGGTAGCTCAACGCCGAACTAAACGGGTATGGCGTACTCAGTCATCAACAGTCGCCCATACTGAGCCTTCAAGAACTGATACGCCTCGAAAGGGGTTGGTAGCGAAGGACACTGATGGGATAGGCTTTGAGTGTGGGTTTATTGAATTCATTAAAGTACCCGCCTATTTAATTTGACGGATTTACCAAATGGACATTCACTGCGCAGGGTCCTTGAGGGTTCGAGCCAAGCTCGAATGTCACAGATGAATTCAACATGGTTTCCCGATCGACGATGTCCGAAGCCAATTGGCGAAAATTGAAATAGTAACGTTCGCCCGACGCGCCCTTTATGAAACCAAACCTTTGCTTAGTGTTTACTGACATGATGTATCCCTTTAGTGAATCCTCGGTGATCACTTTTTCAGCCAGAAATTCACACATCTTGATAGCGGCGTCAGCAGTGCATATGTCTCTCAATTCGTTAGGCGACATTGGTATCGTCGAGAGATCAAATACATCGTCGATTTCAAGAAAAATTTGACACACACGAGCTGCCATATTGCTATCGCGACTCCGACGAATTCCGAAAAACGCCTCGCGTAAGTTTTTAAGTTGCTGATCGCGATAGTCAGGCGTTACCCCCATCCTATTGTAGGCGATGCCCGATATCTGAATTGCGGCGCAAATGTTCTCAGTAAAACTTTTATAGTTTTTTGCGGTTATGTCCTGCTCTGATATTCGTCGGTATGTCTCAGCCGCCTGATTTAAACAGATAGTGATTTGACGTTGGCGTGCGCCGTTATCTTCCGACCTTTGCAACTGCTCTATAAGTTCAATGCCACGGTCGTAGAGCGATCTTGATTTTTCTAAACTTCCGCTTCGCTGGCATGCAAGCGCATAGAGACTAAGTGGCGCAATCTCATTAGGAAACTCTTCTGTAAGCGCCTTGCAAATAGGTATTGCGCGATCGTAATCCTCGTGCTCATGAATGAGTGCTAATGCAAAAACGAAACGCCCCAAGCGATTTGACGGATCAACTTCGAGACACTGCTCATATGATTCTCGCGCTGCCGAAAAATCTTTTTTCTTGCCGTACGCGAGCCCGCGCACACGCAATATTTCGCTATAGCCTGGAAGTATCCTCTCTGCTCTAGCGAGTGTCGCAAGGCATTCGTCTGCTAGGTCGTCGTCTCGTTGCCTTCCGTAAAGCGTTCTCAGCGCAGCAAGTACCCTCGGCTTTACGAGTTGCTCCTCAACTGTTGTGGCATCTACCACGTTGCGGAAGTCCCACCTGTCGTACTGTTCGGATCGAGAGCCTTCCGCATATGCCGCACGAATATCTTTTAGTGACTCCGAAATTAATTTTATAAATTCTTGACTCGGTCTACTAAGCTCAGAAAGGTACTGCTTTGCGAACGCACCCAATTCAAGTTTTTGGATTACTTGTGTGCCTCTGCTTATCGGACTTCTAAGGACGCTTGAGGTGATTAAAAGTCGAATTGAAGTATCAACCGTGGTAACAGGGATAGTGTCGTCGACAACCTCCACAAGCCATGTAATTTCCGCACGCGACAACTCTCTCGAAGACGCATATATAATTTCGACAATCAGCCTACTAGTGGAGTCAAAGCTGTGAAATAAATCGGTGAAAGCGAAAGACAGTAATTTCCGAAAATCGTCGCTTTGGCGGGCAATTAGCGCTGCTGGATCTTTGCCGTTTGCGATAGATCCCACAAACCATTTTATGGCTAATGGATTGTTTGAGAGGCGAACACAATAGTTCTTTATGCTTTCTGTTTTTAGACTTATGGCAAAAGAAGAGCCAAGCGCGTCAGCGTATGCGCGAAATAGGTGAACAGACTCCCGTTCCTCGAATGGTCCGAGAGCGTAGGCTCTTTCGGACTGTCCAAGCGATACGCGCGTCGTTATTAGAACCTTGGTGCCCACGGGAATGGACCCGAGGAAATCACGCACCGATTCGGAGGAAATCGTCTCAAGGTTGTCGATTACCAACAGCGTCCTAAATTCCTTGAGATACTGTTGTAGTGCAATAACGAGCGCATCTGGTGTTTCGCAGGTCTCTAAAACCCCCAATTTTTCAGCAAGTCTTGCGAATAACGTAGCAGTATCTGCAATTGAGTTTGCGATGGTGCGAATGCCGTTTGCACTGAAGACCGCGGATTTTAAAGAAAGCCAAATTATGATATCGAAACTCTTTATGGACTTATATTGCGCATCCTCCAAGATATCTCGCACAACTCGCAGTGCTATTGCCGTCTTTCCAATTCCACCTTCTCCAATAATCGAAATTACAGGATAGGGACCCAGAAGAAGTTTTTTTACACTGTCTACGTCACGTTTTCGGCCGACCCAACCCGTCTCTAAGTAATCAGAAGTAGGTAAATTATTTGGAATCGCATCGCCGTCGTCGAGCCAGGCTGGCGTACGGTGTGTGGCTTTAACAAGTAAGTCTCCAATCTTGATTCTTCGTAAAGCATCAGCGAGTTCCGTCCATCGTATTCGGGACTCCTCAAGTAGTTGCTCGACAAACTGCTTAAATTGAGGGTAGTCGTCGTAGTTGAGTTCACGTGAGTGCGCGACTCGGTTCCTTAGGGGAACGAACGTGATAAGTTCTATGCAAATTTGCGGTAACGCATCTAACTTTTGGTTATCAAATAGCGGTTTATGACTATTGATTATTTGGCACAGATCGCCAAGGTTGAGATACTCAAGCAACACATAATCGTTTTCAGTTCCTTCAGATGGATGATCTATGTCTTTTCTCCGTCTTTGACCCGCGGTTTTACGTAGATCATCTGGAATAAATTCTAGACAATTTTCGTATGTAAAGCATTCTGCCGTTACGCGTCTTAGATCCTTCTCAATGGCTGAGAAGAAGATAGAAACTTGGTCATACGCTGTAAACAATGAGGTCATGACCGTTCTCCGCTGTCGATACTCGTCCTAAGTTAATAAATTAACTTGGATATAACAATGAATCTTTCTACGTTCTCGTGAAGGTAAAGGGGGTTTGAAGAAGAGATATGTTTCGAAAGTTGACGCTTACTTTCTTGGCAGCGTATAGTCTAAATCGCATCAAGAGACAGGACTTCGGTCCTCGCCAACCTGCCTACTCGGGCAAGGTGGTCGCCGCCAAAAGCGGGATGTGGCTGATTCAGGCAACAAAACGAGCCAAAAATCAGCAACTTATGTAACGAGCCTGACTCGTGATGCGGTTCACTTCCAACACAGGAGCCGCATATGTTTATTCATGTAGATGTGAAAGGCGTCGACCTTTCTTTTAGACCCTCAAGTCGCCTGTTTCCTCTGACCGCAGAGAAATTGTTGCTCTCTCGCGTAAAGGGCACTCAAAGACGGGAGTCGCTGAC